>Ga0265297_10005664_pt1 | contig 18796 bp, 18 predicted proteins | sample Munlanlwell13791_FD_192502 | JGI IMG/M metagenome (GOLD analysis project Ga0265297, IMG submission 192502) | Leachate microbial communities from a municipal landfill in Southern Ontario, Canada - Leachate well 137-91 | ecosystem: Engineered > Solid waste > Landfill > Unclassified | place...
TAGTTACTGGCCGGGATCTCATGGGCATCCAGGCGTTGCAGCCCTGCGTCGGCGATGAGGGTAAGTTTCGGCAGATAAGAACTTTTGACCTGTCCGTACTGCTGAGCCGCACTTTCGCTCAGCGCTTTGTTGTAGCGGATGTTCCATCCCTCTTCCAAAAAATCCTCTTTTTGGGTGAGGGTAAAGGTCGGCAGCGCGATCGAATCGATCGGGAAGTCACTCAGTTTTGCCGCTTCGAGGCGCTGCTGAGCCAGGGTGAAACGGATCGCCGTGTTGTTTTTGAGCTCACTGCTTTGGCTCATCAATGCGTTATTCAAAAAGGTGATATCGATATCACCCGCTTCGTATTGTTTTTGTTTGAGGAAGATTTCGATTTTGCTGTTTTTGAGTTTGAGTTCGCTTTGCTCGAGCAAAAGAGTGTTTTTACGGTGGTTCAACACGGCATTGAAAAGCTGCTGGCTGCTGTCGGAGATATCCCGCTGCAATCCTATGGTATCGGCTTCGTGTTTGGCATCGGCATACCCGATCGCGTAAGTGATCCCTCCGGAACGAAAAAGATCCTGCATGATACCGGCAGAGAGGTTATACCGCTTGTCATGCACTCCGGAAGCTGCCGATTTTTCATAGGTGCCGGAGCTTTTCATGGTTACCGGGGATAACCAGTCATAACGGAGTTTGTCGTGACCGAAATCGATCTGGCGCTGCTGCTGTTCGAAATAGCGCTGTTTTTCAGGGGATAAAAGCGACGTGTCACTGCTATACAGCGACGCTGTGCAAATAACTGTCATGACGAGAGGATACAAGCGTTTCATCCCTCTATTATAATGCAGATTCTCCTTAAAGTGTGTTAAGAAATCAAGAATCGGCTGCGGAATCAATGTACTCATACGTGACGTAAGATAGAATGCGGGTATCCATTCAATTAACGATATAGGAACGAACCTTGAGCTACCGCCCTTTGATCCCTATTGCCCTGATTTCTGGTTTTATGAACTGTGCCGTAGAGGCTCAAGAGGTCATCACTCTTGAAAAAATTCAGGTCGAAGAGCATGCAGGTACCCTCGAAGAGCGGCGCGACACTTCGATCGCCAAACGTATTATCAGCGGGGAAGAGTTGACCCAATACGGCGATCTCAATGCACTGGAGATACTCAAGCGGACTCCCGGAGTGAGCATTCCTGAGGGGAAAGGTCAAAATGGGGCTCCCGGGAAAGGGTATACGATCATTCTGATCGACGGAGAGGAAACCTCTACCGGTTCCAAACGGAGGGGAAATCCTCTGGAGCAGATATCTCCCGATAGGATCGAACGGATCGAGGTGATGACGAACGGTTCGGCAGAGTATACGGCCGAATCGATGGGCGGAATTGTCAATATCGTCCTGAAAAAGCCAAAATCACAAGGGCTTACCACGGTCAAAATGATGGCAGGGGGATATGGCGATCTCCCGATGGGGAGTCTGTTTGCACAGCGTGAGGGGAAATCGGGAAATTTGGCCTATCTGATCAATCTAAGCGGAGCCGATAACCGCCAGTCGGATACCTCTTCTACATTGAAACAAAGCGCTTTGTCGCTCAGTGACGAACAGCGCGACGAATCGACGAGCAATCGATACATCAACCTGACGACCAAGCTGATCTATACCCCATCGTCCAAAGAAAAATACACTTTTGACGGATCGGTCGCTTTAAACGGGGTTAAAAGCGATACCGACGCAAAAACCTACACGGACGGGACACCCCTGATTGACCGTCAGTACAGCAATTATGACCGTTCGGACGGGATGATGCTCTGGTCCAAGATAGCAGGAGAATATCATCTCTCCGGTACGGAACTGGTGGAGTGGAAACTCAAATATCACCAAAGCAGCGACAGCGGGGAGGGCGGTTCTGTACAATCTTTGCCGACATCGAGTCTAAGAGGACAGGAGGATAAGAGTCTTTTTCGCGTGATGGGTGCGGAGGGGAGCTATTCGGTTGCAAAGGGGGATCATTTTGTCAAAACGGGATTTGAGCTAAAAGGTTTGCATCAGCGCGATGAGGTAAGGCGCATTCTCGATGGTGCAGATGTGACTACAGTCGCCGATAATGTTACGATGCACCAAAACAAAGGCTCCCTCTATCTCCAAGATGAGATCAGTTTCGCCGATACCACGGTAGTGACGCCGGGAGTGCGGTATGAGACGATCTCCCGCGATTTCGGGGCAACGACCCGTATCGGCTATCTTGCCCCCTCGCTGCATACGCTGACACACTTGACGCTCAACGACAACCTTAGAGCCAGTATCGCAAAGACCGTCAAACTTCCCCGGCTTGACGAACTCTCGACGAGTATCGACAGCTCACTCGCACGCAATGATCTGCAGCACCCCGATCTCACCGGAAATCCCGATCTTAGAGAAGAGAAAGCGCTGAGTTACGAACTTCGGCTGGAACACTATTTTGAGGATAAAGGGATTGCAAGTGTCGGCGGATTTTACCGCACTATCGACGATAAGATCGAAAAAATGACGACATTCGACGGTACGCGCTATGTGAAACGCCCTTATAATTCGGGGAAGGGGGATCTGTGGGGGATCGAACTGGAGTTCAAGAAATCGCTGGGTGACTATGTAGAGGGGCTGGGAATGTTTGCGAATTCGACGTTTCAAAACTCTTCTCTTACCAACACCGCCAGCGGATTTAAACGTCCGATCAAACAAACCAGCAATACCCTTTTCAATCTGGGATTCGATCATACGTTAAAAGCATATCGGTTTACCTATGGGACGGCATACCGCTATGTCGGCGGATACGATGATCCCGTCGATGAAAATGGGATCTCCCAGTCGCAAAAAGGGTACGGTGCTTTGGATTTGTATCTCAGCAAACGGATAGATCAAACCTTTAAATTACAGCTTATTCTGAAAAATATCACCCGTACGACGATTGAGACGACTTCGAGCGTGTTTGACGGCACGGGAACGCTAAGCGAAATACAGATCGATAAAGAGCATTCAAAACCGCAGATTCTTTTGACCTTAGAGGGGAAATGGTAAAAAACTTGACGTTAAAATAAACTTATTATTAAATTAAGATCGTCATACAGAGGATATTCGTTAATTGTATTTTGGGTAAGATGGGTAGAATAAATCATTCCAAAAATCAGGATGCAATCATGAAAGACAATGAACCGACCTTAGAGTCGATCGAGGATTACGATACCCTTAAAGGCTCAAAAAAACGGATTGTATGGACGGTTATTATCGTCGGCTTGCTCATCGGCGTTATTTTCCTTGTCGCGAAAAATTATTACGGTACGGTTAGTGATTCGATACCGATTTCCGATACGATCGGCAAAGTACCCGTAAAATGATGATAAAATTCCCTTTTTTAAAAGGGGAACTATGATTACCGCCATTATCGGCATTTATACACTGTATATTTTATTGCGTATCTATGTGAGTGTTATGCAGATCGGATATATCAATAAGGTCAAGCACAAAGGTGCCGTATTAATGGGTGAGAAAGAGTATCTGGATGCGGCCAATTATGCCGTAGCTAAAGAGAAACTCACCCTTGTTGAGACATTTGTCGAATACGGCCTCTTTTTGATCTGGATCGGCGGTATGATGGCATGGTTTGACGGTACCTTGATGGGGCAGTCCCCTCTTATCCACACGATTGCCGCCGTGATGGGGCTGATTCTCATCAACGGAGTTGTCATGCTCCCTTTCGGATGGATCTTAAAATTCAAGATCGACGCGCAATACGGATTTAACCGCTCCTCCGCGGGACAGTTTGTCAAAGATACCCTTATCGGCACCGCACTCACGGTAGTGATCGGAGGATTGATCGTGTGGGCGGTATCGTCGATTATCACCTCAAGCGAGTTGTGGTGGTTGTGGAGCTTTTGTTTTATTTTCGGCGTCGTGGTACTGCTCAATATGTTTTTTCCGACTATTCGGGCACTGTTTTTTGACAAAGTAACACCCTTGGAAGACCCACAACTGCGTGAGCAGATCGAGTCGCTGATGAAGCGTACCGGATTTGTGAGCAGCGGCGTGTTTATCAGCGATGCCAGCAAACGGGATGCGCGGCTTAACGCCTATTTCGGCGGTCTAGGCAAAGCGAAACGGGTGATCTTGTTTGATACGCTGATCCAAAAGCTCTCACCTGCGGAACTGATCGCCGTTCTCGGACATGAATTGGGGCATTTTGCCCACGGCGATCTGTACAAGAACATTGCGATGGTGGGTGCGATGCTGTTTGCGATGTTTGCCCTTTTCGGCAATCTTCCCGAAGATATTTACCTGCAGTTGGGTGTTTCCCCATCACCGCATATCATCATGATGCTCTTTATTCTCCTCCTTCCTGTGGTGAGTTTTGTCATGATGCCGATTATGGGAATGGTAAGCCGTCATAATGAATACGAAGCGGACCGGACCGGTGCGGAACTCGGTGGGGCGGAACATTTGGTTAACGCATTGAAAAAACTGGTAAGCGAAAATAAGAGTTTTCCCCTTTCCCACCCCCTCTACCGCTTTTTTCACACAACCCACCCGCCGGTTATCGAACGGCTTCGTGCGCTGGGAGCCGATGTCCATGCCGATACCGACGGGGGATATGCCGATCCATGCCCAAAAGAGTAAAAGAACTTCATACCGATATTACACAGCGGCTAGAGGGGATTGTCGAATCTCCCCGCCGTGAAGCAGAACTGCTGTTGATGGGATATATGGGTTGCGATCAGCTCTATTTTATTACCCATCAAGAGGATCTTTTGGATGAAAACGATCCAAAACTTTTGGAGTGGATCGACAAACGGAGCCGGAATGTCCCCCTCGAATATCTGACGAATCGGGTCAGCTTTTACAGCAGAGAGTTTTATATCGACGAGGGGGCATTGATCCCCCGTCCCGAGACGGAGCATCTGATCGATGAAGTGCTTGGACGTGTTGATTCGGGTGCGGTGCTCACTGTCGCCGAAGTGGGGGTAGGGAGCGGGATCATCTCGATTATGCTTGCCCTCCATCTTCCTAACGCCCGTTTTATTGCCGTCGATATCTCCGAGCGGGCCATTGCCGTAGCGCGGCGCAATATTGAGGCGTTCGGATTAAGCGGCCGGATCGAACTGCGTCGGGGGGATATGCTCACCTGCGTGAGCGAGAAGATCGATCTGCTTGTCTCCAACCCCCCTTATATCGCCGAAGATGCCCCTTTGGAAAGCAATCTCTCCTATGAGCCTCAAAATGCCCTTTTCGGCGGAAAAATCGGTGATGAGATGATTAGGGTTTTATTAGACGAAGTATACGTACGTCGGATACCTCTCTTTGTGTGTGAAATGGGGTATGACCAGCGTGATAAAGTGCAAGGGTATCTAAACAGTTTTGCGGTACAATCTTTGGAATTTTACAAAGATTTAGCCTCGTTCGACCGGGGATTTGTATTAAGGACACCGTATGAATAAAAAAGCGATGATAAACACGTTGTATCTATTATGTATCGGACTCACGATAGGTGCGGTTGCCGTGCTTGGGGCTGTTGTTGCCGCAGTTGTCTTTCATTCAGAGATTTTTTTAAGCGTCCCGCTCCTCTCCCGTTATGAAGAGGGGAAAATTATGGGGGAAATTTTTCGCCGTTTCAGCTATTGGGGCTATTTTATGGCGGCATTGATCGCGATTTATGAAGTATCCCGTTACAAAGTGATGCAGATCGATAAAATTTCAATTTTAAGTGGGCTCGGATCTATCGGAACCTTGCTCCTTTTCAGCGCCGTCTATACCCCTAAGATTTTAGAATACCAGGGGCAGGGGGAAGCGGTGATGATGGATCATGCATTTGATGCACTTCACAAGGCAAGCGAGATCGATTTCAAGATCCTCCTTGTGATGCTCTGCATTCTCTTTATACGCCGCACCTATCTGATGGCGGTGAAGGGATGATCCGTTTTGAAAATGTGACAAAGCGCTTCGGTAAACGGGAGATATTAAAAGGGGTCAACCTCGAAATCGAGCAGGGGAAGACAACGGTTATCTTCGGGGTCTCCGGAGGGGGAAAATCGACGATTATCAAACACATCGTAGGGCTTCTCAAACCTGACGGCGGTACGATTACCGTTGACGGAATCCGTGTCGACAATGCCGATGAGACGACATTGCGCAAAATACGGACAAAAGTGGGTTTCTTATTTCAAAACGGAGCCCTTTTTGACAGTATGAACATTCGCGAAAATATTGCATTTCCGATGATAGAGCACCAAAAACTGACACCAAAAGAACTCGAATATAAAATTGATGAAAAGCTTTCGATGGTGGGACTTCAATCCGACGTCGTGAAATCGCTCTATCCCGAAGAACTCAGCGGCGGCATGCGTAAGCGTGCGGGTCTGGCCCGTACGTTGGCCTTGGAACCGGATGTAATCTTGTATGATGAACCCACTTCCGGTCTTGATCCGGTAACCAGTGATTTTATCACGCAGATGATCTGCCATCTACGTGACGAGATGAATATGACGTCGGTTTTGATCAGCCATGACATTAGCGAGAGTTTTAAAGCAGGGGACAGCTATGCGATGCTTTTTGACGGCGTAATTGTCGAATACGGGGACAAAACCTCTTTTCAAGCCTCTCCGAATGAAGTCGTCCAACAGTTTATCCATGCCCGCTCCGTTGGACCGATCGCGTTTCATTGAGATGCGAAAATAGTCAGAGTATATATTGCGGAGCTGCGGAGGACGGTTTTGCTTCGGGCTTGCCGGTATAATATCCTTGCGCATAATCGATACCGAGTCTCTTAACGGTCTCATAGATCGCCTGATCACAGGCGAATTCGGCAACGGTTTTGATGTTTGCTTTTTTTGCAAAGCCGACGATGGTCTCGACGATCATCACCGCCTGTGGACTGGTTGCCACATGGCGGATTAGGCTTCCGTCGAGTTTGATGATATCGATATCGAGGTTGAGCAGATGGTCGAAATTTGAATATCCGCTTCCAAAATCATCAATAGCGATTTTACATCCATGCCCTTTCACGATACGGATAAATTCGGCGACTTTGGTATAGTCGTCCATCGCCTCGCTCTCCAAAATCTCAAAGACAATACGCTTTGCCATTTCAGGATAGCGGGTTAATGCCGTTTTTATCATCCCGATGGTCTCTTCATCGGTAATATCGTCGATGGAAAGATTGATTGAAAATTCATACGGAAGCTCTTTCATGATTTCAAAGCTTTTCTTTACCATGACCCTCGTCAATGTCGGATAATACTTCGATTCTTTGACCACATCCAGATAGTCGAATATGGATTTTATCTCCCCATCTTCGGTTACAAGACGTGCCAGCGCTTCATATTTTTCGATCTCTCCGGTTTTGAGGGAGACGATCGGCTGAAAATAGGGGATCAGGCAGTCATGTTCGACAGCCTGGCGCAGCTCATGGGTTTTTGTGATATTTTCCCGAACCACTTGCAATAAATTGAGCCCTTCATGGTAGAGGATCATATTTTTTACGCGATCTTTTTTGATCGATTTAAGGGCTATGTCGGCCGTTTCGAGAAGAGGGGTTTGTGTCGATATGGCCAAAGTGATCGACAACGAGGTCTCAATCCCTTCAATGATCATGGGAATCCCCTGAAACTTATTGAGTATTTCCCTCCCCAATCGTTCCAAATTCAGATCATTCGTAAATTCGATCATAATTCCAAATTCATCGCCGCCAAGCCGGTAGAGTGTAGCGGCTTCCCACTCTTTTCGCAGAGCATTGAGCCGATTGGCCGTTTTTTTCAGGATAAGGTCTCCCGCAGCAATACCGTAAAAGTCATTGTAGTGTTTGAAGCGGTCGATATTGACTAAAAAGAGAGCCGACGGGATGGAACGCCGAATTCGTGATTCGTATGCTTTGCGGTTCCCTAATCCGGTCAGCCGATCGGTTCGTGCATCCTGTTCGCTTTGGATTAGAAAATAGATAATGAGTGCGAGACTTGAGATATAGAGGGCTACCAGAAAATAAGCAAAGTATTTGACGGCATTGAGTTCGGTTTGGTCCTCGAGTAAAAAGCTTTTGCGCAACTGTGTAAGTGCTTCTTTTGTCGAGGAGTGTTCAAGATTTTCGATCGCATCTTTATACTGAGGGAAAAAATCCTGGAAAACTTTGAGGTTGTTGATCACTGAGAGTGAGATCTCTTCTTTTTTTGGATCGGCAAAACGGTGTGATTCCATTTTGCGGATCCCTTTATCAAGCCCTCCGATCAGTTGGGCATCGAGGGAGTTTTTTGTGAGAAGGACCGAACCGCCGAGATTGGTCAACTCTTCAAGAAACAGGAGGTCTTCGTGATTATTGGTGTTGAAAGCCATGATGGCCTCTTTTTTAAGCGCCGGTATAGCCATAGTTGCATTCTTGATCGCTGCATTGGCCGTTTGAAAATCGTAGATAACATTGGTCTTTTCATGAAAGGCTTTGCGGTATGCTTCGAGTTTCTGAAGCGTTTGAGGATGCTCATGCATAAAATGGGGATCTTTATAAAGCGAATCGATGATAGTGTCGACAGAGCCTATTTTATCGATAATATCATCCTGATTGACATAGAGAAAAAAGCCGCTGCGCAGAACCTGGTAATCAAGTGATTTTTCAGCGGTTTCGATGGTATCGATCTGTTCGCTGATGTGTTGACGCTTTGAAAAATAGTGTTTTGAAAAAAATTGGAAATAGATAAGTACGCTCAGTGCAATCGCGCCGGCGCTCAGTGCAAAGATGATTTTAAAGGTGAGTCTCATGGGGTAATGGCCTTGAGCGGAAGTTCGCCGGTGAGGGTATTTAGAAATTCAATAAGTTCATCGATTTCAAGAGGGGTAAGCCGGACCCCCAAATTGTGTTTAGACATGGTTATAATCGCATCTTTGAGGGTAGGGGCACTACCGTCATGAAAGTAGGGAGCCGTCAAGGCAATGTTGCGCAGTGTCGGGACTTTGAAGACATTCTTGTCCGATTCTCGCCCCGTCAGGGCATATCGGTCATTGGTTTGAGAAACCCATTTTTTCGGGATAATGACACCGAACTTTTGAAAGGAGTTTCCTCCCACATTGACACCGTTGTGGCAGCTGGCGCATCCAAGTCTTTTAAACAGCCCATAACCACGTGATTCGGACGGAGTCAAGGGGATCTCACCGCGTAAAAAGCGGTCAAATTTTCCGTTAGGGGTGATGAGTGTTTTTTCATACTCAGCAATCGCATCCGTTATATCGTCCAGGGTTATTACTGAGCGTCCCGTAATCTCATGAAAAGCGTCCCGATAGCGCGGGACATTATTGACTCTTTGCTCGATTAATTTGGTGTTCATCCCCATTTCAAGCGGATCGTGCATGGGTCCGGTTGCCTGCTCGGCGAGGTTTTTGGCACGGCCGTTCCAAAATTGGGTGAAATTAAAAACAGCATTGAAGACAGTCGGAGCCTGCATCCGTCCCACTTTTTTTTCAATTCCGACCGACAGGGGGTGCGGATCGGCTCCGCCGTGCTGGAAATTATGGCAAGAAACACAGGCAATACTACGATCTTTAGAAAGGATCGGATCGAAAAAAAGCTTTTTCCCTACGGCTGCTTTGGCAATATCATAAGGGATGGTTTGCGGAATCGGAGTGATGGGCTCTGAAGCGTATAGTGACAATGGAATAACAGCTGCGATTAGCCACAGCAACCTAAAACGCCTCATATCAACCTCATTTCTTATAGCAGTTAGATTCTATCTTCGTTTCCCTTATGGGCGCTTTAATAGATGAATTCCAAGATTATCAAGATAATAAATAGTTATAATATATTATATTTTTATCACACTAAGCTTTTTTGGTTTTGAGATAGATAGGCTAGGGGTTTTGAGATTAACGGCCGCCGAATTTTTTTGTCCACCACTCTTGAGGAGTAAGGGTCTGTTCTTTTAAAAAGTTTTCATCCAGATTAAACTCATATTTTTCGCAATATTCGAGAAGTGTGGCATAGGCTTCGTTGATTTGCGTGCTCATTGCATGCGCCGTATCAATATCGTGGGGATGTTTGTCCGGATGCCATTGTTTCATCATGCTTTTGTAGCGGGTTTTGATTTCGGAGAGGGTGACTTTGTCGTGGAGGCCAAGGAGCGTTTTGGCCTTCACAAGAGTGTCAAAAGAGAGCATGGAAAGTAGGTATTAGTCTTTTTGCTGACGCATAAACGTCGGAACATCAAGAAAATCTTCGGCATAATCGCCGTTTGCTACCATCGCAGAGCGTACAACGACTCTAGGTTTTGCGGCAGCTGCAGAAACAGCTTCTTTGTTTTCAAATTCGCTGTTATTGATTCCCATTGCCGCTTTTTTCTCAAAACCGGTAGCTACAAGGGTGATACGGATAAAGTCTTTCGCAAGGTTTTCATCGGTAGTCGTACCGAAGATAACGTCGGCAGACTCATCAACGCTGTTGTGGACGACATCCATTGCAGAACTCAGTTCCATAAACGGAAAATCCGGATGCATGCTGAAATGTACCAATACCCCAAGGGCGCCGTTAACGGACATATTATCGAGCAACGGTGATTCGATCGCATTTTTGATCGCTTCGTAGGCTGCATTTTCACCTTTATATTCGCCAACACCCATAAGGGCAAGTCCGCGGTGGCTCATAACGGTTTGCAAGTCGGCGAAGTCAAGGTTGATGTCATTGTCACCGCTGGCAAGGATAACACCCGATGTACCGCTTACGGCACGAGCAAGTACGCTGTCAACGATTTTGAAGCTCTCTTTGATTCCCAGTTTCGGATCGATAATAGAGAGGAGTTTGTCATTCGGGATGACGACGATACAATCGGATTCGTTTTTAAGCTCTTGGAGTCCGTCTTCGGCCAATTTAAGACGCTTTTTGCCTTCAAATGAAAACGGTTTGGTAACGACGGCAATCGTCAACGCACCCACTTCTTTTGCGATCTTTGCGATAATCGGAGCTGCACCCGTACCGGTTCCGCCGCCTAGACCTGCGGCTACGAATACGATATCGGCACCTTCAAGTGCTCGTGCAAGGTCTTCATAGCTCTCAAGTGCCGATTCCTTGCCGACTTCTGGTTTCATCCCTGCACCAAGCCCTTTGGTCAGCTTTGCACCCAGTTGGATCTTGACAGCCGCAGAGCCTTGCTCAAGAACTTGTGCATCGGTATTGGCGATGATCAGTTCGATTCCAGGGATTGCCTCTTTTAGCATATATCCGATCATGTTTCCGCCGCCGCCGCCTACACCGACTGCTACGATCCGCGCCCCTGTTAGAGTTGTTGATTCTTCAATTGAAAATGGTTCCATGCTTGCTCCTTGACGTGATTAAAAAAGTTGAGTTGCCCAATTCCAAAACTTGGAAATGGGGTTGGGTTGATCGGTTTGGACAGGTTTGTTGGACCCGATATTGACCATTTTCGCATCTGATTTCTTCTCTTCCTTGATCGGTTCGACCGCAGGAGGAGTAGGAATGGCAGGTTCGAATTCCGGCACCTCTTCATAAGCTGGAGCGACATAATGCGATACGGGTTCTTCGCTTGCGTAGCGCATCCGTTTATTGACATCGATCTCATACGGAGTATAACCGCCGGCAGAATATTTGATTAATCCTACGGCACCCGAATAGGAGGGATCTCGAAGCGTATCGAAAAGACCTCCCATATCGGATGGTTTTGCAAGGCGTACCGGCATATTGTCCAGTATCGCGATGGCCAGTTCACGCAGCCCTTCGATCTTGGTAAATCCGCCGGTGAGGACGACACCCGCTCCCATATGATCTTTCAGACCGCTTTTTTCCAGCGATTGGGCGATAATCATCAATGTCTCTTCAACGCGTGCATAAATGACATTATGGACCACTTCCAACGAAACCTCATGGGTCGTGTTTTCATCACCGATGACCGGCAATTCGATCAGGTCATTGCTAGGGGCATAGAGCGATCCGTAGTTCATCTTGACGTTATCGGCAGTGTGCAAAGGGGTATGCAGCGCCATCGATAGATCGTTGGTAATATGGTTCGATCCGACCCCTAGAAAATCGTTATAGCGGATTGCGTGACCCGAATGGATCACGATATTGCTTGTATTTCCCCCCATATCGACAACGGCGGCACCGAGTTCTTTTTCGTCCTGGTTAAGGACGGCGATAGCCGATGCGTATCCGCTCAGGACAACGCTTTCTACCTCTACCCCGGCCGCTTTGACCGCTTTTCGGAGATTGTTAAGATTGGACTTCTGGGTCGTAATGATATGGGTTTCGACTTCGAGACGGGCAGCATTCATCCCCAGAGGATCTTCAATGAAATCCTGGTCGTCTACTTTAAAGTTATAAGGGAGTGCGTGCAGCACTTCAAATTCATTCGGGATATTGGCGTTGTACAACGAAGTGTGCATAACACGGTTGATCTCTTTGAGGGTAATCTCTTTGTTGGGAATATTGACGATACCGCTGGAGTTAAGGCTTTTTGTATAGGCGCCGGAGATAGAGACCACGGCACTTTTAAGCTCGGTTCCCGCGACTCTCTTGGCATCGTTCAGGGCACTTTTTATCGATTTGGATGCAAGCTCGATATTGGTGATGCTCCCTTTACGGAGACCTTGCGCTTTTGATATGCCTGCACCGATAATCTGGGCACTGTTATCGTCATCGATTTCGGCAATGATCGCGCATACCTTTGTCGAACCGATATCAATGGCTAAAACCGTTCGTTTCAAAATCAGATCCCCTCTACATAGATTTCAACTGGATACTTGCTTTCGAGAGCTTTGATAAGCCCTCCATCCAATAAGCCGCCCTTGAGCTTAGCTACAGTAGTCTCATCAGCCACTGTCGCATCTTGAAGCAACTTTTGTTCCAAAACGTTATACATAATAACATTTCCGCTCTCTAAAGTGATAAAACCTTGTTTTTGTTTGGATGTAAACAGTTTTGTGAGAAATTCTGAACCTTCTTGTGCACTCAACCCCGCCAATTTAGAGCCTTGGGTACGGGTAATAAAATCACTCACGCTGCCTTGAAATGTTTTATAGCTGTTTTGTGCTAACTCTTGAAGTTTGGCTTTTTTCGCTTCCGCAAGATACATTGTACTCACTTCCTGTTTTGCCTCTTCATACGTTTTGACGGCAGAAGGATTCAGGGAGTCGAATTTAACGACGACATACTCATTTCCCTCTTTACGCGGTTTCAGGAAAGGTTTTTCAGGAGTGAGGGCAGTGACCTCTTTGGTGACATCGGGTGTAAAAGGAGATGCTGATACGGCAAATGTTTGTTTTGCAACGCGGGTACCCGGCTTGAGAGCATCTTTTTTGAAATCGATATACAGATGAAGAGCTTCTTTTGCGGTTGCCGCATCTTTGAGCGCGGTAATGATTGACGGACGGGCATCATTTAGCTCAAGGAGTTTTCCTTCCGGGCTTTTGAGGAGATGGCGATTGGAAGCGTAATAGTCGCTGATCTCTTTTTCGCTCGGAGTAAAGGTAACGGGTGGCTGATAAGCTATAGATACGGTATAACTCGGTTCCGTCTTAAACTCTTTTTTGTGTTTTTCCCAATAGTTTTTCATCCCTGCCTCATCAGCGCTCAGCGATACCATATCCGGGGTAAGAAGTTTGTAGCTGATTTTATCGGCAACTCCCAGTGCACTGGCAACGGTTTTCATCTCGAGCGGTCTGCTTCCCGATGCAAGAAGAGAGAGAGTTTTTTGGATGAGAAGTTCACGGCGAAGGCTCTCTTCGTATTGTTTTTTACTCATATGGTTATCCGAGAGCAATTTCTCATAGACGGCTTTGTCAAAAGCCCCGTCTTTGGCAAACATCGGTTGAGAACTGATGGTATGCAGCAGTTCATCATCGGAGACGATAAGTCCGTAGCTTTCAGCCAGATTCAGGATAAGTGACTGATTGACGAGCTGGCGCAATGCCTGACGCTGCAATCCGAACTCTTTTGCCTGTTTTTCATCAAACTTCCCTTGGAAAAGCTGATTGTACTGTTGAAAAAGAGAACCGTACGCCTCTTGAAGTTCACCGGCAGTGATGGAGACATCTCCGACTTTTGCGACTGCTCCGGCTTTGTCTCCGTAGTTGTACTGTCCCCATCCCATAAAACCAGCTCCGATAAAAGCAATGGTTGATATCCATATCGTGATGACAAGGTATTTTCGATGGCGTTGCATCCAAGTAATCATTAAGACGCCTTTTATAGTGTAAAATTCAGATATTTTATTAGGTTTACCATTAAACTTGGATGAAAAAGTGTTTCACTAACACATGTTATCACAATACAACCCAAAATAAAGAGGCTTACATGAGTAATTTGGAGATGTCAAGGCGAGATCTGAATGTCGTGTGGCACCCGTGTACCCAGATGAAAGATCATGAAACTATCCCTCTGGTTCCGATAAAGCGTGGAGAGGGAGTCTTTTTGGAAGATTTTGATGCCAATCGCTATATCGATGCGATTAGCAGCTGGTGGGTCAATTTGTTCGGTCATTGCAATCCTTATATCAATACTAAAATCACGGAACAATTAAATACATTGGAACATGTGATATTGGCCGGATTTACCCATGAGAGCGTTGTTCGCCTCTCTGAGAGACTTGTGGCTATGGCACCGGAAGGGCTAACACGTTGTTTTTATGCCGACAACGGTTCGAGCGCGATTGAAGTCGCTTTGAAAATGAGCTATCACTCCCATAAAAATAACGGCGTCGAGAGAGCATTATTCGTATCCTTGAGTGAAAGTTATCACGGAGAGACACTGGGTGCGTTGGCGGTGGGAGACGTAGCCCTTTATAAAGAGACCTATGAGCCTTTGCTGATCTGTGCGGTTCAGACCCCTTCACCCGCGGATCAAAGCGAGGCGGCGGCGATGGAAGCTTCCGCCGCATTTCAAACCCTTTTGAAGGAGAGAGGGGATGAAATCTCTGCGCTGATCGTAGAGCCATTGGTGCAGGGTGCAGGGGGAATGCGGATGTACCATCCGTTATTCTTAAGCGAGGCAAAAAAGTTGTGTGAGCAGTACGGTGTCCATTTTATCGCCGATGAAATTTTGGTCGGATTTGGACGGACGGGGACATTGTTTGCCTGTGAACAAGCGGCAATCACCCCCGATTTCTTGGTGCTATCCAAAGGGCTGACGGGGGGATATTTACCTTTGTCGGTCGTTATGACTACCGAATCGGTATATAACACTTTTTATTGCGACTATGATCCGGCACGCTCTTTTTTACACTCACACAGTTATACCGGAAATGCTTTGGCATGTGCCGCTGCCAACGCAACCCTCGATATTTTTGAGCGTGATAACGTGATAGAGAATAACCGCATTACCGGTTTGCTGATGGGGGAACATTTAAAACGTTTTACTACTATGGGGCATGTCAAAGAGGTACGTCAGTGCGGGATGATCGGGGTAATTGAAATCGAGGGGTTTGAACCGCAGGAGAGGATCGGTTTGAAGATCCATCGTCATTGCCTCCAAAAAGGGGTGTTGATCCGTCCTCTGGGAAGTGTCATTTACGTGATGCCGCCGTATGTAATCACCCCTGAACAGCTTGGTGATGTTTTTGATGCGATCGCATCGGCCTTGCAAGAGATTTAAACGAGTTGTTAGTGCGCTTGATGTATGATTCTACTATTGAAAAACTAAAGGCAATATAGTGCAGGAAATTCCCCATATTCCCGTCCTTTATCGTGAAGTGATCGAAGCTTTTTCTCCGTGCAAAGAGGGGAGTGTAATCGATTGTACGATGGGATACGGCGGGCATACATCGCTGTTGCTGGAAAACAATCCCTCTCTTACCCTTATCGGGATTGATCAGGATCCTACCGCAATCGCTTTTTCTACGGAACGTCTGCTCCCTTTCGCGGATCGTGTTGAAATTCGTCAGGGGCGCTTTTCGCTGATCGCCAAAGAGGTGATGGATGAAAAAAAAGAGAAGATTTGCGGTATTTTGGCCGATATCGGGGTCTCTTCGCTTCAGCTTGATCAGCGGGAGAGAGGGTTCTCGTATGAGAGTGATACCCTTGACATGCGGATGAATCCGAATGCACCTCTAAGTGCGAGCGAAGTGGTCAATGAATATTCGCAAAATGATTTGGAACGTATTTTACGAGACTACGGTGAAGTGACGAATGCTCGCAAAGTGGCGGAGACGATCGTTGCCCGCCGTCCGTTTGCGTCAGCGAAAGAGCTGTCAAATGCGATATTCCATCTGATGCCAAAAGGGAAAAAGATTCACCCTTCCACGCTGGTGATGCAGGCGATCCGGATTGAAGTGAACGATGAACTCGGAGAATTGGAACGGTTGCTCGATGCAGTCGAACATTCAAAAATCGGTCATATACGGGTAGCGATTATTACGTTTCACTCTCTCGAAGACCGGATCGTCAAGCAGCGTTTTGCGACGTGGGCTAAAAATTGTATCTGTCCGGACGATGCGATGCGATGTACCTGCGGCAAGAATCATGCCATCGGAAAAGTGGTTACCAAAAAGCCCCTTACGGCGAAGGATGATGAATTGCGTGCCAACCCTCGCAGCCGAAGTGCCAAACTGAGAATTTTCGAGATACAAAGAGATCGGTAAGCCATGAGTGACAAGCATCAAATTTTAGAAGAGACCCATTCGATCATCAATCCCGAAGAGACAATGGGGCCATTGTTTTTGCGCAATGTATTCGTGGGTATTTTTTTGGTACTGATAGTTGTATTCCCCAAAATTTTCATTAATACCCAAATCTATTTTAAAAGCCGCGAGATTTCGACCCTCTCGCATGAACACGATGCCCTGAAAGAAGAGAATCGCCTTATTAAAGCCAAAGTCGAATCGCTTCGATACAAGCACCAGATAGTCGATACCCTTTTTTAAAACGTGCTGCTTTTGTTTTGTATCACTTTTTTATCTACCGTGGCGGCTTTGTTTATTCCAAACCTTTAGCCGGCTCCTCTTTTTTACTGAACTAAGAATTCAAATGGTATAATCGCCGTTTTATTCTTATAAGGAATTAGATATGTACAATTTGTTTGAAGACGAAGACGATATTTTCCAAGGCTCGCCAAAAAGCAAATTTCTGGATATCGTATTTAACGCCAATCGTGATTTGGTCCATAATGAGCTTGCACGCTTGATGGAGCGAATGGCGGTTATGGAGCTGATGCTGCAAGAACAGTTAGGTGAAGAGGATATTGATGCGCAGGTTCGCAGATGCGAATTTGAACGTGCCGATGATGTGGAAATGATGGCGAAAAATCTCTATATCATTTCAGTCGGGAATGTTTTAAGCCGTAACGAATAGGGCTGTAGTGAAAAGAGCTTTTCTCTTTCTCTGCGCGGCAGCGGTTATGATGAGTGCCGCGCCGTGGCGGGAGATGAAAAGTTTTACCCTTAAAAAAGACCAATTCGCCAAGGTGATGGTCAAAAGTGCAGGGCAAGAGAGGCTTCTAAGTTTTCGGTGGACCCTCTATACGGATAAGGCGCTGGTCGTACACGAGAGTTTTGACCGGTTTGTCGGACAGCATATACTGTATCTCGGGCACAATCAAAGTTTTAGCAAACGCCTTTTAAGCGCCAAGAACAGTGAAAGGGATGTCCCCTATGTTCTTGTTGTGTTTAAAAAGTTTGATGAAGCGAATCAAACGACGCAGTTTGATCTGTTGTTGATCGATAAAGAAAATCGGGTAAAATTGGATTATTTAACGAATTGAGTATAAAGTAGGGTATGTTGGAACGTATAGAAACAATTATTCTTCAGCTGGTTGATGAGATCGGTTATGCGCGTGCTAGTGAGCTTTTCGCAAAACTTTCCGGAGGGAAACGGCTTCGTGCAAGGCTGATACTCACTATCGCCCCGAATGAACCCGATGCACCTCTATTGGGGGCGATCGTCGAATTGATCCATGCCGCCAGCCTGCTGCATGACGACGTCATCGACGAAGCGGTATTGCGCCGCGGTGCCGCATCGGTAAATGCGACACACGGGAGCAAAATCGCCATTATGTTGGGAGATATTTTATATTCCAAAGCATTCAGCGCTTTGACCGCGTTTGACCCCCAGATCGCCCGCAGAATTGCCGAATCGGTTACCGACCTCTCTATCGGGGAGATGATGGATGTTGAGATGGCCGAGAGTTTCAATAGCGACCGCAAGCGTTATGAAACGATGCTCTATCTTAAAACAGCGACATTGATCGAGGCTTGTGCCTATTGTGCAGCTCATCTGGCCGGTAAAGATCCCCATTCATACGGACTTTACGGCAAAAATCTCGGTCTGGCGTTTCAAATCGTTGATGATATCCTTGACATTACCGCCGATGAAGCGACACTGGGGAAACCGTCCCTGAATGATTTTGCAGAGGGAAAAACGACGCTGCCGTATATTGATCTGTATGAGGCATTGGCCCCGGGCGATCAGGAACGGCTGATCGGATATCACGGGAAAGCGCTTAATGCGGAAGAAAAAGGGTGGATCCGTTCGAAAATGGATGAATTGCATATCATCGAAGATTCGTATGCATATGCCAGAAACGTCTGCAATGAAGCGCTGGGTGCGATCGGAGAGGACGCACCGTTGCGCGCTATCATCGAGACCGTGATCCAAAGAAGTCATTGATGCATTATCTTATAGTCAGCTTTTCTCATAAAAACTCTACCCTTGCGATTCGTGAGAAACTTGCGTTCGTCGATGAAGCTAGGCAGCTTAGCGGTATGGAAGAGTTGGGGAATACACCTTTTATCGGTGAGTCCATGATCCTCTCCACATGTAACCGCGTCGAGATTTTTTGCAACTGCAGCGATACGGAAGGGGCAACCGAAGCGA
>Ga0265297_10005665_pt1 | contig 18793 bp, 16 predicted proteins | sample Munlanlwell13791_FD_192502 | JGI IMG/M metagenome (GOLD analysis project Ga0265297, IMG submission 192502) | Leachate microbial communities from a municipal landfill in Southern Ontario, Canada - Leachate well 137-91 | ecosystem: Engineered > Solid waste > Landfill > Unclassified | place...
CCCGGTCTCTATACGCTTCGGGTGCCTTGTTATCTTACCGCCGCAGTAGCCGCATTCGGTAACTTCATCGCGTATATTCATCCCGCAGTGAGGGCATTTCATGGGTGAACTCCGTTATTACGGTTTCCGGACTTTATAACTATAATGTTCTCATCAGATATGAAAAATACTCTGATCCGCAATAATCCACCACCCGACCGGACTCAGGCCCCTGTGGGCCGGATAAAATTCTCCACTGACTGTACAAGGGAGAGGCGATCCGTCTCCCGCTCCGATGAGTAAAAGAAGAGTCCTGCTTCTTTCTGGTTATTGGACAACAGGGCATTGACCCGGCACCGGGCAGGATCTCCTGAAAGGAGACAGTCATCAGGCCCGATCCTCCCGAAATGGTTATTGATGGTGAGATAGAGCGGTGTGGACGAATCTGCAACATGGTATAATCCCCGGTTCACCGCTACGATCAACACTCCTCTCTTTTCGGTTTCTCCGGTTGCTTCTGCCCGGAACGACCCGAACTTCTCATCGCCATACGCGTTGAGGAATTCGCGGTAGAACGGGTCGAACCGCTCCTTGAGGTGGCCTAAAAACAGGCCGGTCTTCATGGGCAGGTACCGGGAGTACTTGGCATTCACCGGATCACGCAGGTGCTCAAAGGCCGGTTCCTGCAGTACCTCTTCCAGCGGTTTCTGAATCCTGGTGAATGTATCCTCCTTTGCCCCACCGGTGAATTTCAGGGGGATCGGCCGGAAGTACAGGTTTTTTCCGGGAAGCGGGATGGCAAGGGATCCGTCCTTTAATGCCGTGACCGTGACCGAGGCGGGGGGCAGAACATGCGGGGTTGGTTCACGGCCGGCGGGTTTCGCCAGGGTCATACCCGGCCTGGGGGAATTGCTGCGGGTGCTGCTCCGTATAGTACCGCTGCCGGGTCCCCGGGCAATGGCAGCCCAGATATCCGGGGTATTCGTCTTGTCCAGGTATCTCTTCCAGAGCGGGTCGCGGATCTTTGCAATCGAGACCAGCCGGAACGCGGGTCCTACCGGGATGAACTTTGCACCGCAGTGGGAACATTCGATGATGAAATCCGTGTGGGGGATACCGAAGAGCTGTTTTCCCACCACCCGTTCGAGAATTCCGGTGCGGCAGATGGGGCAGGTGTCAAGCCATGAGAGGGATGCACCGGCATCCGCGCCAGTGCCCGCGAGCCGGACAGATGGGGCCATGGTTGATGCGATATGCCATGTCCACGGAGAGGACAGGTGGACTGCCCGCCGTGTCCTGCGGATCTCACGATCGGCAATCTCCGTCATCTCCGTGATGCCGGCACTGCACAAGACTTCGGTAATCACCGGCACGATCGTTTTCCCTGAACAATCCAGCCGTTCTTCAAGGATGAGATCGAGCCCCCGGGCAACACCCGAATCAACACCCTTGGGCGTGGTGAGGGCAAGGGTCCGGGTCGGTTCGGCGTTCAGGCATTCCATGACAACCCCGACGAGTTCCCCCGTGACATTCACACCTCCCCGGAGGAACGGGAGCTGCGAGACGCGTTTTGTCACTGTATCGCACGCATGTGCAAACAGTTCGGGGGCGATGGGAAAGAACTGGGGTTGGACCATAGGAGTATCAGCGCCTGATCCATTGACCGGCGATCCGTATAACGGTTCGTATGCCAGTCCCACAAAAAACCAGAGTGAGATTGCCAGAACGGCGTATAATAAATATGTATATCGATCGCGGATCAGGAATGCACCGCGAAGGTCATATATTAAAGTCAATAGTAGCATACATAATGTAAAGTTTATTATACTAAATTTGCCCACGCTGATCTACAACAGAGGTCAGCAGTATGCGCATCACGAAAAAAATCCGGCGATCCCTCGCAACCGTCCTCCTCACGGCGGGACTCGCCTACCCGGCCTGCGCCGCCGTCTGCCCCAAGGGCATCGGGGGCTGCACGTCACCGGGGAGGTGCTCCCTCTTTGCGGATGCTGACGGGAACTCGCTCTGCGATTATACGACACGATCCGGGTCATCCTCAACAACAGGATCCGATCCATTCCAGTCCACAACACAGTCAGCACCCGGTAGCGCGGTTACTTCAACAACCGCACCGGTCACCTCGTCAGCGACCCAGGACCCGGCAACAGGCACGGGCATCACGGATCTGCTTTCATCGTCGGCCGTAATGGTCGGCATACTCCTCTTCGTCATCCTCTCGGGTGTGCTATACATTGTATTCCGTCGGGGGATCATGGGAGTGCAGGTCAAAGAGGCTGGTCCGGCAGGGGCGCTCTCTGTGCTCATAGCACTCGGAGTCTCCCTGATGGCTGCCTGCACCCTCGCCCCGGATACGATTCCGGCCATGTCCTGTGCCCTTCTCTATGCGGGGGCAGGTACCCTGCTCACGGCATACCTGTGGTATGCAGGGGTGATGTCCCGGAAGATCGTCCTTACGGTCGCTGCACTCAGCACCCTTACCGGCTTTGTCCTCCTTGCCCCTCTCATGCCCCTGGAGTTTGCCGTCCTCGTCAGCACCCTCTCGGGTGCATCGGCCCTGAGCGGTGCGGTCGGTGGTATCGGTGCGCTCGTCCTGCTGACTATCGTATTCGGGAGAACGTTCTGCGGCCATCTCTGCCCGGTGGGATCGCTGCAGGAACTCGCCCATGCCGTACCGGGAAAGAAGATCGATTACGGCCGTACTGGGTGGACTGAGTATATTCGGCTGGCCGTCTTTGCCATCGCGATTATCGCCACATTCTTTCTCGTGGACCTGATGGAGTATACCGGGCTGTACCAGCTCTTCTCCCTCACCCTGACCGCAGGCTTCTTTGTCGGGCTCGGGCTTGTCCTGGTGTCAGTCTTCTGCTACCGCCCGGTCTGCCGGATCATCTGCCCGTTCGGGGTGCTCTTCTCATTGATGGCACAATTCAGCCACTTCCGGCTGCAGCGCAACGAGTCATGTATCAGCTGCAAAAAGTGCGAGAAGGCGTGCCCGACCCATGTTGCCGGTGAACACGATTCAAAAAGGGAATGTTACCTCTGCGGTCGGTGCACCGATGCCTGCCGGGTAAACGATGCAATCAGGTACCGGAGATAACAGGAGTTCATAAAACCCGCATAGGCAAGAGACCCCATACCGGAGAAATCCCGTAACATTTTTTCCGGTCTCGGTCAGGCTGTGCCCCGGAATTTCCCCGGTGGTACACGGATCTCGAAACGTGCTCCCTGACCCGGAAGGCTTGTCACGTGGATCGCGATCTCCGTGATGGCAAGGATCTCTTTTGAGAGGAAGAGACCAAGGCCGGTATGTTTCCCGTATCCCCGTTCAAACATGCGGGGCAGATCCTGTGCAGAAATTCCGGCCCCATCGTCTTCCACCACGATCACCAGATCATTGCCGTCGCAGTGAGAGGAGATGCGAATCGTGGTAATACCCGGCCCGCCATATTTGACCGCATTGTCAAAGAGATTGTAAAAGACCTTGTCAAGCATCGGGTCGGCAAGGATCTCCCATGACCCGATGGTACTTACGAGTGAGACCTTCCCGAGATCCACGTGGGCTTGTGCACCCCGGATAACCGTTCCGGCATCCTGCCAGACCGGCGCCTCGGTGCCGAGCTGCTGGTATTCCCGGGTGAAGGCGATCTGTTCGTTCATCGCCATGAGCCCCTGCTCCTGTTTTCCCAGGTAATCAATCTGGACGGGGTCGGTTGCCAGTTCGCGAATCAGTTCGAGATAACTGTGGACGGCCACGATCTTGTTCGTGATGTCGTGGCGGGTGATGTTTGTCAGGAGGCTGATCTTCTTGTTGGCTTCAGAAAGTGCAAGCTCCGCCTGTTTCCGGTCAGTGATATCGCGGAGCAGGCAGAGATACGCACCATCGGCGACCAGGCCCTCACTCATGGGGGTAATCAGGACATCGAAGTAGCGGGGGCCTTTTTTGGTGCGCCGTATCTCGATGCGGCACTGATCCTTTTTTGAGAAACTCGCTTCCGTTACCGGGACGAGTTCGGGGATGACCGCCCCGAGCTCATGACCGATGGCGTCCGTAGACGTGAAACCTGCAATCTCTTCGGCAACAGGGTTGAGATCCAGCACGCGGTTCTTCCGGTTCACCACCACCACCCCGTCTCCCATTGCGGAGAAGACGCGTGAATAGGCCACCGGGACCGCCGAGAAGAGCTGGTACCGGAGGATGCCGATGGCAAGGATGATACCGGTGAGGAGGAACGAGATCGGTGTCAGGTCGTATTCAGGGAAGGGGATGGACGGCGAGACATAGGCGATGTTAGTGAACACAGGAATAGATGCGGCAAGTACCAGGATCGCACTCTGGCGCCGGTAAAGTCTGGTGGAACTAAAGAGCCTGCCCGCCGCAAGGACGAGGGCCGTGAACGTGAGCAGGTAGGAGTAGCCGATATGGAGCCAGAAGAGGGGGCCGTGCTCATAGATCCAGATGGTGGTGTCATCGAGGGTCATCGGGAAGAACCCGGCATAAAACCAGTAGTGGAGCAGGTTGGTTACGACAAGGAGCCATACGAGGACAGGGATAATAAAGAAGAAGGGCACTGTGCGGCGCGTGAGATAGTGTCCCCGTCCGGTGTAGACAAGGACTAAAAAGAGCCACGCAACCGGCACCACCGGAACTGCCAGGTACTCGATATCGTTGAGGAGGAGAACAGTGGAGAGACTGGAACTCATCAGCTCGCCGGCATACCCGAAGATCCAGACAGTGACGGCGGCCATCAGCAGGAGGAACGGCTGGATGATCGGAACGGAGCGGTGGCGCCACGCAACAACCGTGAGCAGGGCTGATACTACACCAGCGAGCAGCATATAGAGAACGATAGCGGAGTACGTGACGATCATCTTCTGCTCCCGGGGTATTGTGCCGGACACCCTTGGTATTCGGAGATCCCGGCGATCTGTTGCCCGGATACGGGCATCAGTGGGATCCTTTCATGTAAGTCATTTCCATGCATCATAAATACCGCATATAATTTTACCGTTCATGCGCCGGTAGCCCACCTTCATGGGGGGTGAGCGCCATTTTGCCGCTGGATTTTAATCCAATCTCACCCAACATTCCTGACCATTATGATCCTCAGGACTTTGACCCGCATCTGCGTCAATGACCTTGACAATACCCTGCGGTTTTATGAGCGCCTTACCGGGAAAGCGGCTGCGCTCAGGTTCGCGATGCCGGCCGCGGGCCTTGAGCTGGCACAGGTGGGGGACCTGTTGATCATCGCCGGCAAGGATGCGGCCCTCCAGCCGGTCCGGGCAACGAACGCAACATTCCTCGTGGACTCGGTTGAGGAGTACCTCCAGTTTTTGCTCGCAAACGGCGGAACGATCCTGCGTGCCCCACAGGAGGTCCCGACCGGAATTAACATGACGGTCCACCATCCCGACGGACTGATCGTGGAATATGTCGAGCATACAAAAGAACCGTCGCTATAGAGCGTACCGGAATTTGCGGGGGGACACGGATCTCGAACCGTGCCCCGCTGGTAAAACCGGATGAATCAATCACAGGTATAGGGATAGTCTCTTCATTGGACTAAAACACGTTCAGGGTTTTTTGTGAAGGTGAACCGGAGGTAATGGGCCTTTATCGGATGAAGAATTTATGAGGCAGGGGAAAATGGGGCACTATTGAAATTTCCAATATCTCCTGAATTCCCTCCATATCACCAACATCATCGATGAATTCCCGGTCGTTCTGGTTCCAAAAATCCTTGAAGAGAATGAGGACAAGAAGTTGATACTGAGTATAGGTTCTCTTCGAGAACATGCAGGAATATAACTAGAGATGAGTTGATTTTACCACAGAATTGGCTGTCTGGATAAACCAGATATTCCGGCTCCATGATTTCTTAATCGCCTCCTTACTTTTTAAATTCACATCAAAATAAGGAGACATTGTACCTTTGATCGTTCGATCATCAGTACATCCTCATTTGGATTGAGGATTTCAACAGAACACTAATAAAGGTAATCCGCTCCGCTGTGCCTCAAAGAACCGTATAATTATTCTCGTATCTCATTCCACAGAATTCAATGCCGCAAATCAATCCTGATAAGGGTACCCTCATAATAATTTCAGATAATACTATATATTCGGCAGCTTGCCGTTCTCTTTTATCCCCTGCCCAGTTAACCACCCATTAAAGTATGGTGACAATGCTCAGGAGATGTTTCGAACACCGGTATAATCTGTTTGAGATTAAGATTTCAAATAGAACAAAAAATATTTTTTTTACAACAAAAATAGATCGAAACATTTAAATTTTTTTATTGATATTTTTATTATTGTTAAATTTATTTAAAAAGAAATGGTGATCTCAATGAGTAAAATTGTTGTCTTAAGCGATATCCACATTGGGGATAACTCGAAGACCTGCTGGTACCAGAGACGGTATCACGAACCCTACTTGATCAAAGTTCTGGACTACATAGAGCAGAATGCGGCATCGATCGATGAAGTCATCCTGCTTGGAGACATTTTTGATTTCTGGACCTATCCATGCGGCGTCGAACCACCCGGTTTCCGTGACATCGTGAATGCAAACCCCAATGTACTGGGGCCTGAAGGAAAACTGCAAAAAGTAGCTTCGCTGGTTCCGGTCACGTATATTAACGGGAACCACGACATGAACATCGGGAAGGATGACATTGCACAACTGAAGAACATCCGGTATCACAAAGATCTTCGGTACGTCAAAGATACCCCGGCCGGGCGAATCCTGTTCACTCACGGAAGCGAGTACACGATTTTCAATGCCCAGGATGCCACCGCCAAGCTGCATCCTTTACCGTTAGGGCATTTTGTGACACGCGCGATCTCCGAACATCTGGAGAGGACACTTGACCCCGACAAAACCGCGGCGGATCTCCCGGATGATGGCAACCCCGCCGCGAAAGAGATCGGTTGGTCACAGGTCATAGATATACTGAAGAATCACAAGTCAGTTGCCCAGATTCTGCTCGATATTATTACATCCCTGATGGATGTATCCAAAGATACCAAAGTTCATCTGATCGGTGGTCAGACCGTGACTTTCATTGAGGCAGAGGGGATTTATAGCAATCTTGGAGCGCAATGGATCGAGAGGTATGGTATTATTCCAGCAGTCAAATCGGTGGAGGCCGATGCTGATGGCTCGTATATCCCTTGGTGGGCTCAGCGAAACGCCATCCAAGGAGAGATCAACGCAGGGATTGCAGTGTTAGGTCATACGCACATTCCGAAAAATGGCCTCGCTGAAGCCATGATCAACTATGCAAACTGCGGGTACATGTGCCCCCCACTTCCGGGAGGAATCCTCCAGTACCCGGTGACATTTGCCGAAATCGATCTACCCTCAGGGGATCTCACGATTATGAGCGCCGTGAAGCCGGTCGGCCCGTATAAGCCCGGCGATATTATTCCCGATACAGACGTCCCACCTGACAGGATCGTGTACCCCCCATTCCAGGATTATTCGTGTTATGTCTCCATTTTTAACAGATGCGGATCCTGTCTGGATTGCGCAGGAAGCACGGTGACGGAGGGATATTATGTTGTCTCCCCGCCACCAAAGATCGGTCCCGGTGAATGCGCCAGGATATGGATTCAGGACAATCCCGGCATATATGGCTCCAAGGGATCTGCAACCTATACCAATCCGGGCAGTAAGAAGACCGTTCTTTTCGAGTATGCCGATCCCTGCAGCCTGATTCAGAATAATTATTGCAGTCCTGCACCGTTCAGGAATAAGAGTGATGATGGTCCTTGGGTAGCCAATGAGGTGGTGAAGAGAGGACACCCGTATTTTGTGGAGTTCACCCATGGCAGCGGATGAACCGGACCATCCCACAGGTACTAAAAGACGGGTCGCGGGATCAGAACCATTCCTTTTTTTTATGGACATACCTTAGGATGGGCAGAAGTGATTGCCGGATGCCGGATGTCTGTACCGGTTCCGTAGTCCCCGTTCTACCCACAAAGGGTACGTAATGGAGTAGGAAAGCAGTGTGGTGATAATCCTGTAATCATTGATTGAACAGCAGGGAATTTTGCCGTCCGATCCCTGATGATGGGAGAACGTTGGAATATTCCTCCGGTTTATGAACGTGAAATATTCTATTCACCCGTTGAATTTCAGTCAATCAAAACGGTCCTCCGCAAAGAGGATGCTTTGCAAAATACTTCCCATGTACCTCAAACGAATCGATATAACAGCTTGTCCGGCATTCCCTGAGTCTGCTGCATCGGGAGCAGTCTTCATCGATGACGGTTGAGTCAACAGTAGAATCCCACAGCCTTCTGAAATCATTGCTGTCCCATATTTCTCTCAGGCTGTTTTTGAACACATCACCATAGATAAACGGGGTATCATCTCCAAGTTTATCGCATATGCTCACCTTTCCACTTGGATGAATCGACATCCCGGCAAAGAGTCCTCCGCAGGGATACCAGCTGTGCGAGTCCCATAATCCCTTCACATAATTTGGGGGGTGAACAGAACACATTCCACGGTATTGTTCCTGTTTAACCCGCACGGTCTCACATACCACCTGGATCTCATCATTGCTGAGCGCGATCATCTGGTTGGCACCGGAACCACGCGATCCAAATCCACAGATGGTTACCCCGATTTGTTTGCCGCCCAATCTGACCACAAGATCGATTAATTTCCCGATATCGTCCATATTGTATTTCGTGAGTACGCATTTTACCGAGACAGGTATCCCGGAATCGATGAGAGTGGAGATTGCATTTGTTACAGGGGAAAACGTATCGTGGGATCGGGTAATATAGTGATGCAGATCTGGACTTGACGCATCAAGACTCACGGTAATTTCCTTGAGGCCAATCCTCTTCAGCTCCTTTGTGATATCAGGATTCCTGCCGATAACAACCCCGTTCGTTGTAAACACGGGATTCATTCCCCGTCTGATAATATCCTCCAGGAGTGTCATCCATCCATTGAAGATCGTGGGCTCGCCACCCGAGAGGCCGGCATAAGCCACTCCCCATTCTGAAGCCTCACGGATAAGCCTTAAACAGGTATCAAGGTCAAGTTTCCCATGTCCGGGGGTGGCTGTCTGATAGCAGTACCGGCACCTGAAATTGCACGCAAAACTCAGGTTGATATTGATTCCTATCGGTACGGGTATTTTCTGGAATTCATCCGGATTGAAGGATTCGTCAACCGTGTAGAAAAAATCCTTTGGATCATATTTCATCGGGATGTTTGTGTCAGATTCGGGGAGAAAATCCAGATAAATCCAGAAACGCTGAAGTTTTTTCTCAACAAACTCGTGAGATTCCTCTGGTGGGAGGGCATAGGTCTCCCCAATTAAGTACTCAAGTTGTTTCACTGAATATCTGCCGGTGCATAATGCCAGCAATACTGCTTCGGAAGGATGAAGAAAATCATTACATGCTATATGAAAATCGTATACCAGTACATACTTTTCATATTTCCTGAGTTGAATGCTATCCCTGAGCCGGGGATACCCTGACGAATGTTTCATGAATCCCGCACCCTGGTTTTTTTCACGGCCGGATGATGATGGAACAATGCAGGTAAACTGCAGCAGGATCCTCTCGATAAACGGTGATCCATTTCGATGAAACTCTTACATCGGTTGGCTGGATTTCGAAAACAGAACATAATGGCCGGGACATATTCTATGAACGGACGAGTAAATTTCAACCATCCTGAGTATCTGGGTTATTACGATAACCCAGATTACCCGTTCAGATCTGCCGATTATCCCACCCAGCCTTCGTTTTTGAAAATGAATGGGAAAGTATCAGCACGGTTACAACGGTTGGATCTTAATACACGTACACAGTACATTCCAACAACCTGATGCACATCCCAGCTTAAACTCCCCGGACTTGATCTTGGCAGCCCTTGCTTCTGCCCGAGTGGCTTCATCGCGCAACTGCTTTGCCAGGCTTATCAGATGTTCAGGATCCTGGGTTATTCCAATTTTCGTGGTCACAGTTTCACCTCCTTTATACTGATCATTGAATTTTAACTATATATATTTTTTTTAATCTCATTTACATGAAATATTTGTATTGCAAATTACTGGATGATTTATATCTATATCCATAGATTTCCGGTCAGATGCCGGATAAATGCTGTTAAAGAGATCCGTATCACGGCAGATCGTGTCCGGAGGTAAGGGGTCCCATCCTCAAAGGAAACCGAAGAGATTTATATCAACACTTGATGGCAAAGAGATACACAAACTCCCGGAAAAAAGAGAGTTCTTCGGGCATATCAGGATCGATGCAAGCGTCTCCAGCGGACAGAAATAGGCAGGCGCAAACATCTCAATATCCGCTGGGATGTGGATGTCTCCCCAAGGATGAGCAGGTTGCCGCTGCGGATGATCATGGGGAGCACATACTGATCGAAGAGTTCAGATACCATATCACGGGGATTTCTCCGGAGTACTTTTTCAGCACGAGTATCGGAAGATCTCCCGTACCATCTCCGGGATCTCGGAGACCCGGGCTGCCACCGGGACGCCATGCTTTTTAAGCCGGGCGATCTTGGACCGGGCATCCCCTTCACCGCCTTCAACAATGGCGCCGGCATGGCCCATCCGCTTGTCCGGGGGTGCGGAGATTCCGGCAATGTAGGAGACGATCGGGAGATCTGTGGCCTTCGCCCCTTCCTCTTCAAGGTTACCACCCACTTCCCCAATCAGGACTACGGCTTTTGTCTGCGGATCGTGTTCGAACCGCTCCAGCACATCCACGAAGGTCTGGCCGATCACCGGGTCGCCTCCGATCCCGACCACGGTACTCTGGCCGATACCGGCCCGGGTCAGTTCGTCTACGACCTCATACGTGAGTGTGCCCGACCGGGAGATGACACCGACATTCCCGTGCAGGAAGAGGTTCGAGGGCATGATACCCAGTTTCAGTTCGCCGGGCGAGAGGAACCCGGGGCAGTTCGGGCCGATCACGCTGGCGCCCTCTATCTCCGCATAGGCGAGCGCCTTCATCGTGTCCTGCACCGGGATGTGCTCGGTGATGCAGACGATGGTTTCGATACCGGCGCTCGCTTCCTCCATGATCGCATCGGCCGCAGCGCCGGCGGGAACGAAGATCACCGCAGCACCGATATCGTGCTCCTTCATCGCGTCCTTCACGGTATTGTACACCGGGACATCGTGCACGGTCTGGCCGGCCTTGCCGGGCGTGACACCGGCCACGACACCGCGACCGCCCACCTGCCGGGCATAGGCATTCATCAGGCCGATATGGAACTCGCCCTGCTTGCCGGTGGCTCCCTGCACGAGAATCCCCGTCTTCCTGTCACCGTAGATCATGCGGTCACCTCCACAGCCTTCTTCACCACGAGATCCATCGTGTCCAGCATCTCGTAGCCCTTCTCGGTGAGGAGCCTGCGGCCCTCTGCTTCGTTGGTACCGGCGAGCCGGACGATCACTTTCTGGGAGATGCCGGCGGCTATGATGCCTTTAGCCACCTCATCGCACTTCGTGATCCCGCCAAGCAGGTTCACGACAATAACTTTTACCGCCGGGACGCTTGCCACGAGCCGGACCGCGTGCATCACCCGCTCACTCTCGGCCCCGCCACCGACATCCAGGAAGTTCGCCGCCTTCCCGCCGTAATGTTCGATCAGATCCAGGGTTGCCATTGTGAGGCCGGCACCGTTGCCGATCACACCGATGGCGCCATCCAGTTCCACGTACGAGAACCCGTGCTTCTCTGCCTCGCGTTCGCGTTCCGAGAGATCGCGATTGACGGTGATGCCCTGACGGCCGAGGGCATTGTCGTCCACGATGATCTTCGCATCCGCAGCAAAGATTCCGTTGGGAGTGGCTACCAGCGGGTTGATCTCGGCAAGGAGGGCATCCTTCTCGATGAAGATGCGGTAGAGCTTGTTGATGACCGGGCCGATCTCTTTTGGGGCAGTCCCAATCAGTTCGCGGATCAGGAACGGGGGAAGGTCACGCATCAGCGGGTTTGCAGTCACCTTCCGTATCAGCTCCGGGTGCTCCTGCGCAGTAATCTCGATCTCGATCCCGCCGGCTTCCGTGAAGAGGATGAGCGGGCGCCGGCTCGACCGGTCGATCGTGATGGAGAGGTAATATTCGTGTTGAATGTCAAGCCGCTGTTCGGCAAGGATCTCTTTCACGGGTAACCCCTTGATCGATTTTCCAAAAAGTTCCTGTGCCACTTTCGTCCCGGTGAACTTGTCGGCCATCAGGATACCGCCGGCCTTTCCCCTGCCCCCGACATCCACCTGTGCTTTCAGGACAAAGGCATCACCCAGCGCATCGAGATTCTGGGCAAGTTCATCCGCTGACCGTATCAGAAAGCCGGTCGGGACGGGGATCCCGGCTGCCTTCAGCACGTTCTTTGCCTCGTATTCGCGTAACTTCATGGTTGTTTCCCCAGGGAAAGGCCAAGCTGCATCGCCTTCCGGTTCAGTTCCTCGGTGCCTTTGGGCACGGAGTCAAGGATCGCTTTTTCCAGTGCCGGCTCGCTCACCACGTGCGTACTGGCCACGACCGCCCCGAGCATCACGATGTTTGCGACAATATCTTTCTTCAGGATCTCTTTTGCCTGCTGCGTTGCCGGAATCTCAATGAACCGGCATGCCGGCCGTGAATGGACCAGGGTCGAGTCGAGGATCATCACGGCGGGTGATACCGCCTTTGCCCCGTACTTCTCAAACCCTTCCTGCGACATGATCACATAGATGTCGGGGTTCGAGACTTTCGGGTAAAGAATCTCCTCGTCATCGATAACGACCTGGCTCATCGAGGCACCGCCCCGGGCCTCGGGCCCATACACCTGCGTCTGAATCGCGAACTTGGCATCGTACATCACGGCTGCCCGGCCGAGAATCACGGCGGAGAGGATGATCCCCTGCCCGCCAAATCCCGAGAACCTGACCTCATGTCTCATGGCTTCACCCCCATGGCCGGTCGGCTCCTCTTCGTGAGTTCCCCGACAACAAACATATCCTCGGGGATCGCTTCACCCGCTTCCAGCATCCGGTCCCGTTTTGCCTTTAAGAGGGAATGGACCTTTAAGTATTCCACGTGATCGGCCACCTGCCGGAACTTGTTGCGCCGGCCAAAGGCCGTGGGGCACTGGACCAGCGCCTCGATGAACGAGAATCCCGGCGTCTCAAGGCCAACCTTCACCGCCTTCTCCAGTTCCTTGACATGGTAGGAGGTCCAGCGGGAGACATAGTTTGCCCCGGCTGCTGTTGCCAGTTCACAGAGATCGAACGGGATCTCCGCACACCCGTACGGCGTGGTGGACGAGAGGCAGCCCTTCGGGGTGGTCGGGCTTCCCTGTCCCCCGGTCATGCCATAGATCTGGTTGTTCATGCAGATGACCGTGAGATCGATATTCCGCCGGCAGGCGTGGATGAAATGGTTGCCGCCAATGGCCGCAAGGTCGCCGTCGCCCGTGAAGACTACTACGTGCAGGTCGGGGTTTGCCATCTTGACACCTGTTGCAAACGGGATTGCCCGACCGTGGGTGGTGTGGAGCGAGTCCGTGAGAATGTAACCCGGCGCCCTTGAAGAGCAGCCGATCCCCGAGACAAAGACCGTATCCTCCTTCTTCCAGCCCATCTGGTCAACAGCGGCGAGCGTGCAGTTGATGATCGTGCCGTTGCCACAGCCGGCGCAGTAGATATGGGGAAGCCGGTCCTGGCGGAACCATTCGTCAAAACTCATTGCTTCACCTCCAGTGCAGCGGCAAGTTCCCTGGGCGTATGAAGTTCCCCGCCAAGTTTCGGGATGCTTTTTACGGGAACCTTTACGTGCCGCTCGATCTCGCGGGCGATCTGGCCGAGGTTCATCTCCGGCACAAGGAAACGCTTCGCGTTTTTGAACTTCGCCAGCGCCTTCTCGGGGAACGGCCAGACCGTGCGGATCCGGAGGAACCCGATATTTTTCTGGGGATGGTCATGGAGTACCTGCTGCACGGCCCGGACCGGCCCGCCGTAGGCAATAAACACCTGTTCGGCATCCGGGTTGATGACATCGTAGTCCGCCATCGCATCCCGGGCGTTCTCGATCTTGTCCACCAGCCGCTGCACGAGCGCTGCATGGAGGGGCGGGTTCGTTGCCGCCGGGTAGCCCCGCTCATCGTGGGTGAGGCCCGTCACATGGACGTGATGGCCGGTGCCGAACTGCCCGAAGCCGGGGATGAGATCGGCATCCGCATGGAAGGGCAGGGCATCATCTCTCTGGGGTTTCCGGGCAACACGTTCCACGCTGTCGGGAACCAGGATCTTCTCCCGCATGTGGCCGACCGTCTCATCGGCCATTAAAAAGACCGGCACGCGATACTGGTCGGCGAGGTTGAACGCCTTGGCCGTGAGCTCGAACATCTCCTGCACGCTTGCCGGGCAGAGTGCGATCACCGCGTAATCGCCGTGCGAGCCGAAGCGGCACTGCAGCATGTCGCCCTGTGCCGCCATCGTGGGCTGCCCGGTCGAGGGCCCGCCCCGCTGGACGTTCACGACCACGCAGGGCGTCTCGGTCATCGCGGCATACCCGATGTTCTCCATCATGAGGGAGAAACCGGGACCGCTTGTCGCCGTCATTGCCCGGGCACCGGTCCACGAGGCGCCGATGATCGAGGCCATGCTCGCGATCTCGTCCTCCATCTGGATGAAGACCCCGCCCCGCTTCGGGAGCTTGACCGCCATTTGTTCGGCTACCTCGGTCGAGGGAGTGATCGGGTAGCCCCCGAAGAAGTTGCAGCCTGCCGCAAGTGCTCCTTCAGCGCAGGCGATATTTCCCTGCCAGAACTCAACTCTCGTCAATATTCAATCGCCACCTTGTGGGGTTCGTAGGGTTCTTCCTCGACCCAGTGGATCGCCTGGTCGGGGCAGGTGAGCTGGCAGACCCCGCAGAGCTGCCGGCCGTAGAGGTGCCGGAGCCGGCAGTTGGTGCAGCGTTCGGGCCGGTCGAGCTCGGGAATGGCAACACCCTTGCGGTTCAGCTTCTTTCCCTCGCGGAAGATCTTGTAGGGACAGACTTTCGTACAGAGATTGCACCCTTTGCACCGGGTCTCGTCAATGGCAAGTTTCATGGAATCGGTGGTCCAGAATCGTTAGTATATATTCGGGCAACCTTTACAAAAAACCTCTTCTCTATGCTGATGGTCATCAGACCCGAAGCTGGAGAAGAATGCTTCAGCGTTCTTCGATGTGAGGAGCCGGGCAGGACCCGGGAGTGTACCTCCGGAACGCTTCCTCGGCATGGATACGGGCCGCACCAAAGATGTCATTTCCTTTCGAATCGATTCCGACCACGAGCGGCAGCCGGTCGAGTTCGATCGCCCAGACCGCTTCGGCCATGCCGAGATCTTCATAGAAGACTCCTTTCAGGGACATGTGCGAAGACGCGAGAGCGGCACATCCCCCGGTGAACGCGAAGTACACGCCACGACCCCTCAGCTGTTCCCGGACGGTTGGGCCCATGCCACCTTTCCCGATCAGTCCCCGCACACCTTTCCCGAACAAAAATCCGGAGAGCTCGTTCATCCGGGCCGAGGTGGTCGGGCCGGCTGCGATCACCTTCTTGTCCTGGATCACGGGGCCGCAATGGTAGATCACGGCCCCCTTGGGATCGAACGGGATGCCTTCTTTTTGCATCCGCAGGTGCGCTTCGTCGCGTGCGGTATACACGATACCCGAGAGTTCCACGCGATCGCCCGCGTGGAGTTCGAGCACCTCCGGCCCGAGCGGGGTCGTGAGTTGGACGATCGTGCCGGTCACAGCTGCACCTCAACCGTGACATGGCGGTTGGCCCAGCACTGGATGTTGACAGCCACCGGCAGCGACGCGGTGTGGCAGCCGGCCGTCTTCACCTTCACGGCCAGAGCCGTGTGATCCCCGCCAAGACCCATGACACCGATCCCGAGCCGGTTCACGGCAGCGAGCAACTCCTCTTCGTACGCGGTCATCTCATCGACCGGCTCTAAGAGGGCTTCCTTTGCGAGAGCCGCAGCGCCATCGAACGTGCTCCCGATGCCAACCCCGATGATCACGGGAGGGCAGGGCCGGGAGCCGGCAAGGTACACGGTCTCGACAACGAACTTCTCGATCTGATCGCTCTGGGAGGGGAGGAGCATCGCTACCCGGGACATGTTCTCGGCACCCGCACCCTTGGGGAGTACGGTGACGGTAAATTTTTCGCCGGGCTTCACGTGGATCGCAGGCATCCCCTCGCCCGTGTTGTCGCCGCTGTTGTGCCGGGTGAGCGGGTCAACGACATTGGGGCGGAGGGGAACTTCCATTGTGGCCCTGCGGACGCCTTCAGTCACCGCGTCATACAACGCATCCGTGAACGGGATCTCCGGCGGGATCGTGAGGTAGATGACCGGGACACCGGTATCCTGGCACATCGGCACTCCGAGCTCTCCCGCCGTTTTGATGTTCTTTAAGATATTGGCAAACTCGCCGCGTGCCACATCGTTCGTCTCAGTGCGGGCGGCATTTCCGATCACCTTCAGCACGTCCAGCGGGAGGCGGATGACTGCTTCGCGGTAGGCCCGGAACGTTGCATCGGCAAGCGCCGTGCGGATCCGGGCGGGGTCCGGTGTCTGCATACAGGTATAGGTGAGGAACGGGGGGTAATATAAGGATCGGGCACACGATCCCTCGCACCCACGTAAGAATAATAATGCATACATACGCCGGGTTGCATAGTACGGTTTGATACTTTATGTCCGGCCCCCGATTGTACGGCACTGCCGCCGCATGTGTGCTCCTCTTCCTCTGCATTCTTTTCTCCGGCTGCGGAGATTACGTGCCGAACCATGATGTGATCGTGATCAAGCTGCACCCGGACGGCACCACCGCATGGACCCGGACGCTCGATACCGGGTTTGACGATGTGGCGGGTGATGTTGTGGAGACCGCGGCCGGAGATTTCGTCATAGCGGGGGGCAACGCGAGCCAGCGCTATGGATCTCCCACGCCCAAACTGATCCGGATTGCCGGCAACGGGACGATCCTTGCGGAGACTCCCTGCCCGGGTCTCGTTGGGGATCTCACATCCGTGATCGTAACCCGTGACGGCACGCTTGCGACATCCACCTATGACGGGGAGGTGAGCCGGTTCGATGCGGAGGGCCGGCTCCTCTCCACGACCGCAACCGACCTCTCCGGAGTCTGGGCGATCGCGGCAACACCGGACGGGGGCGTGGCGGCAGCCGGGCAATCCTGGGAGCAGTACCCGGCCGGGTCGGTGGCGGAGTACGATGCCAATGGGACGCTTACCACACGGGAACCGTTCGGCAACGAGACGGTGGTGACGCCCGGGTGCCGCGAAACGATCCTGATGGTGGGGGAGCGCGAGATCCCGGTAACCGAATGTGTTGCGCCAACCAGGTCCGCGGGGCAGGCAGCGGTTGTGATCCTTGACCAGAACGGGACGATCGACCATAAGCGAGGGTACGGCGCCTCCGGTCTTGAGAGCTTCTGGTCTCTTGCGGCCGCAGATGGCGGAGGGTATTACCTGAGCGCATTCGGGGCGGCGGTTGGATCTGAAGGAAATGCAAAGAATCACCGCTACGCGGTGTACCTCCAGGCGGATGGCACCATCTCATGGATCACGGATCTCGGGACGGCAAACCAGTATTTCCCGTCCGTATGGGATATCCGTCCCGATAAGACCCGGGTGATTGTGCCCATGGAGTATTCGATCGGGAACAACTCTTCCAGTATCCGGCCCGAACTGGTGGAACTCGGGCCCGACGGGAATGTGACTGCAAGGCGGCCCATCAACGCAAGCCGGCTCATCATCCCGACCGCTGATGACGGGTTCTTCTCGGCCGGTATTCCGGTTGGCAACGGCGCACCCGGGTATCTTGACGGCCTGTCCGGGACAGACCCACGGAACGAACTCCACGCGATGAAGATTTCCGCAAACGGTACCCGCGAGTGGGACCGGGTTGTCGCAAACGGGTTGGCCGGCACGATCAAAAAGGTGATCCAGACCGCGGACGGCGGCTACGTGATCCTGGCGATGCGGGAGAATGGGTGAGAGATTTTTGTAACGATGTGATGCTTGTGGCGCCCGCATGGGCTAGCCCCCGCAATCTTTTGCCAAGAAATATTTTTTTAAGATAACCCTGAATCATCAGCTCCCGCGAACGCGAACATTTCGGGAGATCATTGAGATATCAGTCAACATCGTTAACGACCGGGATACAGGTCCGGCAGTGTACGGGAAGGCCCGGGGATATCCCCCATACCCCCCTCCATTTTTTTTCAAATTCGATCAGACCCCACCCCCATAGGGGGGGGGCACCGGCCGACCCCCCCTTGGTGTTATCTCCCGATCCTTTACTATCAAAATGAGCACCGGGACCAGTACTCCCGCAACATCCATTCTCCGACGTCCGACTGGTCTTCAGAATGTCGAAAGTCGTCAGACTTGAGACAGAAGAAGAACCTGAAAGGTTCTTCGACCGGGAGGTGGAGAAGAATTTCCGAATGGGAATTCTTCGACATAGCCACCCCGCAGCCGGAACCCCCAAAGGGACTAAGTACCCCAAAATGAGGGACTAATTCGCCAAAATGAGGGACTAAGTCCCCATTTTTACCAATTTTCACGTCGGAGAATTGCGGACGTAAATAGCGCTAATACAGGGGCGAAACGGAGGGCCGGACGGACTGGGGGACGGGGGACACGGAAAAAACAGGGTTTTTTCCTAAAAGTTCGGGTCAGATCGTCCCTCACTTATGGGAAGGAGGGGCTGTTTTCCGGA
>Ga0265297_10005667_pt1 | contig 18792 bp, 16 predicted proteins | sample Munlanlwell13791_FD_192502 | JGI IMG/M metagenome (GOLD analysis project Ga0265297, IMG submission 192502) | Leachate microbial communities from a municipal landfill in Southern Ontario, Canada - Leachate well 137-91 | ecosystem: Engineered > Solid waste > Landfill > Unclassified | place...
CATTAATCAATATGGCCGCGATGTTAAGACTCTTGCCTTTAACCGGAATTCCTTTGCCTTTTGTAAGTTATGGCGGCACGAGCTTTTGCGTTTTTATGGCTGCTTTTGGAATTTTAGTAAATATTTCGAAACAAACAGAGGCATTGACCCCGTAGAGCAACTTTGACAATTGCTTGCTCTCGGTTAGATTCATTAATTCGCAGATTTAAATTTATAATGCTTTGTTATACATTTGTTTATTTATTACTCGCAATTAAAAAAGAGAGGTCAAAGTTATTCTACGGGGTTGACATAAAGTAAAAAATTTGATAAACTTAAAATAATAAAAAGCCTGCCCATTGGCAGACAAGGAGGAAAGATGTTTTTTACAATTTATTTCTTGATCGCTATTTCCAGTTTTTGCGAAGTTGATTCGGTAGATGTCTATTTTGTAAAATATAGGTTAATAAAAGACAACACAGTTGGGACTCTTGTTTCACGGACAAGTCAGATGATTTTAAACGGGAAAGAAGTTTTCTACTTCTCAACTGAAGCAAAAAGTAACGGCATGGTAAGTGAATTAAGACCCTTTTATATGAAGATGGAATCATGGACTGAAGCAGAAAATTTGCGAACCTTGCGTGTTAAAAAAAGTGAAGATTTGCACGGCAAAAAGAAAAATGTGGAAATTTTTTTGGATCAGTCCAACAGTCAGGCCGTTTGGAATGTTTCTGCTGATAAAGAATATTCTTTATCAGAGAAAATTCTTCCGGATTCAAAAGACTTACTGACTCTGCTTTATATTCTTAAGGCTATTCCCACTGAAAGTTTGGCGATTGGCAAGTCTTGGAATATTAACATGGTAAAAGAGTTTCCCTTGGTTTCTGACACAGTGTATTCCAATACTTTGCCGGCTATAATTTCCCGCTTTGAGAAAAAAAATCTTGAAGGCAAAGAGATATGGTGTTTTGTCTTTGAGATTTCCTACAAAGATGATTTTCTCGGCAAGAGCGAGAAAATATTAATCTGGCTAAGTAAAGAACATAAAATTGAGATAATTAAAAGAGGATCATGCGTTTTGATTTTGAAACAAAAATAAAGGCTTCGAGTGAGTTAATCACCGAGGCCTTTTTTAATTTTAAGGGGTTGCTTTCAAATCAAAAATGTTTTATAATTTAGAAGATGACTCTTAAATTCAGCATCAAAAATCGTTTGATTATTTCCGGAATTTTTATAATTCTGGGAGTTTTAATTTTATTGGTCCAAAATTCGGGCCTTAAATTATTTTTGGCAAAAGCAAGTTCAAGCGATAATATCCGCGGCTGGGGATGGAGTGAAAATATCGGCTGGGTCTCTGCAAATTGTTATAATGATTATGACAATGACGGCGCATGGGAAAATTGTTGTGCCGGCGGAACTGATTGCCCTTATGACGTGGGAGGAGGCAGTTATGGCGTAAATGTAAATACGACCAGTAATAAATTAACAGGTTATGCTTGGAGTGAACATATGGGTTGGATCTGTTTTGGTGAAACATGTGGCGGTACGGCTTGGGACGGTAATAATGCTTGGGCTTGTCGCGGAAATGCCACCTGTGCCAGCAATACTTGTTCTTGCAACGGTGATAAAGGCGAAAGCTTTGATGACAATGATTCTCTCCAAGCGCATTGGAAGTTAAATAATAGCAGTTCGCCGATCCAAGATTCTTCAGGTAATGGCAATGATGGCACGCTTAATGGTACGACTTTAGTTAAAGGAAAATGGGGAAATGCCAGATCTTTTAATGGCACGAGTGATTATATAGAAATGGCTGACAGCTCGTCTCTAAGTATTACCGGCGATTTAACAGTTGAAGCATTTATAAAACGAAGTGTAAAAGACACAGAGCAAACTATTTTGGGCAAATGGGATGACGGAATAGGTAAAAGTTATCGACTTTGGCTAAGCGCTGATAATAAATTAAATTTTTCCGTGGCTGGAGCTACTGAGGCGACAAAAATTCAAACCACTGCCAGTTTAACTGATATAACAAAATGGCATTCAGTAGCAGGAAAATATGATTATGACGCAACCGAAAAAATAAGTATTTTTGTTGACGGAGTGGAAGTGGACGGAACAACAAGCGGCACAGTACCAAGTGCTTTAACAAATTTGTCTCAACAATTTTATTTAGGCGCGAAAAAAGGTGCTTCAGTAATGGATACATTTTTTAACGGCACAATGGAAAATGTATCAATTTGGTCTCGAGCTAAAACAGATAAAGAAATTTTTTCTGACGGACAAATGGAACTTTCCGGTTGGGCAAAAGTGAAGAATTTAGAAGACAATGGTTGGATGGAATTACAAAAAAGTTCAAGTGATACTCTGCCCAGTAAATGGTGGGGCAGTTATTTAGAAGATTATAATGGTTTTTACAGAATGGGCGGCTGGGGGTGGAATGCTTATCCCGGATCTCTGCTTGGCGTTGGTTGGGTGGAATATGGTTATCCTAAAAGTATTCACGTGCCTTTGGCTTTTGATAATTTATCTATTGATAATAGTGGCGGATGCACTCAATTATTAGTTTCTTGGGATCCGTCAACTTGGGCGGAAAATTATACTTATTTCAGATGTGCGGCAGCGAGTTTGGGAGATTGCGGAACTTGTACTTATACAGAATATAATGTTTTAGATGGAGCATGTACAGAAAGTCTCTGTCAAATTCAGGATACGGGTCTGACCGAAAATACAGGTTATTGTTATAAAGTTGAGGCGCATAATTCTTCAGGGGATACAAATTGCACAGACAATCCACAATGGAAAAAAACTCTTCTTTGTTCTCCGGAAAGTGAAACCACTGATGCTAAAACTTGCGGTCAAATTAAAACCAAATGGACCAAAGGCGATAGCGCTGACGGTTATAATATTTATCGAACTTTAACCACTGCGGGTTGCAATAGTTTAACTGATTCCAAATGTCAATTGATTGGTCATTTGGCTGAGGGAATTGTTTATGATGCTGATAAAAATAGTACCAATGATTTAGTCGCTCAATGGAAAATGAATAATAATTGGAGTGATTCTTCTGGCCGCACCCCGGCTAATAATGGTACGGCTAATGGCGCCACTTTTAACAGCAGTGGCAAATTTAATCAAGCCGGCAGTTTTAACGGCACAGCTGATTATGCCCAAGTATCTCATAATGCTGTTTTAAATGTTGGCAATACCTTTACTTTTGAAGCTTGGATTAATCCGACAGATTTACCGGGTGCTGGAAATTATCGATCTATTTTCCATAAAATCGGCAGCAGCGACGGTTATGCTTTTAGAATTAAAAATGATAGTGGTGTTGGTAAATTAGCCGTTTTGCTTGGAGATCAAGATTTGGTCGGCACAAACGCCATTATTTCAGCCGGTTGGCAACACGTGGCTGCAATTAAAAATGGCACGAACCTCTATTTATATGTTAATGGCGAATTGAAAGATACGATTACTGTAACTGATTATACTAATTCCAATTCCAATAATTTAATAATTGGCAAAAGCAATATTGCGGCAGAACAATATTGGTATGGATTATTGGATAATGTGGCAATTTATAATGTGGCGAAATCTGACTCGGATATTAAAATTGATTACGAAGCCGGTGTTAATTCAAATTGTTTATTAAATGAAAACTGCGGATTAACTTATGTTTGCGACGGCGCCGACGCCCCTTATACCAAATGCGGCGCGGCCGATACTTGCTGCTATACTGACAAACGAGTCATACCTAAAACGAATTATTACTATGTTTTGACCGCGACCAATGAAGCCGGTGAATCTGACGGTTCAACTCAAACTTCGGCCGCTCAAACTTCATGCTGGCCGACGCATCAGCAGCAAGAACAATAAAAATAGAATTTGGAATGTTATGAAAAATATTGTAGTTTTTGGCGGTTCTTTCAACCCTCCCCATAACGGCCATCTTATTATTATAAAAAAAGCGTTGGAAAAAACCGGTTTGAAAAAAATTATTTTAATGCCTTCAGGCCTCCAGACGCTTAAGAAAAATTATGATATGGCGCCGATAAAAGATCGTTTGGCGATGGCTGAAATTTTAACAAAACTGGATCCGCGAATTAAAATCGCGGACATAGAAATTAAAAAATCTTATCAAAGAAAAAAATCATATACCACCGAAACAATAAAAGAATTAAAAAAACAATATCATCAAACTAAAATTTATTGGGTTATTGGTCAAGATTCTTTTGAAGAAATATTGGCCGGCAAATGGAAAGTAGGTTTAGAAATTTTTGATCAAACTGATTTTATTGTCGCCACTCGTCCCTCATTAAAAAAAGTGCCGAAAAATATTTTGACAAAAATAAAAATCATAAAAATGAATTGTCCTATTTCCAGCACTATGATCAGAAAATTTTTGCAACAAGGAAAATCAATAAAAAAATTGGTGCCAGCGAAAATTTTAAAATATATTCAGAATAAAAAATTGTATACTCAAGGTTATGCAAGAATTAAGCAAGCAAGAAGCTAAAAAGCGGATAGAAAAATTAAAAAAAGAAATAGAATATCATGGCCGTCTTTATTATGTTTTGGACAAACCGTCAATTTCTGATGCGGCTTATGATTCTTTAAGAAAAGAATTGTTGGTTTTGGAAAATAAATATCCTGAATTTGCCGGACAGAATTCACCAACTCAAAGAGTGGGGGGCAAGCCGTTGGAAAAATTCAAAAAATTTGCCCATAAAATTCCTTTGCTTTCTCTTTCCGACGCTTTTGAAGAAAAAGAAATTTATGATTGGGAGAAAAGAATCAGAAAACTTTTATCCGCTGATTTAAAAATTGATTATTTCATTGAATTGAAAATGGACGGTCTGGCCGTAGCTTTATTTTATAAAAATGGAATTTTTGAAAAAGGAGCGACTCGAGGAGACGGTTATATCGGTGAAGACGTAACTCAAAATTTAAAAACCATCAGAACCATACCTTTGAAATTGGAAGGAAATTTTCAGGGAGAAACGGAAATCAGAGGAGAGGTTTTTATGTCTAAAAAAGTTTTTGAAGAATTGAATAAAGAGCAAATTAAAAAAGGGGAAGCGGCTTTTGCCAATCCAAGAAACGCCGCAGCCGGATCATTACGCCAGCTTGATTCACAAATTACTTTAGGAAGAAAATTAAATTTTTTCGCTTATGACATTATTACTGATTTGGGACAAAAAACTCATTTGGAATCTCATAAATTAATTGAGAAAATCGGTTTTCCGCCAAATCCTTATACTCAATATTGCGCTGATATTCCCGAAATTATAAAATTTCAGAAATACATTGGCGGATTGAGAGAAAAATTGCCTTATGAAATTGACGGCGTGGTAGCTAGAGTTAACTCTAATGAAATTTACGATAAATTAGGCACGGTCGGTCGGGCGCCGCGCGGATCAATTGCTTATAAATTTCCCGGATTGGAAGCAGTCACTAAAATAAAAGATATTATTATTCAAATAGGACGGACCGGCCGATTAACACCGGTGGCTGTACTTGAGCCGGTTAAAGTCGGCGGAGCCACAGTCAGTCGGGCCACTTTGCACAATGAAGATGAAATTAAGAGATTAGACGTCAGAATTGGCGACACGGTGGTGATAAAAAGAGCGGGTGATGTTATTCCGGATATTGTCGGAGTTTTAAAAAATTTGCGAACTTCTAAAGAAAAAATATTCAGAATGCCAAATCGTTGCCCGCTTTGCCATTCGCCGGCTTACAGAAAAGAGGGCGAAGTTGATTTTTATTGTTCCAATAAAAATTGTTACGGACAAAGATGGCGCGGCATTACTCATTTTGTTTCCAAAAATGCTTTTGATATTGTTCATTTGGGTCCGAAAATTATTGATAAACTTTTCAGTGTTGGATTGATTAAAGATCCGGCAGACATATTTTTCTTGAAAAAAGAAGATCTTGAGCCATTGGAAAGATTTGCCGAAAAATCAGCGGAAAATATTATTGGGGCGATTGATAAAAGTAAGAAAGTTGATTTCAGTCGTTTTATTTATGCTTTGGGAATTCGCCACACAGGCGAGGAAACAGCCATAAATTTAGCTAATTATTTCGGCGACTTGGATAATTTAACCAAAACCAAATTGGAAGACTTGGAAGCGATTGAAGACATCGGCGGAGTGGTGGCAAAAAGCATTTTTGAATGGTTTCAAGATAAAAATAACCTGGAATTGATTAAAAAATTTAAAAAAGCGGGAGTAGAAATTATCAAACCGTCAAAAATCGGCCAAAAATTAAACGGTAAAACTTTTGTTCTGACCGGAACACTGACTCACTTTACCCGTGAATCAGCCAAAGAAATGATAAGGAAATCAGGCGGCAATATTTCTTCTTCTGTCAGTTCAAAAACGGATTTTTTAGTGGCTGGCGAAAATCCAGGCTCAAAATACAAGCAGGCAAAACAGCTAGAAGTTCGAATTATAGATGAAGAAAAGTTTTTAGAGATGATAAAATAATATGATTTCAAAAAAAGAAATACAACATTTGGCGGATTTGGCCAGATTAAAATTAACGGAAAAGGAAATAAAAAAATACCAGAAACAACTTTCTGATATTTTGGATTATGTCGGACAGCTTAAAAAAATAAATACAAAAGATGTTTTGCCTTGTACCGGTGGGACCAATCTGAAAAATATTTTTCGCAACGACGAAGCAAGTTTGGCGGATAGAGAAATGATTAAGAGATTGCTTAAAACCGCGCCAAAAGTTGAAAATAATTTAATAAAAGTAAAAGGAGTATTTCAAGAAGAATAATTTTATTTATGATTTTAAATAATTTAACAATTTTAGAAGCACATCAAGGCCTGAAGAAAAAAGAATTTTCTTCAGAAGATTTGGTTCGCTCTTGTCTTGATGAAATTAAGAAACAAGATAAAAAAATTAATGCTTTTATTACTGTTTTGGAAAAAGAGGCGATAGAGAGAGCTAAAACAATAGATAAGCAAATCGCTTCCAATGGTTTGAATAATTTTTTAACCGGCATTCCTTTGGCGATTAAAGACAATATTTTAATTCAAGATGTCCGTACCACAGCCGGTTCCAAAATACTCTCTGAATATTATTCTCCTTATGACGCTACGGTAATTAAAAAGTTAAAAGATGTTGGGGCGATTTTTGTCGGTAAAACAAATTTGGACGAATTTGCCATGGGTTCTTCCACGGAAAATTCATTTTTTGGTCCGACTAAAAATCCTCGCGATTTACAAAGAGTACCGGGCGGTTCTTCAGGCGGTTCGACTGCGGCAGTAACGGCAAAAATGTGTTTAGGCGCACTCGGTTCTGATACCGGCGGTTCTATTCGACAGCCGGCCAGTTTTTGCGGCGTAGTCGGATTAAAACCGACTTATGGAAAAGTTTCCCGCTACGGTTTAATGGCCATGGCTTCTTCGCTTGATCAAATCGGACCAATCGGTAATTCGGTTGATGACGTGGCTGTCTTACTTGACGCGATTGAAGGTAAAGATAATTTTGATTCAACCAGTGCAGAAACACCAAAAATTGAAAATTTAAAATTGAAAATTGAAAATTTACGGATCGGTATTCCCAAAGAATATTTTGTCAAAGGATTAGACTTGCAAATTAAAAAAAATATTAATCAGCTGATTAAAAAACTGGAAGATGAAGGCGCGGAAATAAAAGAAGTGAGTTTGCCGCACACAAAAGAAGCTCTGGCGTGTTATTATATTATTATGCCGGCTGAGGTTTCGGCGAATTTAAGCCGTTATGACGGCATAAGATACGGTTATTCGGTTCAAGAAGGCAAAAACTTGCTTGATGTTTATTTGAATTCGCGAACTCAAGGATTTGGCGATGAATCAAAAAGAAGAATTATTTTGGGAACATATATTCTTTCCAAAGGTTATTACGAAGCTTATTATTTAAAAGCTCAAAAAGTCAGAACATTGATAAAAAATGATTTTCAAAAAGTTTTTGAAAAAGTTGATTGTTTGTTGACGCCGACTACGCCGACTACGGCTTTTAAAATCGGCGAAAAAATCGACGACCCCTTGAATATGTATTTATCTGATATTTACACTGTGCCGGTTAATTTGGCCGGTTTGCCGGCGTTAAGTTTACCGATCGGTAAACTCCAAAATCTTCCTTTTGGTTTGCAGATTATCGGAAATTATTTTGAAGAAAATAAAATTTTGGAAATAGCCAAGAGGATAGAAGGGTTGATAAGTTAATAGTTTGCCAACTTGACAAAACGAGATGATTAATTATGCTATATATATTAACTAACTAATTTAATTTTTTTATCTATGGAAAACACAACAGAAAACATAACGGAAATAAAGCCAAAATTAAAAAAGAAAATAAACTGGGGCGCTATAGTTTATTGGGCAATGGCGGTTATTTTAATCGCTTCTGTTTTTACCAATGGTTTTAATGTTAAGAATTTTCTTTTTCAAACTCCGGCAGAGAAAGTCGCCGATAATGCAATGAAATTTATTAATGAAAATCTTTTAACGCCTGAGACTGCGGCATCTTTGGTTTCCGCCAGCCGCGTTAAAGACAGCGGTCTTTATAAAATAACCATTAAAATTCAAGAACAAACTTTTGATTCTTATATAACCGGCGACAATAAATTATTTTTTCCCGAAGCAATGGATATAAAGAAAGTTGCCGATCAAGCCAAAGCGGCCCAAGAAGAAGCGACTAAGGCAGCAGAAATTCCTCAAGCCGCAAATCCTGATATTACTTTATACGTCATGAGTTTTTGTCCATATGGTAATCAGGCGGAAGACACAATAGCTCCGGTTATTAAATTGCTCAATGGAAAAGCAAATATAAAATTGGGATATGTGATTTATTCCGATTATGCCAAAAACAGCGGCGCCAAATGGGGAGATTTCTGTTTGGATGAAGCGGAAAAATATTGTTCAATGCACGGTATTAATGAAGTTAATCAGGATGTCAGAGAAATCTGCGTTCAAAAATACGCTCCGGAAAAACTTTGGAATTTTGTTGACTTAGTTAATAAGGGTTCTGATCCTCAAACTGTTGAAGAAAAATGGGAAGATTTTGCTAAAACTGCAGGCATTGATGTTAAAAAAATAAAATCTTGCCAAAAAACAGAAGCGGAAACCTTATTAGCTCAGGAAGTGACTCTGAATCAGAAATATGGAATTGAAGGCTCTCCAACACTTTTAATCAATGGCGTAATTTATCAGGGCGACAGAACAACAGAAGGATATAAACAAGCGATTTGCAAATCATTTACCACTCCTCCCGCGGAATGTCAGACTGTTTTGGAAAATACAACCGGAACAGCCGCCGGAAGCTGCAAATAAAATATGATTCTGAATTTTTTGCATAATTTTGAGCCTCAACCTGTTTTCAGGCTGGGGCTCTTAACTATTCATTGGTATGGATTATTAATGGTTTTAGCCGGTATTTCGGGTTTTTTGTTGGTTTTTAAATTAGCTAAAAAATACGAAGTAAAAAAAGAAATTATTGAAGACATTATTTTTTATTCAATAATTTTTGGTTTGATAGGCGCGAGAATTTATCATATTCTTTGCGAGCCGATTTATTATTTTCATAATCCGTCAGAGATGATTAAATTTTGGCACGGCGGTCTGGGCATTTACGGCGCTTTGATCAGCGGTGGAATCGTTTTATATATTTTTGCCAAGAAATTTAAAAAAAAGGGAGAGAATTTATCTTTTTTAATTTTAGCCGACTTATTCGCGCCGGCCTTAATTTTAGGGCAAGCTATCGGACGCTGGGGGAATTGGTTTAATCAAGAACTTTACGGCTTACCGACTAATTTGCCTTGGGGCATTCCTATTTCTTTATCCAATCGTTTAACCGGACTGGAATCATTTCAATATTTTCACCCGGTTTTTTTATACGAATCTGTTTGGAATTTTTTAATTTTTATTATTTTAATGATAATGATTACCCGGACTCACGCGAAAAAATCAGGGCAAATTTTTGCTGTTTATTTAATTTTATATTCTTTAGGCCGGTTTTTTATTGAATTTTTAAGAGTTAATCCACAACCGATATTTTTAGATTTAAGATTGGCTCAGATAGTGGCGATTTTAATGTTTATCATCGGTTTTGTTATTTTAATAAAATCTCAAAAACGGTTTAATAAATAAAAAATCGCCTCTACACGATGTGTAGAGGCTTTGGAACCTTCATAAGACACCTCCAATAAATTTTTTCAGTATTTTTTAGATAGTTTTATAATAGCATTTTTCAGAAAAATGTCAATAGTATTTTTCCACATTTTTCTAGTCATGCGCTAGAACAATTGCCCAAATTTCTTTGGCTCCGGATTGGCGCAAAATTTTAACTGCTTCAAATAAAGTTGCGCCCGTGGTAAAAACATCATCTACTAAAATGATGTTTTTGTTTTTTATTTCGGTTTCTGCGAATTTTTCATCAATTGCAAAAATATTTTTAATGTTATTTTGCCGTTCTTCTTTGTTAAGATTGGCTTGAGATCTTGTTTCTTTAATTTTGGCTAAAACTTCCATTATCGGTAAGTTAAATTCTTTTGACAATTCTTCAGCCAGCAATAATGATTGGTTATAGCCCCGTTGAGCTAATTTGCGCCGGGTAATCGGAATAGGCGTTAAAATAAAATTATTTTTTATAAAATACGAAACAAGAACGGGAGACCTTTTTAGCCGTTTAATGATTAAAAAAGCCAGATTTTTAGCCAGAGGAAAAGAATAAGGCGCGTATTTGAAATTGCGAATTGCTTTTTTGACCAGCGGCTGATTATAATTAACGGCGATAATAATGCCATCTAAATTAAAACAGCATTTATGATGAAGCCTGCCGTCAATTGTTTTTTTACGGCAAATCGGGCAAATTAAATCGTCTAAAATAGGGATATTTTCCAAGCAATTATGGCAAATAAAATAATTCTCTTGACCGCAGCCAAGGCAATTGATTGGAAAAAATAATTTAAGGAAAAAGTCCTTAATTTTATTGATATTTGTTATCCACATTTTTCATTGTCGTAAATGGCATTTTATAGTATAATGGCATTATAGAGTAATGAAACAGTTTAACAAAATTTATTTCTTTTGGCAATCTTAATATAAGATTATTATATGAGTTTTTTTGGTTTTAAAAAACAAGAAGGTTATTTGGGAATTGATTTGGGTTCTACCAGTATTAAATTAGTGGAACTTAAAAAAGAGCAGGGTGTTCCAACCTTGATGACTTATGGTTATGCTGAACGAGCTATGGGGGATATTGTTAAAGGCGATCCGAATGAAGTTTTGAGACAAGTAGCCAGTTTGCTTAAAAAAACGTATAAAACAGCCGGCGTAACTTCTTATAAAGCAATAACCGCTTTGCCGAGTTTCTCCGTTTTTAATTCGGTTATTACTTTACCGGTAATGAAAAAACAAGAATTGGGCGACGCGGTTCATTGGGAGGCAAAAAAATTTATTCCCATGCCGATTGAAGACGTGATTTTGGATTGGCGGATTATTGACACTATCGCTGTTGACGCTCAAAGAAAAAATTATCGTATTCTTTTGACAGCCGCCTCCAGAAATTTAGTTAAACGTTATGTTGAAATATTCAAACAGGCGGATTTGCAATTGCTTTCATTGGAAACAGAATCTTTCGCTTTATCAAGAGTTCTAATCGGCAAATCCCAATCCACTATTATGATTATTGATACCAGCGCTTTGACTACTGACATTATTATTATTGAAAAAGGCGTGCCGACTTTGAATAGAAGTATAAATATCGGCGGTGTAACCATCACTCGCGCCATTGCCAATAGTTTAAATATTGATTTTAAAAGAGCGGAACAATTTAAAAGGGACATAGGATTGAGCGGCGCTTCTAAAATCCCAACTATTATAGAAAGTATTTTGAAACCGGTGATTGACGAAGTGATTTATTCGTTAAAACTTTATCAAGGTCAATCCAATAAAACCGTGGAGAAGATTATTCTTTCCGGCGGTTCGGCCTATTTACCTAATTTAGCCAATTATTTTTCACAAACGCTCAATACTAAAGTAATAGTCGGCGATCCATGGGCAAGAGTTGCATACCCCGAAGAATTAAAGCCGGCCCTTGAAGAAGTGGCTCCGCGTTTTGCCGTGGCTATTGGTTTGGCGTTAAGACAGTTGGACTGATAAACAAGCTTCTTAGCTTGTAGCTTCTTAGCTTTTTAGGCAAGAAGCTGATTCCTAAGAAGCTAATAAGCTAATTTCTAATAAGCTAATATTATGTCTATTAATTTACTTCCCGAAGAGATGAGGGAAGAGGAAAAAATAAATAAAAAAACTGAAGAGCCGGAGGAAATAAAATTTTCTCAGCCGATTAAAGAGAAAAATCCGGTTTTATCCAAAACCGCGGAACCAAAAATCGGCTGGTTTAATTTTAGAAAACAATCGGCTGCGCCAAAAGAACAGTCAATTTCCAATTTAAAAATAGTTGAGCCGGAAATTTCTCAAAACGATAAAAAAGAAAAAATGTCTGAGTTGGCAGAACTTCTTCTTCAAGAAGAACCCAAAAAAGAACCAGAAAAAAAACAGGAAATTGTTCGTCCATCGATTAATAAGTCGCGAGAAGCAAAATTTTTTGCTGAAATTTCGCAAACACCGGAAATTACTTTAATGCCGGGTCAAGAAATGATTATTCCAAGAATCGTGAAAGAGAAAATGCTGATTCTCTTCGCGACGATAATCGTTGTCGCAACAGTTTTCTTTATTGTTTTGTTATATACAAATTGGCATTTTGAACAGTTAAGAGTTGAGAGAGATCAACTCAAAATTGATTCGCAAATTTTAGAGGCAAAAACTTATCCATTATTAAAAATTAGAAATGACGTTGCGTCTTTGGAAAAAAAAGCCATGAAGGTGGAAGAAATTTTAGCCAATCATGTTTACTGGACTAGATTTTTCAGTCTATTGGAAACTTATACCATTCAGGATGTTTATTTTGGCGACTTCTCGGCCGATACGAGCGGAACAGTTCATCTGGCGGCTACGGCCAAAGATTTAATTTCAGTGGCTCGACAAATTATTGTTTTTAATAATGCTCCTGATTTTGTTAAAAATGCTAAAGCTACAAATATCGTTAGATCTCCGTCAGGAGTTGTTACTTTTTCCATTGATTTAACTTTGGTTGACGGAGTATTTAAACAATAACTATGGCAAAAATTATAGAAGAAAAAAAATTTGACATTAGATGGTATCATATTATTTTGGTTAAATTTTGCTGGACGCTGATCATTTTTATTATTATTGTTGCCTTCTCGGCTGAATATTTTTTAATTATAAAACCAAAAGTTAGCCAAACAACAGGAGGAGGCCAATTTGACGTTGAAAATTACAAAACAATTATTAAAGAACAAGAATCATATTTTGATAAATTGAAAACATTGGAAACACAGACAAATAAAATCAGCGAAGACAGTTTGAAAAAATTGGATTATACGATCGCCGAAAAATCAGATTTACCGAGTATCTTAAATCAAGTTGATATTATTTCGAGGCAAACAGGAATGGAATTTATCGGATTCAGCGTTGATTCCGATAAAGGAGTTACTACTATAAGTTTGAATTTTGATAAAGGTAACTATCAGGCCTGTAAAGAATTCTTGGATTATTTGGAAAAAAATATCAGAATTATGGATGTGTCCCAGATTGCCCTAAAAGATATCGGGACTTCATTAAGCGTAACTATAAAAACTTATTCTCTAAACGATTAATGTAAAACAATGCCGAATATTAATAAAAAAATGATCGGATTAATTATACTCTTGGTGCTTATTATTTTAGCCATAGGGTTTATTTTGATAAAATACATTAGAAATCCAAAAGTTTCCGTAAATGTTTCTATTATTGATAAGCCGTCATATTTATCAGCTTCCATTCCGTCAGTTAACAAGATTGAAAATATTTTAGAAAATCCAAAATTTAAGGAAATGCGTTATATCCAGACATTTTTTGAACCGGTTAAAGTATTGGAAAAAGGCAAAATTAATCCTTTTATGCCTTTTTCTAAAAAAGAAGTAAAACAGCCGTAATATTATATATTTATGCTTGAAGGCCAAAATACAATTGTCAAATATCTTTTGGAACATGGAAAATTAACCAAGGATTATTATAATGAACTTTTAGTTGAAGCGGAAAATACGCAAAGCGCGCCTGATACGATTCTTGAACACAAAAAAGTTATTTCCGAAGAAGATATAGCTTGGGCCAAGGGACAAATTTTTGCTTTACCTGTTGCCAATTTATATGGTTTAGTCATCGACCGAAAAATTTTGGAAATTTTACCAAAAGAAACGGCAGAAAATTATCATGTCGTATCTTTTGCGAAAGAAGGCAATGTCTTGAAAGTAGCCATGCTTGATCCGGGTGATTTTAAAGGCAGAGAAGCGATTGAATTTATCGCTCGTCAGAAAAATTTAAAAGTTGAATATTACGCCATCACACTTTCAGGTTTTAAAAATATTTTAACCCAATATGGCGGACTTAGCGTTGAAGTGGAAGAGGCGGTTGGCGCAGCCGAAGATCGTTTTGCACCGATTATTAAAGCCGGAAAATCCATTGCTGATATAGGACTTGAAGAAATTTCTAAAATGGCCCCAATTGCTAAACTTGTGGCTTCTATTTTAAAATACGCGGTTGATAACGATGCATCTGATGTTCATATTGAACCACTGGGCGATCAAACCAGAATTCGCTACAGAATTGACGGCGTTTTAAGGGAGGTGGCATTGTTGCCCGGACATCTCCATTCGGCAATTATTTCTCGCGTTAAAGTAATGGCAAATTTAAAATTAGATGAAACGCGCATTCCTCAAGACGGCCGTATCAGAGTTATAGTTTCAAAACGTCAAATAGATTTGAGAGTATCAATTTTGCCTTTATTGGGGCAAGAAAAAACTGTTATCAGAATTTTAGACCCCACTAAAAAAATATTTGATTTGCAAGATCTTGGTTTTTGGGGGAGAGAACTGGAAATAATCAATAAAAATTTACTCAGGCCTCATGGTATGATTTTGGCTACTGGTCCGACTGGTTCTGGTAAAACCACCACTCTTTATGCTATTTTAAAAGTTTTAAATCAACCTGGAGTCAATGTTGTTACCTTGGAAGATCCGGTTGAATATGTTTTAAAAGGAGTTAATCAAAGCCAAATTCAACCTGATATAGGTTATACTTTTTCTACCGGTCTACGTTCAGTGGTCAGACAAGATCCGAATGTTATCATGGTCGGCGAAGTCCGCGACAATGAAACTGCCGAATTGGCCACACATGCCGCTTTAACCGGCCATATAGTGCTTTCCACTTTGCATACCAATGACGCCATAGGCGCCATACCTCGTTTGATTGATATGAAAATAGAACCATTCTTGGTTGCTTCTTCTTTAAATATAGTTCTGGCTCAGCGATTGGTCAGAAAAATGTGCCCTTATTGCGCCGAGCCGATTGTTCCGCCGATAGGAGTGGAAAAAGATATTGAAAACGCGTTAAAAGACGTAGAAGATATAGATTTGGCAAAATTCAGAGATAAAAAAACAGGCCATCTTGCAATTTATCAAAGCAAAGGCTGTACGCGATGCGGACAAGAAGGTTATAAAGGCAGAATCGCTATTTTTGAAGCATTGGAGATCACCGATCAAATGAAAGATATTATTGTCAGAGGTTGCAAGATTGACGACGTAAAAGCTGAATTTAAAAGACAGAAAATGATTAGTATGATTCAAGACGGTTACATTAAAACTTTAAAAGGAGAAACCACTATTGAAGAAGTTTTAAGAGTGGCCAGGGAATAAAGAGTTTTGTCTCCGGACGTTAAGTCGGAGCCACAAAACCTTTACCCTGTTAAATAATTTCGCCAAAGGCGAAATTGCCGTTCGCACTGTTAAATAAAATCTGGAAGATTTTAATTTGCAAAGCAAATTATTTAACAGGGCAAGCGGCATTTAACAGGGTACTCAAATTTTTAGTAAAATTTTTCGCATTATTGCCAAGCGAGAGAGGGAAAAGAAAATTTATTTTCTTTTCCGATCCGCCAGCTGGCGGAGCAGGCAATACAGATTTAATAATCTTTATAAATAATTTAAAAATTTTAAAAAATTTGGTATGTATACTCAAACAGAAATGATTTTAAATCGTATTTGCGTTTCCGCAGCCGAAAAGAAGGTTTCGGAAATTTATTTAATTAACGCGCAAATTCCTTTTATCAATCTTGATGGCAAAATACAGCCGCTGAGCGGTGAAAATATTTTAGCCGCTTCTTTTATTAGCGATGTTATTTCCGCTGTTTTGGACAATAAAGAACAAACCGAGCTTCAAGAAAAAAAACAGATTATAACCGTTAAGGAAATCGGAAAACTCGGGTCAGTTCAGATTCATGTTTATTATCAAAAAAATACGCCGGCAATTTGTTTGAAATTATTATCTCAAGAAGCCCTTGATATGGAAAAAATTGAGCTGCCGAAAATGGTTCAAGATTTTACCAATTTATCAAAAGGAATTGTTTTTGTCGCCGGTCCTCATGATTCGGGGAGATTCAGTTTGGTAACTTCATTGATTGATAATATTAATAAAAATCAAAATAAATATATTGCCACTTTGGAAAAACCGATAAAATATAATTTAGTCGGTATTAAAAGCATAATTGAGCAAAGAGAAATCGGCCGAGATGTTTTATCTTTTAAAGAAGGGTTAAATTTTATCAGAGAAAGAGGCCATGTTGATGTGGTAATGATTTCTCAAATTAAAAATGCCGAAATAATGGAAGAACTTTTTGCTCTTGCCGAGGCAGGCACTTTGATATTTGCTATTATGGATACAGGTTCGTCTGTTCAGACAATCAAAAGAATACTTCATTTTTTTCCAACCAGCGAAGAAGAAAATATCAGATATTTTCTTAGTGAAAATTTAGCCGGTATTATCGCCACCAGGCTTGTACCTAAGGTTGGCGGCGGAAGAATAAGAGCGCTTGAAGTTTTATCCGCTCCACCCAGTGTTAAAACCATTATTGCCGAAGGTAAACTTCATCAATTGTCGACTTTTTTGCAAACCGGAGAGGACACCAAATCAGTTTCCATGGATAGATACTTGGCCGATTTGGTGACTTCCGACAAAATCTCACTTGAAGATGCGATTAAAAATTGCGTTGACGAAGAAATGTTGAAATCGTTATTAAGAAGGTAAAAACATGAGAACATGATAACATTGTAACATGGTAACATTTCCTGCCTACGGCGGGCAGGAAAAGAAAATTTTGCTTTGCAAAATTTTCTAATGTTAAAATGTTAAAATGATTTAATGTTAAAATGATTTAATATGTTATTCGAATATAAAGCCAAAAATTTAAAAGGAGAGACGGTCAAAGGAATTGTTGACGCTCTAAATCAGGAAGCGGCAATGGAAGTTTTAACTTCTCGAGATCTTATTATTTTATCTCTTGCTGAGGGTGGTAGAATGTCCATATTGCGCCGTCCTCTCAATTTTAAAATGAATTTGTTTAGTGGCGTCAAACCGAAAGATTTGGTTTTTTTATCTCGCCAGCTTTCAACCATGGTTTCTGCCGGTTTGCCATTAGTGAAATGTCTGGAAATTTTAGTCAAACAAACCAATGACCCATATTTGCAGGGTGTTGTTGGAGCTATTGCCGAAGACGTAAGAGGAGGAATCAGATTTTCCTCAGCCTTAGCCAAGTATCCTAAAGTTTTCAATGATTTCTATATTAATATGGTCAGAGCCGGCGAAACAGCCGGAAGATTGGATGAAGTTCTGAATTATTTGGCCAATGAACAAGAAAAAAATTTTGATTTGATGAATAAAATAAAAGGAGCGATGATTTATCCGCTCTTTATTATTATAATGGTAATCAGTGTGATGATTTTAATGATGCTGTTTGTTATTCCGCAGCTGACCAGTGTTTTGGAAGAATCGGGTGCGCAATTGCCGATGTCTACGCAGTTTTTAATTAATACCAGTAAATTTTTACAACATTTTGCGATTTTTCTAATTCCATTGATCATTGCTTTGGTTGCATTTTTAAGATATTTTTTTAAAACTCCAAAAGGAAAAAGGTTGTGGGATAAATTTATTTTAAAAGCTCCTGTTTTTGGTTCGCTTTTTCAAAATTTATACCTTGTTCGTTTCACCCGTTCTTTAAGCACTTTGCTTGTTGGTGGTATACCTTTAACCTCAGCTCTTAAAATAGTGGCTGAAGTGGTTGAAAATAGCATTTATAAAGATTTAATTTTTCAAACAATCAGAGATGTGGAAGAGGGAAGATCTATTAGCTCTACGCTTGTAAAATCCAATCATATTCCAAAAATGGTTTCTCATTTATTGTCAGTAGGCGAAGAAACCGGCAAATTGGATGAAGTTTTGGGGAGATTGGCGGATTTTTATTCCCGCGAAGTGGAAAATATTTTATCAAAATTAGTTACCCTACTTGAACCGATTATTATTATTTTCTTGGGCGTGGTGGTTGGTGGAATGATGGCGGCTATTATTTTACCAATGTATAAATTGGCTTCTTCGTTCTAAGGGATTTTGTCTGCGAAGGCGATCCGCCAGCTGGCGGAGCAGTCTGAGCAGCAACAAAACCCTTACCCTGTTAAATGCCGCTTTTGCGGCAATTTCGCCTTTGGCGAAATTATTTAACAGGGTACTCAAAATTCTAATAAAATTTTTTTCGCTTTTCAATCTCGTAAATTTTAAGAATTTTGGTAATTCGGGCGCATAGTTTAATGGTAAAAACAGCCCGCCCAAAATTTTGGGCGATTAGCTCAGTTGGTTAGAGCGCTATCCTCACACGATA
>Ga0265297_10005668_pt1 | contig 18791 bp, 16 predicted proteins | sample Munlanlwell13791_FD_192502 | JGI IMG/M metagenome (GOLD analysis project Ga0265297, IMG submission 192502) | Leachate microbial communities from a municipal landfill in Southern Ontario, Canada - Leachate well 137-91 | ecosystem: Engineered > Solid waste > Landfill > Unclassified | place...
CTTTTACATTTCCTATTCTATACCAAAAAGTTTTTCCTTTCCATAGAGGAACAGAATATTTTCTTATTACATCTACTGTTTTTTGCGTTATTGACCAATCTCCATCTGGAGAATTGAGCATTTCTTCTACGCTTAAATTAGACTCTTCTTTTGAAATAGGGTAAGAATAAACAGTTCCAGAAAAAGAACTTGAATCTGAAGAGTTGTAGACAACCTGAAGTAAATAACTATCTCCATCTTCAACATGTGACCAGAAGAATGTTGGAGCAAAGGTTGTTAATTGGCCAGAAACATAAGGACTTTCTAATATTGGCTTGTTGGGTATTAGAAAATATGTAAAAAAACTTCCGTGTACTGTTACACCAGAAAATGTTCCGCCAGTTATTATGTGTTCACTAACTGGTGTTATTTCATCTATATATTGATTATATTCAACTTCAACAAGTTTGCCTTCTGAGTCTAATTGATAAAAGTCCTTAAGCCTTGTTGATATTTCTCTTTGAAACTGAAACTGTGTTGTTATAAAATATTGCCCATAGTCTTCAAACAACTGATATTCGTAATCTCCAAGATTTTTTTGATACTCATCAGGAAAAAATGCGTATGTATCTGTTGATATTCCGCTTGTTGCCGCTGTAAGTGTACATATTGGGCTTGATAATAAATTTTTTATTTTATCAAGATTTACACCTGACTCCAAATCGAAATCAGATATAGATGATGGGAATTTCTCTGGAGCCAATTTTTCATCAGAACTTGACGATGTTGTTTTTTTTGTAGTTGTTTTTTTTGTGGAAGTACCCTTTTCATCCAAAACCGTTTCTTCTGTTATTTCGGTTTTGTAATTCCTATAGTTTTCTACATTTTGTCTTTCCACGGCAGATGTATAGCTTGTATAATCTTTATATGGTATTCTATAAATGTTGTGTATCATGGTTGTTCCAGTACCAAAACTACTTGTGTTGGCTGTAAAAACAAACTTAATTAAAGGTTTTGATATGTTTGTGAAAACTGACCAATAATCTTGTCCATAATAATTTAAAGTTCCACCCAAAGTATAAAAAGATGGCGTATCAAATTCAAATGGTTCACTATTATATAATCTTTCAATTATAAACTGATTAACAAAAAACGCTTCTGCTAAACTTGGTGTTGCACAAGCCAAATTCCCAGAATGTTTTTTGCAATTCTGTTTTAAAAAAATCTTATCATTTTCACTATATACTAATGCCATTTTTTTAAAATTATTGAGTAAATATTTGTTGTGAAATCACACTTTGTGATGTTTCTGAAACATTTGTTGGTGTTACTGTAACTGCTGCAATATTCGTAGATATAGAGTTGTTGTTTATACTACAAGTTAAAGACACAGAATTAATTGACGCTCTTCTTGTTGTTATGTAATTTCCAACAATGTTAGGTTCATTAATTTGAGTAGAAATATTCTCTATTTTTTCCATACTTACAAATTGTCCATTTACATTTTTTGCAGATGGGCAAATATTTTGAGCAGGAATGTTGTTGGCAAGTCGCCATATTGTTCCAGTAATATCTAATCTTCCATTTGAAAAATATCCTTGTTTTGCGAAAACACACAATGTGCCATTTTGAAAATAACATTGTGGTATTATTTTGTTTGGATGGTCAGCAAGACTTGTTTGAAACATTGACCCTCGGTCAATACCTTCTTTATATACAAATCTCTCTCTGTGAAAAACTGGGTTTTTGTATTTTGTTGGAAAGCCTTCATCAACTATTGTTGTTGCAGGAAGCAGTTGTAACACATAATCTCCTAATTGCAGTTCAAGAAGCTTTAAATATTCATCTAATTTACATATTGTAACTTTGTTATTATCTGGACATGTGGCATAATAATATGCTAAATATATGTTTTTTAATTCTGGATATGACCATGTTGTGTGACACTGTGCGTTTGTTTTTCTTGTTGTTGGATCTATTGAGTTTGTGTATACATGGTTAATGTATTGAGATAACGTCATTGCTGTTACATTTGTGGGATGTACATCATCAGCATCAAAAGTTAAAAACTCGAAAGGAACAGTTAAACAACTAAATGGTGGACATGTGCTACCCCAATTCCATGATGCACACTCATCTTGATAATATTCAAAGACATCTGTTTCTAATGCTTTTGCTGGAGACAAGCCAAGATTTACTTCTTTTGTGTTTATTATATTTCTTGTCCCGCCAGTTGCATCTCCTAATTCTATTTTTTCATTATCAACTCTTAGGGTTGGACTAAACTCTGGCATCCACTGGTTTATATAGTTTTTGCCATCACCTCTTCCTTTCCCTCCTTCTTGGAAGTCATACAAACTACTGCTGTATTGTATATATCCGTCTTCATCTACTTTTTGTGTAATTTGTGCTGTTGTTTTTGTTATGTCATAAACAAATTCATCAAATTCCACCAATTCATCTGGAGCCCCAATTAATCTAAAAATAAAAGTTATGGCATCTCTTGTTCCTTTTCTTTTATATAGCCAAACAAGATTTATTAGTATTCTTCTCCATATCTCAACATTAAAGTAAGAATATGAATTTAAGTCATCACCAAGCTCACTTGTTAAATAATCAAATAGGTCTAACTCACTAAAGCTATCTGAAAGTTTCCACCCTAACAAGTTCCCAAGTTTTGTCATAAATTTTTTAGGAACTGTTTCTTCATTATTATACTCAATACTATGAGCATACGCCAGAGCATCTATATAATTTTTTAGCCTATCAAACTCTATTGCATATGATTGTATTATTGTTCTGTATATTTCAGAATCTGAATCAAAGTCTAAATAGTTTTCTGGAATAACAGTTTTTAAAAATATATCAGTTTTTTCTTCGTCAACTTTTTCTGCTGCGTTTAGAATATTGGTTTGATATGTTTCAAAATCACTTCCGTAAGAATCAGGCGCCCACCCATCTATGTTTTTTGGCCATGTAAATTGTGTGTTTAAAAAATCATCAGCAACAGTATCTGTTCGGGGAATAGAGAATATAGCATCGCCCAACAATTGAAACTCAAGAGAAGATATGTTGTTATAATATTCATTCATTCTCTCTGGAGTTGGTCTTATATATAAAGAATCTGTAAAAGTTGTTGCAGTTTGACTAGGTTTTAAAGCTCCTACAACCAAAAATTGCAAATATGTTCCAGAATAAATGTATTCTAATATATTAAAAACATCTGTTTGACCACTTAATTGAACACAAAAAATATCATAGTCATAAGCTAAACTATAATTTACTTCTGTGTCTCCAGAGTTTAAATAGATTTCACCCTGATTTGTTAGTCCAGAAATTGGTATTTTAAAAGAAGACGTTCTTTGATTTGTTGTTCCGCTATAACTCTCTGAATAGTCAAAAATATTAATGCTTCCATTGTTGTTTGATAATATAGCATACGGAAATTCATTAATTATTTTATTTATTGAAGATGCTATATTTGTATAAAAAGAAGAAAAATAAGAATGGCTTTTTGGGTTTTTTTTGGGTAAATTAAGTTGATTTTGTTGTACAAAAGTTTTAGAAATATTTGAATCTATATTCTCGGCTCTTAATGTTTCCAAGTTATCAAAAGTTCCAAAACTAAGATTTTTTGGATCACCCGTTAATATGTCTACCGAAAAGTCTTTTTCTATAGTAAAGTCTCCAAAAGAAAATATGGCTTCTGATTTAGATGCCAACAATCTTTTGTTTTGTCCTGGTCTATAATTTACAGATAGTGTTGTTGCAGAATCAGGAAAAGTATTAAATACAGACATTTATTTTTTTTCTATAAATATAAACAAAAAATAATTCAAAGTTAAATACAAAATGTTTTTAAGTTTTAACTATTTATTTTTTTAAAAAGTTTAAATATTTTTTTATTGATTATTTATATTAAAAAAGTAAAATGAGTTATATTGTTCAAGAGCCGTCAAATTTTATAAATATGAAGCTTACAGACACAGGAAGAAGGCTGTTGTCACTGGGAGCGCTAACTTTTAATAAAATTATTTTTTCTGATAGAGAAGTAAATTATTATATGGAGTTAAACAATTCATACAATATTTGTAGAAATAGAGTTTTGTCTCCAAAAGATGACCACCCAAAAATTAATTTTATATCAAGCACTGCAGATAGTTTTGACGGAACTCCAGCAGCACAAATAACATCTCAAACACTAACAAGTGCTCGGCAAATTGTTTCTGCAATGACAAGTTTTGCTGGATTCTTTACGGGAGACACAAATTATTGGAGCATAAAAACAGCAACAACAATTGGAGAAGGTTATTCTATAGGTATTGCTGAAATAGATTATTCAGCTACAATACCAAGTGGCGGAACAACAGTTGATTTTGTAAGCGGTGGATATACTGCACAAACTGGAAATTTGGTTTTTATTCCATGGGAACCGCCTCAATACAGTGCAATTACAAATAGTTCAACACTTATTTATAGCGGTAGACCAAATGTTTCTCTTTGGTATAGAGTTCAGGGGGTAACTGGGTTAACAATGGAACTTGATAGAGCAGTTCCCAATTTTGGCAGTTCATCAATTTCTGGATCTACACAAAAAGTAAAAGCCTATTTTTATCCTTATGGGCAAGTTGAAACTTATTATGGGTCATCTACAACTATAAATTGCGGTGTTTGGAATATGAATATTGTCCGAACAACATCTGTGATAGGAACATCTGTTTCAATGAGCGGATATTCATCATATGGATCAATAGAATTTAATGGAACAAAACAGTATCTTGGATTTGACAACAACACAGAAGCGTTTGGAATAATACATTATACTAATAAATATTCTGGAAACACATATGCAGAACAACTAGTACCATCAACTGTTCAACTGGAAATACCATACATAATGTGGCACAAAAATTATTCAACTACATTGGGACAAGAAATGAATTATGGGTTGGTACTTTATGATTATTATGGTGATAATGAGTTTGATAGCGTTGCACAAACAAATTTCAGATATTTAAGAGATGGGACATCAAGCACATCAACAATTGTCGGAAGAGTTTATCATAAACTTAAATTAATAGTCATAACAGATCAGGAGTTGCTAACAGTTTTAAGTTATAAATCAAACAGAAACTACACATTACCACCATTGACGTTGAACTTGGCACCATCGACAGTTGGGTCTACAACTGGACTTTGTAAAACAGATTATACTTATTATGTTACATATGCAGTTTCAAGCGACCCATATGCGGCAAATACAAGTTTTGGATACCCACAAAGTTTACCTTGTGCATATATTCAACAAATAAGTGGACAAACAGATGGGACAACAAGTTTGCCATCAGTTTTAAGGGCAAATTTCCCAACGCTTTCTTTTCCTTATATGAGAAATCAAACCAACATTTCTGCACTAAGTGGAACTGGTTGGAATGCAAATAGTGTTCAGTTATTGGTTCAAGAAATTGTAACATCAGCAGATACAAAAGTCGGAGACCTGCCCACAAATAATTGGATATTGATATCAGATGGTGTTGGCAATGGAATTTATACTGGAGAAACAGGAACGCTAACCATAAGTCCATCAGATTTGCAGTCTCATGTTTTTAATATAGACCAAGCAGACTATGATTCTGGAACAACTTATTCATTTGATGGAAAATTTTCAGCATTTACACAAAACTCAGACATATTTGAAAGTGGTATGACGTTTGGGAGCGAGGCATTCTTTTATGGTAGCATGAAAACTGGAATTCAAGCAAATGTATATAAAACAACTATAACTATTTTTGCAAAAAATGATGCATACAACAGTTCTCAAAACTCAACATTTGACAGCCTGTATAATGATAGCACATATATTACAGAAATAGGAATCTTAAATTCAAACGATGAATTGGTGGCGGTTGCAAAACCAGCATATCCAATTGAAAAAAATGAATCTAGATATTTAGCATTTCAATTAGAATTAGATTTTTAAAAAAATTTTTTAATAATATTTATAGACAAAAAATATGGGAAACGTATTATCATCAGAAACAATTTATGCAGTAGCATACTTAACAGATTTGGGAAGAAAATATTTATTTGATCCAATTGGAAGCAATAGATTTATTCCAGATGGAAACAATGGGACAATAGACTCTTTTAAAATTACATACTTTTCAATGTCTGATCCAGACTACAACTATAACGTAACATCTGGATATGCATTAGAAACAGGGGATGTAGTAAATATATCTGGGAAAAACTCTGACTGTATCAAGGGAACAATATTAACAGAAGAGTCAAATCTTATTTCTGTTAATGGTCAAGTAAATGGCATTAATGATGTTCAAGATGACTCATTAATAGATGCTACAGTTCCATATAATTTGGATACGGATGATTCAGATAACACAGTAGTAGTTAATATAAACAATATACCAATAATTTAAAAACATGGCAACATCTTATACAAAAACAGCAAGTTTAGCGGCACAAAGCAAGGGGTTAACATTAGACTCAGTAGTAAAAAGCGTTTCTTTGGGTTCTGAAACACCAATTAGCACGTTAAAGGAAAACCCGCATCCAAGCGCCAATTCGGTAGCCGCTAAAATAAAATTAATGACATATGCAGGCGGCAATGTTGCTTTGCCAGAAATAATAGTTGAGCAATATTTCATAAAACCAAACTTTACTGGTTTGCTAAAATGCTCTGGTGTTCAAAACAATATTTGGTATTTGCCTCTTAACAGCACTTATTCTATTAAATTTTATGGACCAGACCAATACAATGCAGAATTCTATAACTATGTATATGCTGTCCCGTCAAAAATAAGCAAACAATATTGGACAGGGCTTCAGGATTTTACAACAGGAGTTCCTCAAGAGTGGATAAATGCATTTGTACAATACGCTAGTGCTTTGCCTGTCAATACTGTCCCAAAAACAGCAACGTCAACACCGAGCAAGGATGCATCAAAAACTTTTTCTGCATCAGAAGCAATGCAAAAAAAACAATTCCAATTTAGTTTCTGGGGAAGTTTGAGTGGAGTAATAGGGCAATCTTCTACTTTTGCTTTTGAGTATGTTTTTTATCCAGGAGCAACACCAAATAAACCTATTGTTACAAAATAAATTTTAAACAACAAAAAAAATGGCAGAAATTAATAAAAAATTAGTCAATTCAACCACTTCAATCAGAAAAGAAGAAGCAACATGGAAAAGTTTGCAGGGTTCAGAAATTTCATATACATTAGCAGATAGAACAGCTACAACGTCTAAATATGCACATTATTTTGCATCATTTAACATTCCATATGAAGGCTCGAATTCTGTTTTTTATAGTGGTGACACAATAGCGTTACATCATCCTGAGTTATTTCAGTTAAATGTTGATAGGGTTGCAATAGTTTCAATTAGCGAAAATGATTACAGTGAATATATTGATGGAAGATCAATAACATTAAAAGTTCCGCAATGGGGAGACACCTATAAAACAATTGTTTCTAGTTTTTATTCAGATAAGACAAAAACAGTTAAAATTGCTGATTCTCCTATTCAATATTTTGGATCACAAAATGTAACCTTTTTGTTTTCTGATGATATAAATGTTCCGTATACTGGAACAACAGAATCTGGGACTGTTGACCGCAGTGCCGTAACCACATGGGATCCTACAACTAATTTTAGAGATAGACCATCTGCCGTTGCATACAAAGCGGAAGTTATGGCATCAGATATGAATTCTGACCAGAGACCGTGGTCAGGAGTTAGTTTGGCCGTTCCAGTTAATCAATCTTATCCTCTTTCATCAAACCAATATGATGACGTTGTAACTGGATATAAATATGACGTACCTGTAGGGTTCGCATGTTTGGATAAAGGATATATTGTTTTAACACATCCAAATATTATTGACAATATTCCATGGACATCAGGAAGCACATCTTATGTGGGAGGCTATGCAGATGCAACCGCAGGCGAAAATGTAATAATTGGTTCAAACGCAGGAGCATCAAGTGGAACTTCTCAAATTGTGTTTACAAGTGGGACATCAACATTAACATATGAAGATATAAGCATAAGGTATTTAACATCTGTTGTTTGTATAGGAATGCCTGGTGAGTTTTTTATATCTAAAAACCCAACATGGCCACTTGCTCAAAACCTTTCTGAAATAAACAATGGTACGACCAATTTTGATTCAATTTATGTAACTCAAATAGGATTGTATAATGTTCATGAGCAACTTATAGCAGTAGCAAAATTGGATAGGCCAATAGAAAAAACATATGATGGGCTTATATCTTTTAGTTTAGAGATAGACATTTAAAACAACCAAACAGAAACAGCAAACAAGGAGAAGAAAAAAACTTCTCCTTTTTTTGTTTATATTTTTTTTTGTTTTTATTATTTTTTTATAAAACACTTAAACTTAAAAAAATGTTGTTGTCATTAGATATTAGTACAAGCTGTATAGGATATTCTGTTTTTAACGAAAAAGATGTCTTGTTGGAAATGAGTTTTGTAAAATTCAAAGAAAAAATTGACTTATTTAAAAAGTTGGAAGATTTTAAAGAAAAAACGTTACATTTGCTGAAATTTGACATAACAGCAATTGCAATTGAAGAACCACTTCAAAAATTTCAAGGAAAATTTTCAAGTGCATACACTATTTCTGTTTTAAATTTTTTTAACGGAATGATAAGTTCTTTCTTGTATGAACAATTCCACATAATTCCAATATACTACAACACAAGAAATGCGAGATCAACCGTGTTCCCTGGAGAAAAACTAATAGATGAATCAGTGTCCATAAAACACAAAGTTTGGGAAAAAGTTGTTGAAATGGAACCACAAATTAACTGGAAATATGGTGTAAAAAGCAGAAAATTGCTACCAGAAAACTATGATATGGCTGATTCTTATGTTATTGGAAAATGTTTCATAAAAATGAAAAATATTCAAAAAAAATAATTTGTTAATAAATGTTAATTTTATTTTTTTTTACTATTTATCTATAATTAAAAACTAAAACAAAAAAATATGAAAAAAACTATTGCTTTATTATTTGCCGTATTGGTATTCCTTCTTTCATCATGTAAACCTGTTGAAACAGAACCAGAGACAGAAGATGCCACAACAGTCGACCAAACAGAAGTGGTTGATGCTGATACAACACAAGTAGAAGCTGTTGTTGAAGAATAACAACCTTCAATTGCGTGAATGCAAACAAAAAAACCCATAGTTTTAATTATGGGTTTTTTTGTTAATAATATTCTTTTTTGAGTTTATATTTTTCAAATATCTTCTCCGCATCTTCAGGCTTGACATTAATAAATATAAAAACGCTACCGTATCCGTTCTCTGCAATATTACACGCTCCGAATTCCCAGTGGTCATAATCTCCAAAATAAGAATCTTCACGCCACATGCATACAAAATGCGGTTTATATGGCTCTATTAAATTCCATGCATCATTAAATGTTAGTTTGGATGAAGATCTGCTTATACAATTAGGGTTTTCTTTTGTGCCCAATTCATCAATATGATTATTATATGAAGCAGCAAGTGCATCCTTGAATATCTTTAAAGGTGATTTAGGCATGTTTATTATTCTTCCATTTTTTTTCATAATTATGTTTTTTTTAAAACTCAGTTTACAAATATACTAAAAGTTCAGAAAACAACCAAAAAATTTTTTTTATTGAAAAATATTATTATCTTTGCAAATATGCAAGATGAAAAGTTTATTGTTTTATCTATTCTAAAAGATTTTTTGGGTGAGCCAAAATCTTCAAGTGATGCTGAAAACAGAAATCAGTGGGAATTTAATTGTCCAAGTAGTAAGTGTAAGCATGATATAAACAAATATAACTTAGCATTTAATTCTGAGAAAAACGTATACAAATGCTGGAAATGTAAAGAAAGTGGTGTTGTTCACAAATTGGTCTACAAATATGGGTCTTCTGAAAACTATAGCAGATTAGAACTTATCTCTCCAGCACATTTAAGTAAAAGTATTGATGTTTTCAGGAAAGAAAAAAAACATGAAAAAATATTAACATGTCCACTGCCAGATGGGTATGTTCCAATTACATCAGAAATAAAAACGTATATGCACAAAAATGCATATGAATATCTTTTTAATGAAAGAAAGATTAGTTTTGAACAAATGATAGAATTTAAAATAGGATATACAGAAATTGGCCATTATAGAAACAGAATAATAATACCATCACTTGATGAACATGGGAATATTAATTATTTTAGTTCAAGAACTTTTTTGAAAGGAGTCAAGACAAAATATTACCAGCCAGACTCAAAAGCGTTTGTTGGAAAAAACGTTCCCGATAAATATGATATAATTTTTAATGAAAAAAATATCAACTGGGATTTGCCAGTATATTTAGTGGAAGGCGTTTTTGACATGTTTAGAGTGCCAAACAGTATACCAATGCTCGGCAAAACGCCATCTTGGTTACTCATATCCAAACTAATTCAGCATAAATCTACTGTGGTTATTTGTTTAGATGAAGATGCAATTAAAGATACTTTCGAAATATATGAGCAGTTGTCATCTATGGGCATAGATGTTTACTTTGTTGATTTAGCTGGTCTGGGAGATATTTCATATCATTACGAAAAAAATGGGAAAGATGCACTTGTTGAACTCTTAAAAACCAGAAAAAAAATAAATTTCTTCTATAAATTTTTAAAAATTTTAAATTAAATATGAAAATAGCACACATATCTGATGTTCACATTAGGTTTTCTAGCAGACACGAAGAATACAAAGAAGTTTTTGAAAGACTTATTAATGATTTAAAGAAACAAAAACCAGAAAGGATTTCTATAACTGGTGACTTAAATCATTTAAAAGTAAATATGTCACCAGGTTCTATAGAATTGCTATCAGAGTTATTGTCGTCTTTGTCGGAAATTGCACCAGTTGATGTAATTCTCGGAAATCACGATATGAACTTGCAACAAAAAGAGCAAGGAGACACAATATCTCCAATAATTAAAATTGTAAATAAATTTTTTCATCAAAAAAATCCTGTAGACACAGAAAGGAACATTGCTATAATCGATAGTGAAAATTCAAAAAAAATTGATTTTTCAAAGAAAGGCGTTTATTTATTTGTTGATAGTGGATTTTACAAAATATCAAAAAATTTAACTTATGGTGTTTATTCATGTAAAGATAACAAAATTTTAGCTTTGGAAAAAAAAGAGCCAAATGTTAAATATGTCGCCCTTTATCATGGCCAAATAAAAGGAGCAAGGGGAGATAATGGATATGAGTTGTTTGGGGACAACCTATTAAGTACTCATGCATTTAGTAATTTTGATATTGTGATGCTTGGAGACATACATGAACATCAGACATTTAGAGAAGATGAAAGCATGGCTTATGCTGGCTCTCTTATTCAGCAAGACTATTCTGAGAGTATAGACAAGGGCTATTTAATGTGGGATTTGGAGACAAATTCGTTTCAAAGAAGATACATATTGAATGATTATGGATTTGCTAAAATAAATATTGCAAAAGGTGAATTAATAGAAGAAAGAATAGAAAACATTAAGTTTTCAAATGATAAGAAAAAAACAAAAGTTTATATTTTGTGGGAAGATTATGAAGAGAATTACTCAACAGAAAAAGAGTCTCAGATTGCAAAACTTGTCAAACAAAAATACGGGTGTGATATTGTTAAGGTTGAATTTTCAGAAGTAAGAAAATCAGAGCAAGACAACTCAGATGTTGCCGATTCTTTAAATCAAGAAACCTTTATTGAGCAAATAAAAAACTATTTAAAAGAAACAAATCCAGAAGAAGATGATGAAACCATTAAAGATGTTTTAGAATTAGCGGAAACAATAGATAAAGAATTAGAAATACCAACTCACATTGACCCTGTTAGAGTCTGGGATATTGATAGAATTGAAATATCCAATATATTCTCGTTCCCAGAAGCCCCCACGGTCATACAATTAGACCAATTAAGGGGAGCAACTGGCATATTTGGCAGGAATTATTCTGGAAAGTCTAACATAACCAAGGCTCTAGTTTGGGGGTTATATCAGCAAATACTGGGTGGTGGAGATGCAAAAAAAATCATAAATTTATACACGCAGTCCAACAAGGGATATGTTAAAATAAATTTATCTATAAATGGAGAAAAATATTTTATCAAAAGAGATGTTATAACAACTTCCAAAAAAAATGGAGAGTCATCAAACACATATCCAATTGAATATAAAAAACTTGTTATAGATGATGATGGCAGAGAAAAGTGGGTTGATCAAATATCAGACAAAAAGGCAAATGAAAGGAAAGAAGTCAAAAGCATAATTTTAGAGTCCATTGGAGATGTTGAAGACTTTACAAAGGTCTGCCTTCAAACACAAAACGGGAAAGAAGGATATTTAAATCAAAGCCAACAGCCAAAAAACGATTTAGTTAATAGATATCTTGGATTAGAATCTTTTAGAGACAGATATGAATATGCTAATACAAAGTTGAATGAAATAAAAAAGAGACAAAAAGAACTTGGAAGTATTCCCGATTTGCAACAAAAAATAATAGAAATCGAAAACAAGTTAAATTTGTTTAAAGAAGAATACAGTCAGGCAGAAAAAGAAAAAAACTCAATGGAGTCCAAAAAGGACAAAATAGATTCGGATATTATATCAGAATCAAAAAAACTAAAACAATATCAAAATTTTTTAGCAGAAGAAACAAGTGATGAATCTGTTGTCTTGAATAATATTGAAAGTATTAAGCTTCAATTACAACAAGATGAAAAAAGCGTATCAGAGCTGTCTCAGTGGCTATCAGTTAATTTCAAAAAAGAATTGCCATTTGATGAAAAGGATGATATAGATTCTTTAAAATTTCAACTTGCCAGAGAGGATGAGAGTTTTAAAAAAGAAAAAGAACAATATGTCAATGTAGACAATTGGATAAAACAAAATCCAGCAAAAGAGATACTTTCAATTGATGGGTTTGATCAAAAAATACAAGAGTTAAACATTGAAATTGCAAACCTAAATTCAAAACTTCCTACATACAAAGGGGAAAAATGCCCTACTTGTGGGCATATAACAGCTCAACCAAACCCAGAGATGTATAATCAGTGTTTGAATGAAGTATCTGAAAAAAAACAAATTTTAAACGGTTATTTGAGTGCAGTACATCAACACAAAATTGATTTGGCACACAATAATGACCTTGGTATAAAGGCTTCTAATCTACAAACTTTAAAGGCAATTTTGGTTTCTAGAAAAAACACCAAGGATATGCTTTCACAAAAAATATCATTAATTTCTCAATCATATGATATTATATCTCACAACAAAGATGTGGAACAAAAAAGTATATTATTACAATCTATCAAAAACTCTGTTGACAATAAACTTAAGGCCATAGATAAGTTAAAAAACAATTTAGAAAAAATAAAATTTAATAATGAATGTAAAAACCACAACATAGCATTAGAGAGCAAAATACAAGAATTGCAAGAAGAAAGCAAATCTTATAGGTTTTCAATTTACGGCCTTTCACAACAAATTACAGGCAAAAATGGAGACATTAGAGTTGAAGAAAATAATTTAAAAAATTATACAGACAAACTTGATGAAGTAAAAAGAGAAGAGAGAGTTTTTAAAAAATATTCTTTATATTTGCAAGCTGTACACAGAGATGGAATACCAGCAAGAATTATAAGAAGAAAGTTGCCTATTATCAACAACAAAATAAACAGTATTCTCAGCACTATGGTAAATTTCAAGATAGAAATGAATGTTACACCCAAGGGTGATGTTGTTGAAGGATTTTATTTTAGTCCTGACAAATCAGATATGCTACCACTTTCTTTTGCGTCTGGAGCTCAAGGTTTCATTTCTAGTGTTGTAATAAAAGATGCACTTCATTATATGAGTAATCTTATAAAACCATCATTAAATATAATTGATGAGGGGTTTGGAACTCTCGATGATGAGTTAATAACCGCAATTATTACCGTACTTCAATATTTAAGAAATAAATACAAAAACGTTCTTGTTGTTACTCATAGAAATGAAATAAAAGATAGTGTAAATAATATTATAGATGTCTATAAAACAAGTGATGGAATTTCTCAAGAGATATTAAACATAAACAAAGATGCTGGAATAACAAAACTGAATATATCTTAATTTTTTTGTATATTTATAAAAAAAAAGTTATGAATAATGATGCCAAAGAAATAAGGAGTCAAATTAACAGATTAAAGAATTTTGGTAGAAAAAATGTTATACAGGAGATTCTTTCAACAATTCCTACTAATTTGCAAAACAAAAATGACAAAAACATAGACAAGCAAATCCTTAGATCAGCAATATTGGCTGAACTTGATGCGATAAATCTATACGAGCAAATGTCAGAAATAACCAAAAATGAAAATTTAAAAAAAATATTGTTAGACATTGCAAAAGAGGAAAAGACTCATGTTGGAGAATTTGAAGCATTGTTGTTGGAATTAGACAAAGAGCAACAACAGGAAACAGAAGAAGGAAAAAAAGAAGTAGATGATTTGATTGGTTAATTTAAAAAGCATGGATGCAAAAGAAGCACTTGAATATTCAGAAAAAGTTTTTCTTGAATATTCCAAAAGGAAAAAACTGACTCAGGAAAAAAGAAAAAAAAAGGCGGAGTTTTTTAAAAATATTTTATTAAACCCAAAAATTAAAAACAATAAAGTTAAATGGGTAGACAGATATGGAAATGCATCTGTTTTGGATGGGTATTTTAATGAAGAAAAGTTTTTTGAGATTAAAAAGGGCATGGTCTTATATTCCCTTAAGATAGTAAGTGAAAAAATACCAAGTCAAAAAAAGAACACAAGTTCTACAAATGTTTTTTCTTTGCAAAAAAAATCAAATGAAATTCTTGATTTGGTTTTAAAAAAAACTAAAACTTAAAGCCGTCTCTTAAGAATTTGTTCCACGGTTTTTTTAGATACATTAACCTTCTTTCTTTTTCGGTTAGAGGTTTTTGTTGTTTTGGTTCAATAGTTTTTTCTTCTGGCTTTTCTATGTTTTCTGGAGATTCTGCTGGCACAGGCCCTGTTGGAACTACTTTTGAAATGTCTATAGGTTCACCTACTTTTTCTCCTCTATCTTCCCTTGCATCTCTTTCAATCTCTGCTGTATTTACGTCATATTCTGACATTATTGAAACAAATCTTTTATCTCCTTTTTTATAACCTGGTGGGTATTCGTAAAAAAACTTATCACTAAACCACATTCCCTTAAAACTTTTTCTGTCTAAATCAAACAATCTCCACACATTTTCAACGTCTTCGCTTCTATAATTTTTTTTGCCTATTTTTTGTGCCCGTTGAGCAGCTCTCTCTGATTGGCCAGCCAAATGAAACGCGCTTAGTTTTAATGGGACTCCGCTTTTTGTTCTATATGTACCAAGTGTAACAGGCAAAACAACTCTAAATTTTGTCACGGGCATTTCTTTGCTTTTGTATGACACGCCAATTGCCCTACCTTCCCTTATTGCTTGTTTTATCATATTGATGTCAAACCCAACAATCCTTTGCCAACTTTTATCATATGCTTTGGTTAAATCTTCAGGTGTAAAAACAATGGATTCATTAATTTTTTCTTTATTTAAAATCATTAAAAACCCGCTTTCTCCATCATCTGATTCTGGTATTATAATTCCATCACTGTCTTTAAAAACATAGGGATCAATGCTTTCTTCATCATCTAATTCTATTCTTAAAATATTTTCAATTTCCGAATCAGAAGATGCATCCATTAAGTCATCCCACAAATAAGATGAAATCATGTATTTCTGAGCAATCTTTTTATTGGGAGTTACCCATATAACAAAATCATCGTTTTTTATTTTATATTTTTTTACCCAATTATTAATTTCATTTATTGAATAATTTTTTCTATTATATACCTCTTCTTCTATAAATTCTTCAAACGGCATCGGAACTCCATGCGAGTTATAGTATATTTGCTCGTTTTTTATACCAGCAAGTTCTTGTATTCTTTTTTTGTATGATTCAGATAAAAAACTCATATGCAATAAATATGCAAATAAATTGGTTTTTTTGATTTTTTTTTAGTATATTTGTAAAAAAACGTAACAAATGATTGGGCACGAAGCAAACAAAAGCCAAATTCACCAAGATGCACAGCAAAATGACTACATAAATATTAGTTTTAGCGAATTTTCTATGTATAATGAATGTCCACATAAACACTTAATATTAAAATATCTCAAATTAGATGAACAAACTCCATCTATACATCTTTTTTTTGGAAATGCTATACATGAATCAATAGAAGTTGGTATAAAAAATAATCTATCCAAAGAGCAAAGAGAAAAATACTTTTGCGACAAATTCAAAAAAGACATGATGGACAATATGTTCAATAGTCCACAGTTTTCTGAACTTGAAAATTTTACACAACAAGGAAAAAACATATTATCCTTTATAGATATAGAAAAAATATTTGGTCAATATAAAATAGTAAGTGTTGAAGAACAATTGTATGAAACTATATACAAAAAATTTAAATTCAAAGGTTTTATAGACATGGTTTTATACAACGAAGATAAAGACAGATATTTAATTACAGACTGGAAAACATCTGGAGAAGAATGGGACGTTTCAAAAAAGAAAAAAGATCAAACATTCCTTTGTCAAATGAGATTCTATAAGTTTTTTTGGGCAAAAAAAAATAATATACCTTTAGACAAAATTGACTGTAGATATGTTGTTTTAAACAGGCTTAAAAACAAAAATGATATATTTGGTGGTTTTGGAGAAATACAAATTGTAGATGTAAACTCTGATGAAAACGAAATTTTACAATCATTGGAAAAATTAGCAAATACAGTTATGAATATACATATAGAACAAAACTTTCCTAAAGTAAAAATAACAGGAAATGAAAGATTTAATTGTATGTTTTGCCAATTTAAAGGTGGTAATCACCCCTTGTGTAACTCTAAATACAATCAATATGTTGAACTTTTAAACACAAACAAAAAAGCATAACTATGGCATATTACAAAAAAGAAGATATAAGAAAATACATTGATGAAAAAAACTCATACATTGAAAACAAGGGACACAAGTCAATAACCCCAGTAGAACATTCAATTATGCAACTTGACAACGAAGAAGACATAGTTGGGTTTTTTTGGATGGATATTAATGAAAACGTTGATGGAGCAAAAGTTAAAATGGAAGGAAAAACTTTCATGAGAATTGATTTTAATCTTTATACTGATGACAGATTCGCAATTGATTTGTATCAATCTCAAATGGAAGGCAAAACTGTTTCTGAAATTATAAAAAACAGAGAAATTGACCAAGAAAGAGCAAAGAAAACAATACAAGAAAACAAAGATGATTTAGAAAACGAAATATCAAAAAAATTAAAAAAAGAAAAATAACATGGAATTGAATGAATTAAAAAAATTAAGAGAAATGAACGAACTAGATCTATTATATAAAATAATAGAAATAGCGGAAAGTAGCAAAAAGGACATGGAAAAAACACTGTGTGGAATAAATGTTGCTGGAGTTCGATCAAGAAAAAATGTTCAGGACATTAAGGTTTTGTGTGAAGCAATAAGAGACAAAATACAAGAAAGAAAGGGTACTCAGTGGAAGCGTAGAAAAAATTCTGCACTCGAAAGAGTAATAAAAAAAACAGAAGACATAGAAGCCAGAGATAACATCAAAATTCAGAAAAGAAAACAAGAAAGAGTTTCAAAAATAAACAATGAAAGGGCAAAAAGACAATAAAGATACTCAAATAATTGTAAAAATTCGTAAGCTCAGAGTTAATTTTGAACTTAGATATGATTATTTAAAAGTTTTAACGGAATACATTAAAAGGTTTCCAAAAGAACACAGGCTCACAAGAAAAGATAGTATTATTGGACAAGATGGCAACCCAAAAGATGATTGGGTAAGGGTAATTAGTGATGCTAAAATAGGCGAAATAATAGCATTTTTGCTTGATAATAAAATAAGATTTGTCTTTGAAAATATAACAACAGATGTAATAGAAAGGTTAAAAAATGAATATGTTGAAAGGCAAAGAAATATAGCAAAAATTTTACGTCTTAAAGACGATTTGTTAGATTGCGAATATGATGACTATTCTTTTTTAAAAATACAGCCATATGAATATCAAAAAAAGGCAATTAAGTTTTTCGAACTAAACAACGGTGTTTCTATACTGGGAGATGAGCCTGGTGTTGGAAAAACTGCCCCTGCTTTTACATATGCAACAAAACATAAATTAAAAACATTAATAATTTGTCCAGCATCTCTCAAATTGATGTGGAGAAATGAAATATTAAAATTTACAAACGAAAAAGCGTTTGTATATAAATTTAAGCCAAATAAAAAAAGCAAAATTGTGGCTTATTCAAAAGAAGAATCTTTGTTTCATATTACGAATTTTGAATCTATTGAGTCATACATAAAGGTAGAATATAAACATAAATGTGGGGGAAAAATAATACAACAGGGAAATAAAACCAAAGCCTGTGATTGGGAACAAATTGACTTAAGCAAACAGTATAAAAAATGCCCAATATGTAATAATACAGGTAAAGTCAAAACAAGAGCTGTTGGCCTTGTGGCGTTTGGCGATGATTTTGGGCAATCTATAGATCCAGAAGACTATGATTTAATTATTATTGATGAATGTCATAGAATGAAGGAAATGAAAACTGAGTGGACAAAAATAATCCACAAGGCATTTTCTTGTATACCCAAAAAAGTACTTTTATC
>Ga0265297_10005669_pt1 | contig 18785 bp, 25 predicted proteins | sample Munlanlwell13791_FD_192502 | JGI IMG/M metagenome (GOLD analysis project Ga0265297, IMG submission 192502) | Leachate microbial communities from a municipal landfill in Southern Ontario, Canada - Leachate well 137-91 | ecosystem: Engineered > Solid waste > Landfill > Unclassified | place...
AATGGATAACATCCATTTCCTTCCAGGAAACAAAAAACCAGAAGGACAGAATGGTCAGGTGATTCCTCAGCAGCAAGTTCCTGCTTATCAGCAGCAACCTGCTCAGCATCAAGTTCCCGCTTATCAGCAGCAACCTGCTCAGCAGCAAGCTCCTGTTTATCAGCAGCAGCCTATTCAGCAGCCTCCTTATCAGCAGCAAGCTCCTGCTTACCAGCAGCAACCTGCTCAACAGCAAGTCCCTGCTTATCAGCAGCAGCCTATTCAGCAGCCTCCTTATCAGGCACCTGTTCAGCAAATTCCTGTTCAGCAACAACCATCAGTTAACCAGCAGCAGCCTATTCAGCAGGCACAGCAGCAAGTTAATACTTATATGACTGATGAACAGTTTCTGAACAATATGAGTACACCAGATGATTTGCCATTCTAAGTTAACGTTTGGAAGTATAAAAGCCTCACTTGTGTGGGGCTTTTTGTTTTATTGTTGTGGGAAAGTTATAATTTTTTGATATTTATATGTATAAATTAAACGATAATATGGAAAATAAAAAAAGGTTACGCTTATTTATACGTGAAATGGTTAATAAACACGTTGAAGAAGAAAGAATACCAAATCCAGAAGCCGATGAATTTGTGAACAGCAAAGAAAATTTTTTAGGTTCTCATACTTATGGGGAAAACATAGGAAATTTAGATAAAATGTATGTAGCTTATTCATATGGAGAGCAACATCCTTTGTTTGTTTGGGTTGATAAAGAAGAATTTAAGGAACTTAGACCACACGAAGCAAAAAATTTGTCTGAAGGAGAAGATGATGGGAAAAAATATACACATTTATTTTGTAATGAAGTGGAACACGAAGAAGTTAAAGACGAAGATGAACACGATATAGAATATAAATCAGGTCCTTGGTTTTATAATGAAAAGCCATATTATGTAAGAGATAAAAAAGGAAGACTAAAACCAAATAAATGGACTTATAAACATCTTGAAGACTTAAGGCCAAACGAAAAAGTTCAAGCAAGAGATACGGTTTATCTACATAAACTCATTAGAGATTTCAAAAGGAAATATAAAATTGGAGATAATTCACACACCGATTTAAAACCTGGAGAAAAATAATAAACTATTTACTTGTCAATGTAATAGTTTTTTATTAATTTTACATTTATGAAAAAGATTTATGCAATAATTTTAGGATTTACAGCTATTCTGTTGGCTGTTACTGCAGCTTATTTTTCGGTATTTGGATTATCTAAACTTTTTATTGGTGCTGCATTATCCGTTATTATAATGGCGGGAACATTGGAGTTTTCGAAAATAGTTATAGTGTCTTTCCTTCACCAATATTGGCAAAAACTAGCAAAAGGATTAAGAACATATTTGTTACTTGGAACTATAGTTTTGATGATTATAACAAGTGCGGGTATTTATGGTTTTTTATCTAGTGCTTACTCCAAAGTTTCAACAGACCTTGAAAAAATGGATGGAAACATTGGATTGCTTGATAAAAGAATAGAAATTAAAAAAGAAGAAAAATCCAGATTGGATGAACAAATTACAACAAAAAATGACAGAGCTGTATCTTTGACAAACTTAAGAAAAAGTCAAGAAGCAAGACTTGATTCATTATATCAAAAGGGTTGGATAGCTGCGGCAAAAAAAACAGAGACTGTTATAGCACAAGCAGATGAAAACATTGCAAACCTTAATATAGAGATTGATGAAATTAGTTCAAAAATAGAAAATTTAAATGATTCTATTGCAAAATATGAGACTGCAAAATTAGAGGAAGGAAGTAGTGATATTGCTGGTGAAGTTGGACCTTTAAAGTATATATCAAAACTTACTGGTGCTAGCATGGACACTGTAGTTAATTGGCTTATTCTTCTTTTGATTGCAGTTTTTGACCCATTAGCAGTCGCATTGGTTATTTCAACAAGTAGTATGATTAAAATGATTAGGGAAGAACGTGAAGCGAAAAAAGGTCAAGATAGAGATGAAAAATTTCGAAAAAAGGTAAAATATATATCGGATGAGCAGGGAAATTTTAAATTAGAAGATGAATATGAGATTCCTTTAAATGAAAAATCTTTTGTTAAAATTCCAATAATAGAAAATTCTTCTGAGGAAACTCAAGTTGAAGAACCAATAGTAGAAGAACCAGCGGTTGAGGAGCCAGCAATAGAAGAACCAGCGGTTGAGGAGTCAAAAGTTGATGAACCAATGGTTGAAGAGTCAGCAGTTGAGGAACCAGCGGTTGAGGAGTCAAAAGTTGATGAACCAATGGTTGAAGAGTCAGCAGTTGAGGAACCAGCGGTTGAGGAGTCAAAAGTTGATGAACCAATGGTTGAAGAGTCAGCAGTTGAGGAACCAGCGGTTGTTGAAGAAAATATTTCAGAAGAGCCTTGGATTCAAAATAATATTGATGAGGAGCCATGGATTGAACAACAAAATACTGAAGAGTCTGTGATGCAAAAAGTTGTTGAATCTAGTCCAACAAAAAGTTTAAAAACTGATGAGATTATGACAGACGAAACAAAAAAACAAAGTTTATATTTGCGTTTGTTACAGATTTTTTATAATAATGGAAATAAAAAAAGCGGAGATGAAATTCCATCATACGTAGATTTCAAGAAGTTGATAGATGAAAAGATGAAGGAATTGTCAGAAAAAGATATAAAAGATTTCTTATTGGTTTGTAACTTATTTAAAATTACAGAATTTAAAAATGGCATAGGATATTTTGATAAGGATTTCCAAGACGCATCTTATTTAATATCAAGAATTTAACACTAAAAATGAAACTTTTTGCCTTATTTTTCGTATATTATAATAGAAACGAAAATACGAAGCAAAATGAAAAGTGTTAATTATTCCAAAGTCATAATCAAGTCTGATTTGACGGTAAAAACTGGAGAGGAAACTCTTGACAGTTTTTTAAGCAAAGATGGAGGATTTGTAGAAAAAAGCGCTATTTTCCTTACTGGAACCCCAGGTGCTGGAAAAACAACTCTGGCTATTATTTTGCAGAGATTGCTTAAAGATTACAAAACATCTCTTTATTCAAGAGAAATGTCTGCGTCTGGCATCAAAAATCAGATGAAAAGGTATGAAGTGCAGCATAAAAATGCTTACATTGCAGATAAGGAAATGTGTAATAACATCTCTTCTTTTATAGATGAGTTGAATGAATTGATGCCTAAAGTGGTTATCATTGATTCTCTTCAAGTAATTATGAAAGAAGATTATTGTGATGTTTCCCCTGAAAAATCTGCTTTTGAAATAATTCAGAAGCTTAGAGAATGGACTGACAAAAATGATGCAGTTCTCATCGTTGTTGGTCATGTAAACAAGGATGGTGAATTTGAAGGAAGAAATACAATTCAGCATATGTTTGATGCTCACCTTGAGATGATTTTTGACAAAAAGAAAAACATAAGGACAATTTCCTGGGCAAAAAACAGACTGGGATTAGTTGGACAGATTCTTTATTATGAATTTGGTGAAGAATCAATGGAATTTTACACGAAAGAACAGTATGACATTTTGAAGAATAATAAAACTCTTGAAGAATATATTTTTGAAATGATAAACACTTTTTTAAATTCGATTGACAGGAAAAGTTCTAACTATAAATATTTTCAGGAAGAACTTCATGAAAAAATGGATGAATTAAGTAAATTAAACAAAAATGTTTTTGACACTAATATCGAAACTGTTTTAATTTTGAAAAAACTTTTGAGTAAGTATCAAATTTAATTTATTAGGCTCAAATAGTAATTATTTCTCTTTATTTATAGAAAAGATTACTACTATGAGACTAATATCAAAAACAATGGAAAAAGTCGTCATTGAAGTTCATACAAAAGAAGTGGAAAATGATGGATTTGATTTTTTATGGGATAAGATTCGAAATGTTTATAAAATGGATAAATATGAGATTTATAATATTGAGAAAGATAAAAATAAAACTTTAATTTATGTAGAACTTGTTCCATTGAGAGAAAAAGAAGTACAAAAGTGTTTGTAATTCTCCAAAAAAACAATTATATTTGCAAAACAAAATTTCATTTAAATGGGAAAAACTTTTGATGCAGAAAGAGAAGAAAAGAATTTAGGTTCTGGAAACAAAAAGGGTAAAGGTACTACCCCTATGTTGGATTACTTTGGTAGAGATTTGACAAAATTGGCTTCAGAATTGAAGCTAGACCCAGTATTTGGTCGAGAGAAAGAAATTGAAGAAATAGTTCAAATTCTTAATAAAAGAAAGAAAAATAATCCTCTATTGGTCGGAGAACCTGGCGTTGGAAAAACTGCTGTCGTAGAAGGATTGGCAATAAAAATACATAAAAAAGAAACCGAAATCTGGCTTCTTAATAAACGTATTGTTGAAATCAATATGACTTCCATGGTCTCTGGAACAAAATACAGAGGTGAATTCGAACAGCGAATGGAGGATTTGATTAAGGAAATAGAAGAAAATCCAGATATTATAGTTTTTCTTGACGAGATTCACAATGTAATTGGCGCTGGTGGTGCATCTGGTTCTATGGATGCAGCAAATATAATTAAACCAGCTCTTTCGAGGGGGGTGATGAAGTGTATTGGTGCCACAACTCTTGAGGATTACAAAAAACATATTGAAAATGAAGGTGCCTTCGAAAGAAGGTTTCAAAAAATATATGTAAATGAGCCAACGAAAGAAGAAACAGAAGTTCTTTTAAAAAATATTAAAAAGAAATATGAAGATTTTCATGGTGTTGCATATTCTGATGAAATAATTAAAGAATGCGTCAATTATGCAGACAAATATGTAACTTATAGGAAGTTTCCAGATAAGGCCATTGATTTACTCGATGAAGTCGGTTCAAGAGTTAAGTTAAAAAATGTGTCAGTCCCAGATAACTTCAAGGAACTGGAAGCAGCTTTGGAAGAAACTGTTGCAAAGAAAAGAGAAGCATCTCAAAAACAAGATTTTGAAAAGGCTGCTCAGTATAGAGATGAGGAAAAAACAATTTTACAGGAAATAGAAAATGAAAAGATAAAATGGCAAAGTGAGGCCATGAAAAATAAAACAAAAGTAAAGATAGAAGATATTGCGTACATTATTTCTTCTCATACTGGAATTCCTGTTAATAAATTAACTGATTCTGAAAATAAAAAACTTTTGAGTATATCAGAACATTTGAAACAAAGAATTATTGGGCAGGATGAAGCAGTTCAGAAAGTTGAAGAAGCAATTCAACGTTCAAGATTAGGACTTCAAGACCCATTTAAACCACTTGCATCATTTTTGTTTTTAGGACCTACTGGAGTTGGAAAAACTTTAATGGCTAAATTGCTTGCATCACATTTGTTTAATACAAATGATTCATACATAAGAATTGATATGTCTGAATATGAAGAAAAGCATTCAATTGCAAAACTTATTGGTTCTCCTCCTGGATACGTTGGACATGAAGATAAGGGGCAATTAACAGAGAAGGTAAAAAATAGACCATATTCTCTTATCTTATTTGATGAAATTGAAAAAGCACATCCAGATGTTTTTAATGTATTTCTTCAGGTTCTTGATGAAGGTAAATTAACTGACTCTACTGGTTCAGAAATCAATTTCAAGAATACAATTATTATTATGACATCCAATATAGGCACGAGAAATATATTGGAAGAAAATCAACTCGGATTTGGAAAACAAACAGATACTCTTACGAATGATAAAAAACTTGTTTTCAAAGAACTTGAAAAACATTTCAGACCTGAATTTCTGAATAGGATAGATGAAAAGGTGGTTTTTAATCCTCTTGGGAGAGACCAGATTGAAACAATTACCGAAATCGAAATGAAAGATATGCTTGATAGAATTAAAGAAAAAGGCTATAACATATCTGTAGTAAAAGAAGTTGTTTTGAATATTGCTCAGGTTGGATATGATAAAAAGTACGGTGCAAGACCTATTAAAAGAGCAATTCAGGAAAGAGTTGGAAACCTTATTTCAAAAGCTGTTTTAAAAGGTGAAGTTGTTATAGGAAAAGAATATTCTTTAGTTTTAGAAGGAGAAGAAATAAAAGTTTCCGAAAAAGAAAATTTTATTCCAGTTGGGTGGGTTGAAGAAAACATATTGGGTATTAAACCAAAAAAAACGAGAAAAAATGCTGGAAATAAAGGCGAATAAATCAATTTATTTTGATGGTGAGTTATTAAATATTGGAGACAACTCAATGAAAGATTTTTTTATATCTTCATTGAGTTGCCCAGTTACTCTAGACTCAGAATTGACACTTGGTGATTTGGTACATATTTTATATGATATTCGAGAATTCATTAATTTATACTGTTGTGAAGAATATGAAGTTGGTAGAGTGCTTATAACTTCTGGGAAACTTGCTGAAGGAAAAGATTACTTGAGAATTTTTAAGAATGCAGAAATTACAGATGATGGATTTTTGAAAATAAATATCCAATCTGAAATGTGCTCTTATGAAGAAATTGGAAAATGTCAAAATGTTGCCAACTTAAAAATTGCCCTTGATTCAAAAATAGTTGATGGGGATGAAATTTTAAGAGAAGGTGTTAATATAAAAGCTGATTTTACACTTTTAGAAATCATTGAAGTTTTGTACGAAGATTTGCTATATTCTCTTAGAAAAGATAATTTGTTGATATAATTTGAATTTTTTTCATTTTTTTGTTGTTGATAATCAAGCAATTAAAAAATATTTTGAAAAAAAATTGAAAAAACTTGCATTTTATTTTCAAATTTTGTAAATTTGTACATATTTATGATGTTAAGTTGAAAATACTTAACAACAGTTCTTAAAAATATTGAAAATAAAAAGTGGCTATTGATAGAGTTACTTCGGTTAAATTGGTTCGACTCCAATCGTATCCGCCGAAAGGTTGGATGTGATTTTCCTGGAAACAGGAATTATACTCTTCAAAAATTTCCCTTTTATTTTGTAACTTTTTAAACAGTATTGCGTATAAGGCAATAACGTTCTTTATATATTGTGACATTATTATAGTGGCAACGGAAAGAGATACTTCGTATTTGAAAATGAAAAAAGCTCTTCCTATTTTTCCCTGTATTAAAATATTGAGTGGCAATTAAAAGCAGTTCATCGAAAACCAAGTAAGTTTCAATTAAACCTGCTTTTTACCTTTCCCCTCACAACTTTAACAGGGACACTATGTAGAAATACATTCTGTCCCTTTTTTTTTAAATAAACCAATGTTAAACTAAAAACCAAAACGCTATGTCAAAATTTAGCAAAACAACCCCGAAACCAGTTACCAAAACTGTTAACATGGCTGGTGGCGAAGCTTACAAGCAATCAGCAGAGTTAGAATTGGTGTCAATTCTTTTAACTTCTTTTGTAGAAGACAAATTCTATGAAAAGGCAACCGATGGTCTTACCAGATTAAAGTCTGTATTAGAACATGTTAATCCATTATTTGCAGCTAAAGCAGCTGTTTATGCAAGACAAGAATTCGGTATGCGTTCTATTACTCACGTATTAGCCGCAGAACTTGCGAAAAAATTGTCTGGAGAATCATGGGCTAAGAATTTCTACAAAGCTATTGTTCGTAGACCTGACGACATGGTTGAAACTATTGCCTACTACTTTGGTCAGAAGAACAAATCATTGTCAAAATCAATGCAAAGAGGTTTCGCTGAAGCCTTCAGTAAATTTGATGCTTACCAGTTGGCCAAGTACAAAATGGAAAACAAAGACGTGTCATTGATTGACGTTGTAAACTTGGTTCACCCAGTTCCAACTGAACACAATGGTTTTGTTGAAATTCCAAAGGCAGATTACATTTCTTTGTTAGAAGCCAAACTGAAAGGTTTGAGCAAAAATGCTAAGAAAAACGCTGCTAAAATTGCAAGTGTTAATGAAATTTTGACACCTGTTAAGAAACAGAGACAAGCAACCGTTAAATTGCCAGCATTAGAAGCTTTAATGGCAGGAATGTTGAAAAACACCGAAACCACTGAAGCAAAAATGTCAAAGGCTGGACAGGAAGCAACTTCTGAATCTGAAAAGACTAAGCTTAAAGCTGAAGTATGGGCAGAACAGCTTAACAGCGGAAAAATGCCTTACTTTAACTTGTTGAGAAACTTGAGAAACATTATCGAACAAGCTCCTGAACAAGTTAAGAAAGCATGTGAATTGCTTGTTGATGAAAGAGCTATTAGGTCTTCATTGGTATTACCATTCAGATTTGACACAGCTATGACTGAAATACAAGCCATGTCTGGAAAGAATTCTAAAGAAGCAAGACAAGTTATGGTGGCTTTAACTAAAGCTCTTGACATCTCTTGTTCAAACGTTCCAGTATTCGATGGAGATACACTTGTTGTTCTCGACGTATCTGGTTCTATGGAAGGAAGACCAGCTCAAATTGGTTCATTGTTCTCAGCTATTTTAGTTAAGAGCAACAACGCAGATTTTATGACATTCAGCGATAGTGCACGCTACGCTAATATGAATCCTAATGATAGCGTTATGACTCTTGCTAAAGGTGTAAGATTTGCTTGTGGAGGAACAAATTTCCACTCAATCTTCAATACTGCAAATAAGAAATATGACAGAATCATAATCTTGTCTGATATGCAAGGTTGGGTTGGATATTACACTCCAACTGCAGATTTCAAGTCATACAAAGAAAGATACAAATGTTCACCAAACATTTATTCTTTTGACTTGAATGGTCATGGAACCATGCAGTTTCCAGAATCACAAGTCTGCGCTATTGCAGGCTTCTCTGAAAAGATTTTCGATGTCATGAAAGTCCTTGAACAAGACAAAAAGGCGTTGATTAACACTATCAAAAACTACATCGAATTCTAAGTTGTAGTTACTCTAAAAAAAGTCCTGGGCAAATTTGGTTTTGTCCAGGATTTTTTTTATATTTGATGTAAAATAAAACAACAGACATGGACACAAAGGACAAATCAAAATTAAACAAAAAAATCGAAGAAATTCTTAATCGTTTTATGGGTGAGATGAACGATGAAATAACCAGGGACAAGATAGGTTATGAAATTAAGATTTTTTTAGAAAATGAAAGAATAAAATGGGAAACTCTAAATCTACATACTCCTACAGACAAAATCGACAATGGGCTAATTGATATTTGTATAGATGATGAATATTACCCATTCAATGAAATTGAAAAAATAACAGACAAAAATTGGCATGAATACTGTTTTAAATGGGAGACTGGAAGTTTAAACATGAAAGATACCATTATTCTTTTTCAATATTTAATTGATGAAGGTCATGCTTGGGGTTTACAGGGCTTTTATGGGAGAACAGCAGAAGAATTAATTCAAGAAGGATATTGCACACTTTCTTATAAAGAAACAACAGGACATTACATCTGGGGAAAGCCAAAGATTCCTACAAAATTTGATTTAAAACCAAATGCACCAGGAACTGATGCTTATGTTCAGAAAAGGAAAGAGTTAAGTGATGATGAATTCTTTGAGTGGTCTAATCTGCAGATTTATGAGGAGGATGAAGAATGAAAAAAAGGGGCGATTGCCCCTTTTTATTTATTATCTCATTTCGTATAATTTTCTCTCTGCTTCAAGTTTTGCTTTTTTAACTTCTTTGAATATTTCTAAAATAATATCTTTGTGCCTTTGTCCTTCATTCATCCTACCTTCAACTTGTGGGAGGCTTTTTATTTTTTGCTCTTGTTTTAGAGCTGCAGACTCTAATCTGTTACAAGCTTCAGCTAAACTCTTTACAACTTCTTCAAGGTCTTTTCTGTATGATTCATACACATTGCTTTCGTAGGCTTTTTCTTCTACATTTTCACCTTCACCTTCTTTTAGAAGATTGAGTTTTTTGTTCACAGATTCAAGTTCGGATTCTAACATAACTTTTTTGTGAAACTTTTTAACTTCTTTGCTGATGTATTCTTTTAAGTCCATAGTATTCAATTTTTTTATAAATAGGGAAAAATTTGATTTTTCACAGTATTGTGACTATATTTTTTGCATGGGATTTGTTTATTTAATTAATATAGAAAGAACTGATTTGTATAAAATCGGAATAACAAGAAAAACTGTTGAAGAAAGAATGAAATCTTTACAGACAGGTAATCCACTTACGCTTACTTTGGTGGAAAAATATGAAAGTAAAATTTATCAAAAAATAGAAACCATAATACACAGAATGTTAAAACACAAAAAGTATATCCCAGAAGATTTTGATACTCTGAAAGGAGAATGGTTTCAATTAACACTTTTTGAAGCTCTTGAATTTACAAAAATGTGCAATCAAATAGAAGAGTCTATAAACTACCTAAAGGAACATTCTACTTTGGATGTAACAAAGTTTTTATAAATTCGTATAATTATACAGTATGACTGAAATAGCAAAACATATTGATATGCCAATTGCTGTAATTGGTGATGTGCATGGAGAATGGGGGTTAATACGAGATAAAATCAAGTATTATGACCTTCAGGACGCTGTTTTGTTTCAAGCTGGAGACTTTTGCATTGGTTTAGGATATAACGACCCAAGAGAACCAGGAAAAGAACGAAAAAGGCTTTTAGAATTAAATAATTTTCTCAAAAAAAGGAACATATTTCTCTATGTTGTCAGAGGCAATCATGACAACCCAATGTTTTTTGACGGTAATCATAACTTTACGAATATCATTTTTATGCAAGATTATGATGTTGTTGAAGTTGGCGAACATAGAATTCTGGGAATAGGCGGAGCTACGAGTGTAGATAGAAAGCCAAATTACAACTTCAAGGATTATAGGGGAAAAGATTGGCCTGGAAGAAAAGAAGGGATAAGCTGGTGGCCAAATGAGAAAATTATTTATGACGAAGAAAAGCTAAATAATTTGTATGGAATTGATATTGTAGTAACTCATACTGCTCCAGATTTTATATATCCTTTAGTTGTGGGTGATACTGTTTTAAAATGGTGTATCTGTGACCCAGAATTGAAGGATGAGTTGATTGCAGAAAGAGAACTTGTAACAAAAATATATCGGAAGCTTGATGAAATAAATTTAATCAAATTTTGGTATTACGCTCATTTTCATCAGACCAATGCACAAAAGTATGAAATGACAAAATTTTGCCTATTAGATATTGGTGAGTTTCAAGAAGTAAGATTTATAAAAGGAGAAGAAGAATATGAATAACAGAATATCTCCAGAATATATAACTGAACTTCGAGAAAATGAAATCTTTGTTTTTGGTAGTAATCAGGGTGGAAAACATGGTAAAGGAGCTGCAAAACAAGCTCTTGCGTGGGGTGCAAAATGGGGACAAGCTGCAGGACTTCAAGGAAAAACTTATGGTATTCCAACTAAAGATTTTTCAATAAGGAGAACATTGACCATACCTGAAATTAAGCCTTATGTTGATGACTTTATTCAGTTTGCAAAAGAAAATCCACAACTTACGTTTCTTGTTACAGAAGTGGGTTGTGGATTAGCTGGTCTAAAACCTAAAGATGTTACACCTTTATTTAAGGATGCAGTTAATTTGGAAAATATTCACTTACCAATTAGATTTTGGCATAAATTAGGTGCATAAATCTTCTTCCTTAGTGTTGCCATTATTTGCTGGTGGGGTAGGAGTTTTGACTGGTGGATTTGTCGTATCATTTCCATCAGTAGTATCCTTCTCATTTTTTATTTTAAACACTTGTTTTGTAGCTTCAATTCCTTTGCCTCCGAAAACATATGCAGCAAATAGCAAAATAGCCCACTGTAGAGCTTCAATTATTGTTGTCATTGAATCTACATTTGGAACGAATAAATAGTAACCCAGAGCAGCTATATAGCACAAAATAAACACAAAGAGATATACTCTCCCTTGTGAAAATTTAAATCCATTGTTTGCAACTTTGGATTTCAGAATATCTCTAAAAAAAGTTGACTTCATATTTTTATTTATAAATATTTAGAATAAAATAAATATCGCAATTATGAAGAAACTATTAGTAAAATTTTTAAAGTTTTTGTTGAGAAAACTTACAAAACCAACTCATCATGAATATAAAATCAGCGATGAGCAGTTAAGAAAAAATAATGAAATGTTTGAGCTGGAAAGAAGACAAGATGAACTTGCCATGCGTAAGTACAAGCCAGAAGAGGTTTCACTTCCAGAATATGTTAATCTTTTTAATTCATATTTTTTCAAAGAAAACATGTTTTCGATAAACATGAAAAATATTCCAAGTCACCTGATTCAGAATTATTATTTTCTTGACAATGATTCAATTCAATTTGAGATTATTCTTGGCGGAGAAGGCGAACTTGATGTGTACGAAGAATTAGTCAGTAAAAGGCAGAAAGCGATGGAAATTGAAGATTTTGAAGGCGAAACAATAGAAATTGAACTATATTCGCAAAGTGATAAAAATAGAAAAATTATCCTTGATAATGCATGCGTTTTGGGTCTTGAAGCGTTTCAAAACGGAGATTATAAATCAAAAGAATTGTGCAAGGCAACTGTTTTAATGACATATGAGGAAAAACGAATAGAAAGGCTTTAATTTTGATTTACAATAAGTTACAAAAAAAGTTTCAAAAAAAAAGAAAAAAACTTGCCTTTCCTGTAACTTTTTTGTAACTTTGTCGTACAAGGTAGTACGAAAACGATTTTTATCGCATATTTACTAAAAAGAAAAGTCATTATGAAGTAGATTGTTGAAAATAACGCAAAATTAATAGTGGTGGTCAGGAGAGACCTCTCCCCCGCTTATCAGGCAGTACAAGGCGGTCATGCTTTAGCCGAATTTTGTTTACAACACATTGACATTGCCAATTCCTGGCACAAAAATTCCAATTATTTAGCATTTTTATCCGTAAAGGACGAATCTGAACTATTGTTCTTGATTGAGAAAGCTCAGTCGAGAGGAATAGCTATTTCCATTTTCAGAGAACCCGATATAGATAATCAAGTTACTTCAATTGCTATAGAGCCATCTGCTGAATCCAAAAGACTCTGTAGGAACCTTCCTTGCGCCCTTAAGGAATGTGATGCCATTGGTATAGACAAAAATAGTTATAAAAATGCTGAGCCTTTAGTGGTGTTAGGGGGTTAAAATCCTCCACTCAGCACAACGGGAGAAGCAGATATGGCTGCGTAGAGAGGTTCGAATCCTTTCCTCCTGACAAAAGAAAGTTCTTTGACATATTGGAAAAGCCCATGCGGGAGTAGCTTAAGTAAAGCGTCTGTTTTTGGACAGGAGATTGGTGGTTCGTATCCGTCTTCCCGCACAAATGCCCCCATAGCTTAATTGGTTAGAGCATTCTGACAGCGAAGCCAGTGGAAGTTACCTAGGCCAGGTAATGAAAATTGGAACAGCGGGTAGATTTAAACAGCGAGGCGCAAGTAGTTGTTTACTTTGAAAAGAAGAAATATTAGTTCGAATCTGGTTGGGGGCCACAAATGGCGCATTATCATGTGAAAAACCGAGGAAGGGCTGCAGTTAGTATTCGGTTCGGTAACAAGGGATAGGCTTGAAACATGACGGTGTTTTGATAAGTTATAGGTTCGATTCCTGTATGCACCACAAATCAATTTTAAAATATATGAGACAGTTAAAAAGTTCAACAATGGAAGAGGCTTATAATTATGAAAAGCCTTCAGCATTCAGTAGAGGAATGGCTGTAAAAATAAGACCTGACACAGAAATGTTCTTTGTATCTGGAACAGCAAGTGTCGGAGAAAATGGAGAAACTCTTCATAAGGGAGATTTTAAAAAACAAACCGAAAGGATGTTCGAGAACATCACTGGGATTCTTGGAAAAGAAGGATTGAGTTGGAAGAACGTGGTCAAAACAACAATTTACATAAGAGACATTGACCGTGACTATGAACAATTCAATGTGATAAGAAAAGAATTTTATGATAAAATGGGACTGCAAGTTTATCCAGCTTCAGTATGTGTGGAAGCAAAAATTTGCAGAAATGATTTACTGGTAGAAATGGAATTAATAGCAATAAAAGATGAAACCGTACAGACAATTTAAAAATTTTCAAATAAGATGGGCAGAAAGAATGGGTGCTAATAAGAACGACCCTTATCTTATAAGGTGGACTTTTTTGTTTTTCGGATATTCAATAAGGATTCACAAATGGATAAGGTCTGACGACAAAAGATACTTTCATGACCATTCTTGTAACCTTATATCAATGATTCTAAAAGGTTGGTATTACAACGTGGTGCCAAATGACCCAGATAATCCAGATGTGAATAATTGTAGAAAAATAAGGGCAAAATCTTGGAAACCATGGCGTGCCGATGCAAAAGCAAAGCATTACCTGGAGATTCCAAAAGGAGGCGCCTGGACAATTCTTCTCTGTGGAAAGCCTTATCATAAATGGGGGTTTTATGTAAAGGGAAAAAAAATGAGACCACTTAAGTATTTTGATAAATATGGGATGGTAAATGAATAATGAAATCCGCCTTTAGCTCAGTCTGGTTAGAGCGTCTGTTGTCGAACTGATGTGTTAGCTGCACGGAAACTAAGACGAGGTTGTATAAGAAGGAAGTTAAGTAAAATGAACGTAGTGCTGATAGGCCATCAGCGTGAAACTTAGATGAAAGATTTCTGGACTTGAAAACTTACTAACGTACAGAAGGTCGGGGGTTCGAATCCTTCGAGGCGGAGGCAATCTGCGTTAACTCACTTGCACGAAGTGATTGCTGCATGACGAAAGTCAACTAAGAAGTTAACAATCGTTCTTTGATAATTTTTGTAATAATGTCTAAGTATTTTTGAGCAGGTGTTATTTTAAAATACTTTAAACTAGAAGTATCAATAACACATAAATCAATTTTAGCATCAATACATGCTTTTGATTTAGAAAGGTCATTTTCTTGAATTTGGTTAAACTTTTTAATTCCAAAGATTGGCTCATAATGAAAAATGCCATTTAATTCAAAAGCAATGTTTAGAGAAGAAATGTAAATATCTAATTCTGAACCAATAGTGTCTGATTTATTATAATCTACTTTTAAGTTCGGGTATAGAACAGATAGTTGACTTTCAATCCAAATTTCTAATTTGGAACGTCTATTACCAGTTTTCTTATTTTTGTTGTTAAAAGAAGCAGAACAAGATTTGGAGCAAAAACATTTATCTGATTTAATTTTTTTTAATTCGCTTGCTCTTTTTGAAATTTGTTTGTTGCAGTTAGAACAATTGGATATAATTAAGTGTGATGATGAAAGTTCTTTGCATTTTCTTGAGCAATATTGATTTGTGTGACTGTCACTAACAAGTAAAGACTTTTGAATAGAATGTTTAGTTTTATAAAATTGTGTTTTACAATATTCACACTGTAACGGCAATAAATCTTTACTTTTTGAATTGTTAAAATTCTCTATTGAATATAATGGTATCATGAGTAATTTTTTTATAAATATGCAAAAAATTATTTTCGAATCCTTCGGGGCGGACAATAATCAGGACAAAAAGTCGCAATTAATGTCCAGATAAATGGGGGTGTAGCTCAGCGGCAGAGCAACGAATTCTAAACTCGGTTTGGTCGTAGGTTCGAATCCTATCACTCTCTCAATTGTGCATGTTGCACAGTTATAATTTGAAAATTTAAAATTTATGGAAACACAAGTAAAAGAAAAAGGAAGCGAAGTAAATCTTGAGAAGATTGAAAAGTATTTTGAAACAGCATCAAAGCATCTGTTTCTAACAGAACAAGGAAAGTTTTTTAAGGCTTTTCCAGTGAAGGTAAAAGACAAATTGTATTATGTTGCCTTGGAGTTTGACGGAGTTGACTCGAACAATGTCCACATTTCTGATGTTGATTATTTTGTAAGAGTCTATGGAAGCTGCGCTAAGAACGTAATTTCAAACATCCTATTCCCACAGCATTACAACAAAAGAACTTCTATTTCTAACTTCAAAGCAATGAGAGAAAAGGTGACAGAAATTAAAAAGTTCATCGAAGAAAATTTTAATGGTACCAACACTCAGAAGGTTCAGGACGAAGTGAAAAAGATGCTTGTGGGCTTAACAATTAAGAAGAAAGAGGAATAAACCTCTTTCTTCTTTTCAATTTTTGAGAATATGAAGACAAAAGATTTTATAAAAATACTGCAGGAAGCTGACCCTAAAGGAGAAGGACACATAAGAATGAATGGGGGGTTTCCAATATTTGCAGAGCCAAAAGAAGGATATTGGGATGGACCATTTACGTATCTTGACGAAGAAGGAAATTTTGTCACTTCTATAAATGGATATAAAATTGACATTTGGTCTTTTGGAATTGACGATTTTATTGAAAGGCATTTTGATTTACATGAATCAGACAATTGGGAAAAAATAAAATCAAAATTCAAATTTGAACTAGGTGGCTACTGTGTGGAAGAACATAGAAATGAAAGAGCAGAAAGAGTTTTGAAAACTGCCAGAGAAGCATATGATGAACAATATGAAATTCACAAAAAACTTTATGATGATGCTCTTGTTGAAATGATAGAAAATGCGAAGTGTGGATGGAGATGGTTTCAAAACAAAGAAGTTGATAATAAAGAAAATCCAAAATGGGGAAGTTATTGGTATTATGGATGGAAAATATTTAATGAAAAAGAAAAAGAAAACGGCTCAAACATTCACATGACAGATTGCGTAATGCATTCGGGTTTGTGGAAAAAGGTTGATAATGGGGAAATTAAAGGGTACTACCAGTGGATATTTAAACAGTAATGTAACTTTTTTATTATTTTCTCGTATATAGTAGTAGAAATAGAATACGGGAAAATAATCTCCCTGTAGCTCAATTGGCAGAGCGGCTGTCCCTAAAACAGAAAGTTGCGGGTTCGATTCCCTCCTGGGGGGCACGTTTCGTTTCGTTTCTATTTCGTTTCTAAATCCTCTCAAAATCTCTTGATTTTGGGGGGATTTTTTTTTATATTGTATGAAAAATGATTATGGAAAAAGGACTTAGAGCTCAAATTACAGAGAAAATTCATGCCAAAACAATTCAGTTTGTTTGGGATACGCATGTTTTATACTTACAAATAAAAGAATATGAAAGCGGAAAAAAGGTATACACTATTTCTGATATACCAGAAGAAGATGGTGATGCAACGTTTACTTATAAATATTCTAAGGGGACTTCACAAATTGGATTGGTCAAAGTACCAAAAACCTTATTTTCAATTCCAGTAGCACTTGGTAAATTAGAAACCAATTATTATTCTAAAGGAATAAAATCTCAATTGCAAGCTAGTAAAAACGTAATAAATAACAATATTCAATATCTTACTTATGTTAATGAAATCTTGATGTATATTGAAGAATTGGAAAAAGATAATAATTCGGAAAGTGATATTGATATTGAAATAAGCAAATAACGATGAACGTTTTAACACAGAAATGGAAGGAAAGTGGATTGTTGCAAGACTTAAATGATGAACAGTCTAATGAGCTTGCAAAAATATTTGAAGATTTAGTAGAACATTCGGTTTCTTTGAAAAAAGATGGTCCTGTATTTGGATTTATTTTCCCAGTAATAAGAAGAATTTATGTTGGTATAGATAAACCAGGCAAGTTTTCTCTTATTGTTGATGTAGATGATTTGCTCTTGGACTTAAATGAAAAGTGGATTGTTTTTAAATCTGAATGTTCAGATTTGTTTTTTATGAATTCAATAGATGCAGAAGCGGAATTTGTTTATAATTATTGCGAAGAATATGTAAATGATTTAAAAAAACGTGGACTTATATAAAAACAAGCATATGGAAGAAAATACAAAGATAAAAAAAATAACTCCTATTGAGTTTGTAAATTATTTGGAAGGATATTTTATGATTATTGGTGATAGAGGCTTAGATAAATCAGAAGCTTCTAAAATAATGGAAATGCTGAAAAATGTAGAAAAACATCCTGATGTACAATCTAAGATGCATATAAAATATGATTATATCCCAAGTGGAAATGAAACTTCGATTCCAGACCCCAACGTTTATCAATATAGAGAAACGTCTGTCCCAGACCCAAATTTTTGCGATTGCCCAAAAAATATTTGTTACTGTTACGTAGAAAATAAAAAAGGAGAATAAAATGAGAAATTTACTTTGGTTTAGAGTGTACTACACAAAATTAGCACTTTTGTTTACAAAAAGTTTTAAGAGACAAAAATATATTGACAGCTTAAATCAATATATTGAAACATTTTTATCTAAGTTTGATGAAGATGACATTAGTACTATTAAATCCCAAATGAAATATGTTGGAAAACAATGCTGCGAAGAACTATTCTCTGAAGAATTCTGGATTTATGATTTTCTTAAATTTGGTAAAGCAAGATTGGAAATAGACAAATATCAACCAGAAGATTGTCAAACATTTGTACAGTTTAACCAGTCACTGCAAATGGCTTTGATGGCAATTGATTATGACAAAAGCGTGGAGGATTAGTGAATTATCTATCGAAGAAACGAGAGAGAGAGAGGAGGTTATGTTTATACACCTTGTTATGCTCTCGTGCCGACTTATTAAGAGCTGAACTTAATTTGAAACAAAATGCTAATTACAACGTATAATGTAGTATTGGTTATAACGGCTGAGAATATAAGTAGTAACCGATTTGAAACAAAAAACTTAAAATTACGTATAATGTTAAACAGAAGTAGTAACTTAAATAAACCGCATAACTCGGTTATTACTTATATTCTTTGTTATGCACAGTTATGATATGTTTGGAGTAAACTTAAATGTTAAAAAGCACCAATATGATTATGTGCTTAGATTCATCACTGAAA
>Ga0265297_10005670_pt1 | contig 18783 bp, 16 predicted proteins | sample Munlanlwell13791_FD_192502 | JGI IMG/M metagenome (GOLD analysis project Ga0265297, IMG submission 192502) | Leachate microbial communities from a municipal landfill in Southern Ontario, Canada - Leachate well 137-91 | ecosystem: Engineered > Solid waste > Landfill > Unclassified | place...
TCTTCAATAACTGCAGCATCTCATTCCCGTCCTGGGCGCTAAGGAATTCATATCCCTCCGCCTCCATCCTGAGCTTCAGCATCTTTATCAAATCCAGATCGTCGTCCACAAGCAAGATCTTTTTCTTATCCATCAGCCACCCCCTATCACCTTATTTATCTTTTTAAGCAGGTCATCCGGCTCAAAAGGTTTTTCTATGAAATCCGCCGCCCCGCTTTTCCTAAGGGACTCTTCCAGATTTTTCTTGCGCAGCGCCGTGAATACCAATATCGGGATATCCCTGGTGTCTTCTTTTTCCTTTAACCGCCGGCATACCTCAAAACCGTCGACATTGGGCATCATCAGGTCCAGGAGTATTATGTCCGGTTTCGCCTGCCCGGCGCTCTCCAGGCCCTTTTCCCCGTCACCGGCCGTAAGCGTATTGAACCCCATGCCCTTCAGGCGGAAGGAAAGCATGGACGCCAGGTCCTCTTCGTCGTCTATGATCAAAAGTATCTTCCTCGGTACGATGGAATTTGACCCGGTGCCCAGGTCACTGACCGCCTTTTTCATCAGGGCGCCGCCGTCCAGGCCGTCATCAGGATAAACCGCGACGCCAAAATTAAGCGCGGTCACCTTCATGCCGCTTTTAAGACGTTTTATTATGGCCATCGCGCCCGGCCTGTCGGTGCCCGCCATCAAGACCAAAAGATGCCCCTCTCCGTACCTGATGACCTTGTCCTCAGGCCCCCTCACTGTCATCCTTATGACATTCTCCACTTTAAGAAAAATGTCCTCACTCCTCTCCCTCTCATTCTTTATCTCAAAGACTATAAGAGACAGGCTGGCCTGATTATATCTTGCCCTGTCTATGGATTCCTCCACCAGAAAATCAAACTCCTGGTCTTCCCTGTATATCGGCAGGGTGAACATGAACTTACTGCCCACGTCTTTTTCAGACTCGACCCACATCTCCCCGCCGTGCAGTTCTATCATGCCCTTTGATATGGCCAGACCAAGCCCCGCCCCGCCATGTTTCCTTGTCATGCTCGTATCCAGGGGACTGAACTTCTTGAATAATCTCCCCGCCTCTTCCTTCGCGATCCCTATCCCGGTATCCTCTACCGTGATCTTTATCTGCTCCTTGTCGGACATATCGCTCTTTGAGGTGGATATCTTTATCCTGCCTCCGGGCTTATTGAATTTCACGGCATTGGATATCAGGCTCTTAATGACCTGCCCTATCCTGTCAGGATCCAGCCATGTCGGTTCCGCGTCTTTTAAAAGGTCCATCTCGAGCGTCAGGCCCTTCTCCTGGACGCCTGCCTTGACGGCGTCGCATACCATTCTCACCACTTCATTGACGTCAACCTTTTTCTTGTGCGTCGCGAGGCCGCCGGACTCCAGCTTTGAAAAATCAAGTATGTCGCTTATCAATCTGGCGAGGCGATCCACGTTATTCCTGGATATGTTTAAAAATTTTCTCTGCTCTTCGTTCAGGGGGCCCGTGACGCCGTCAATGACCAGGGCGATGCTTTCCTTGATGGATGTCAGCGGCGTGCGCAGTTCATGGGATATTATGGAAATGAATTCGGTCTTTACCCTTGATAATTTGTCGATATCCTGGCGGGCCTTCAGGAGGGCCTGTTTCAAATCATCTATCTCTTTTTTCTGATCGTCCATGTCTAATATTTGGCGAGTATGCCTTCCCACTTCCCCTGCGCCTTTAAAATTATCTCTATGACTTCCCTGACAGCGCCCTTTCCTCCTTCTTTCCTGGTGACGTAATGCGCGAAACGCTTTACGTCCTCCGACGCGTCAGGCGGCGCCGCGGCGAATCCGACCCTTTTAATGACAGGCAGGTCTATGAGATCGTCTCCGATAAAACAGACCTCCTCGTCCTTTACGCGGAATTTCCTCAGGACCTTCTCGTACACATCCAGTTTCCTGTGGTCCGAATATACCCTCATGACGCGCATGTCCCTGGCCCTTTTTTTCACGACGGCGGTCCTCCTGGCCGTGATGATCACTGATTTTATGCCTGAGCGGAAAAGAAGCGTCATTCCGAAACCATCCTGCACATTAAAACACTTCGCCTCATCCCCAAAATTACTGTATATTATCCCGCCGTCCGTGAGGACCCCGTCCACGTCTAAGATCAATAATTTGATCTTCCTTGCCCTCTCCTCAACCATGACCATAAGCTTTCAGACCTTTACGCTTTTATGCTAAACGAGCCCCGCCCTCAACAGATCCTGCACGTCCAGCAACCCTATCGCCCTGCCTTTTTCATCCACTATGGGGATCTCGTCTATCCTGTATTCCTGCAGGATCCTGAGCGCCTCTACCGCGAGACACCCCTTCCTGATCGCCTTGGGGGCGCGCGTCATCACGTCCCTTACCTCCCGCTCAAGAAGAGACTTGTCTTTTTCGATATGCCTTCTCAGATCCCCGTCCGTGAAAATACCTTTCATGACGCCTTTTTTATCCACTACGGTGGCGCTCCCCGCCCTCTTTTCGGTGATCTCCAACAGCACGTCCTTTACCTTCCTCGATTCGCGCACTATGGGATTCAAATCCCCTTTTCTCATGATATCTTCCACCTTGAGCAGCAACTGCTTTCCCAGGCTTCCGCCGGGATGCAGAAAGGCAAAATCACTTTTCTTGAACCGCCTCTTATCCATGAGCGCGGCGCAGAGCGCGTCACCCATCGCGAGCATCGTGGTAGTGCTTGCCATCGGGGCCAGCCCCAGAGGACACGCCTCTTCCTTTATCGACACGTCCAACAGGGCGTCACAGTTCCCAGCGAGCTCTGATTTTTTATTGCCCGTAATGGCTATTAATTTAGTCCCGATCTTTTTCACGAGCGGCACCAGATCCAGTATCTCCTCTGTCTGGCCGCTGTTTGAGATGACAATGACAACGTCTTCTCTGCGCACCCTTCCCAGGTCGCCGTGTATGGCCTCGGCTGAATGAAGCCAAAGGCTCGGCGTACCCGTGGACGCCAGGGTCGCGGAAATCTTCTGGCCTATTATGCCCGCCTTGCCCATGCCTGTCACGACAACCCTTCCCTTGCAGGAATAAATCATCTCGACCGCTTTCTCAAAATGCGCGCCTATGCGGCCGGCCAGCCTCCTTATTGACTCCGCCTCTATCCTCAGGACTTCCTTGGCCCGTTTCTTAAGCATCCCAACCTCTCCCAAGTTGACACACGAGTAATACTCCTTTTGTCAACTTAGCTTTACGATCCTGTCTATTTTTTTGACCTCTGACAATAATTCCCCTAATTTTCCCAGTTTTATCATATTCGGCCCGTCGCAAGGCGCCTTGTCGGGATCCTTGTGCACCTCCAGGAACAGGCCGTCGCATCCCATCGCCGCGGCCGCCCGGGAAAGACCCCTGACAAATTCTCTTTCTCCTCCCGAGGCGCATCCCCGCCCTCCCGGCAGCTGCACGCTGTGAGTCGCGTCATAGACAACAGGATACCCAAAACCGCGCATTATCTGCAATGACCTGAAATCGGTAACGAGATTATTATAACCGAACATCACGCCGCGTTCTGTTATGATGATGTTTTTATTCCCTGACCGGGATATCTTCTCTATCACGTTTTCCACGTCCCAGGGAGACAGAAACTGGCCCTTCTTTATATTCACGATCTTTTTGGTCTTCGCCGCCGCTATTATAAAATCCGTCTGCCTGCATAAAAAGGCCGGTATCTGAATGATGTCAGCCACTTCTTTCGCCCTGGCCAGCTCAGACCTGCAATGCACGTCGGTCAATACGGCCACCCCAAGCCTCTTTTTAATCTTTGACAGGATCCTGAGGCCCTTGTCGATACCGGGCCCCCTGTACGACTTCATGCTGGAGCGGTTTGCCTTGTCATAACTGGACTTGAAAATAAAATTTACCCCTGATTTTTCGCAGATGTCTCTTATGGCCTCCGCGTGATACAGGGCGTGGGCCTCGCTTTCTATGACGCACGGCCCGGCGATCAGGACGATCGGGTTATCCCCGCCTATTTTAAAATTCTTAATCCTTACTTCCCTGAACATAAATATCCTAACTTAATTTATTGCCTTTTATCAGGCATTTCGCCTTTTCCAAGTCAGCGGCCGTATCTATGCCTATGGTGTCAAATCTCGTTTCCATGACCTTTAGGCGATAACCGTTTTCAATGACCCTTAACTGCTCCAGCCGCTCCAATTGCTCAAGGCGCGATTGAGGCAGAGACTTGAACGCGAAAAGAAAATCCTTGGTATAGCCGTAGATACCTATGTGCTTATAATAATTTTGAGGCTCTATCTCGGAATCCATCGTGTAAGGTATCGGCGAGCGGGAAAAATACAGCGCGATGCCGTTCCTGTCAAAAACCACCTTCACAACATTAGGGTCCGATACCTCCTCCCGATCCTTTATCTTATGGCACAGGGTTGTCATGTTTATCGATTCATCTTTTAACAGGGGCCCGACAACGTCGTCAATCATGGTCGGGTGCAAAAGCGGCTCATCCGCCTGGATATTCACTATGACCTTCGCGTCTATCGAGTTGACCGCCTCCGTAAGGCGGTCGGAACCGCTCTTGTGCCCCGTTGACGTATAAATCACGTTAGCGCCAAAACCTTTCGCGATGTTATAGATGCGCTTGTCATCAGCCGCTATGATCAGGTCATCTATGGCATTGGAACGCCTCGCGTTTTCCCATGTGTGCTGTATCACCGGTTTGCCGCACAGATCCGCCAGGAGCTTCCCCTCGAATCTTGTTGAACCGTACCTTGCCGGGATTATGCCTACAGCGTCCATTATATTATCCTCGAAAGTATCTCTTCCTGCGTGACAACGGCTATGCCCACCTTGCCGACCACCAGGCCCGCCGCGATGTTGGAAATATACGCCGCGTCAACCATGCCCGCGCCGGTTGCGAGCGCCGAAGTAAAACTGGCGATTACCGTATCGCCCGCCCCTGAGACATCAAATACCTCCTGGGCGACAGTGGGGATATGCGTCACCTTTCCTGATTTCTCAAATAACTGCATGCCGTTTTCCCCGAGAGTGACGAGCGCCCCGTCGCATCCCAGTTTATCCAGCAATATCCTGCCTATGGCCAGGATACTGTCCTTATCCTTTATCTTGACGCCCGCGGCCTGAGCGGCCTCATGATGATTCGGCGTAATGGCTGTCACCCCCTTGTAATAAGAAAAATGCTCTTCTTTGGGATCTACCGTGACGATCTTCCTGTAACGCCTTGCCATGCCCAGGACCTCGCGCAGGAGTTTCGGCGAAATAACGCCCTTGCCGTAATCCTCTATGATTATGCCGTCTATGTCTTTTATTATCTCTTTTACGTACTCAATGATCCGCTCGGACAACCTGCCGCTCACGGATTCCACGTTTTCCTTGTCGATCCTCACCACCTGCTGATGATGCGCGATCACCCTTGTCTTGAGGGTAGTGGGCCTGGTCTCGTCTATCATGATGCCTTTTGTCCCAACGCCTTTCTGCTCCAGCTCTCCCTTTAATATACTGCCTCTTTCGTCCCTGCCCACCACGCCCGCCATGTATACCCTGCCGCCCAGGGACCTGACGTTATTCGCCACGTTCGCCGCGCCTCCCGGCATGAATGATTCCGACTTGACCCACACGACAGGCACGGGCGCCTCCGGAGAGATCCTGGAGACCTGCCCCCATAAAAACTCATCCAGTATCAAATCGCCAAGGACCAATATCCTTGTGTCGGAAAATTTTCTTATGATCTTTCTCAGTTTCTGCGTGTCTTTCATGTCCGCTTCCCCTGTCCCATGATACCCGTTACTCCCCGCCTTTATATCTTCTCCATGATCGCCTGCGCCAGGAGCGGTATCATTATCTCGTGATGTCCGACTATGTTGAAACCTTTCCCGCCTGAACGTATCGGCCTGGAGACAACGTTCTCGCGCGGCCTGTATTGGTGTATCATGTCAAAGTTACACGCCGTAAAATCATTTACCTTGTAACCAAGATTACGCGCCACGTTCAATGCCTTCAGGAATACCTCGGGGAGCACCACCGCGGAGCCTATATTCATCACCACGCCGCCGTCCCCTAACCCAGCCACGACCTCTATGAATTTACGAAAATCCCTTAAAGAGGCCTCCCCCAGCTTCGCCCCGTCACAGCTCGGATGCTGATGCACTATATCGGCGCCTACCGTAATGTGCACCGTGGACGGCACCCCCGCCTTGACGCAATTATATAAAATGCTTTGATCCTTGAAAGGCAGTTTTTGATCGGCTATCACCTGGCCTATCGCCTGGCCCGCGCCTATGTCGTTTTCAACAGCCTCTGCCAGGGCGCCGTTTATGTATAACGCCGTCTCCCTTGCCATGCCGAAACTCCCGTCCTCAAGCGAGGTGCCCACGTCTTCGGATGTCCTGCCTATAAGCGCCACCTCAAGATCATGTATGGCGCCGGCCCCGTTCAGCGCGATGGCGGTAATCACGTCCTTTTTAATCAACTCTATTATTACGGGATTCAGCCCGCATTTTATCACGTGGGCGCCCATCATGAATATGACCGGTTTTTTCTTCCTGCGGGCGGAGACAACCGCGTCGACCGCCGCCTTTAAATCAGAGCCCGCCAGTATGCCGGGCAGGGAATTATAAAAATCAGAAAAACTCGCGGCCTTCAGAGGGGGCTTCGCGAAATCTTCCTTCCTGACCTTGCACCTCCTCTTTGACAAAGGGTACGTCTTGAGTTTATTCAAATCTATGGAAATTTTATTTTCCGCCATCTAACGCCTTTCCCTTCAATTAGTTGTGTATTTTAACATCATTTGCGGCAAGTGTCAAGGCATTGCGCCATTCTCTAAGTTATAATAAGGGATCTTGACGGCCCCCCATATCTTATCGATAAGCTCATTTCGATTTTCCAGGTATTCTATTTTCTGCAGCGTTATCGTTACCGTGCCCACGAACGGTATGCCGCTCGTGATGACCAACAGCGGTATCCTGTCGTCGTCCGCTGAAAACCATATGCTGACCTTCGCCTTCCTGGTCAACTTCCCCTGAAACCACGGAAGCGGCTCAGCCATGAACGCCTTCCATTCCCCGACCCCGGGTATCCTCACCACGCCCTTATCCATGATCTTCGCCTCGAGGAACCAGTTTTTATCATTCAGGTTCACGTCCGCGGAAAACGTCTCGCCCGCCTTGACATTGCTCAACCTGTAATAATAAATACAGCTCAACGGGTCCTGCACCCTTTTAGGCGTCTTGAATTCTTTCTTCTCGTTATCAAGCCTGGAAAAATAAAGGGCCTTCCCCTCCTTCTGGTAAAAATCCAGATAACCGTCGGAACGATGGCCGCCCTCCCTCTGTTTTTTATCGAACCTCAGGGGATAAAACTCCGCCGTGTCTATGTAAGTGGATATCACGTCCTCCACCTTGTAAAGCTTTGATACCAGCGAGGTGGTCTCGGCGATAGCCATCACGTGATAGGCCTGCCGGCCGTTCATTTCCGTGATCCCCTTGACCAGCAGCGTGGCCCTGCCCACTTCCATGCCCATCCACTCCGCCTTGTAAACAAACTTTTCCCCGATCCGGAGTCTCGGCTGAGGCGGCTCTATCCTGATGTCATCTCTTTTCTGCTCGGAGATCTTGTACGGCCTCATGATCCCGCACCCGGCCGCGCAAAAAGCCATTACCGCGATGCCAACCGTTAGTTGACACACGAGCAATACTCCTTTTGTCAACTTAGAGTAATTTTTTCGCATTAGCCGCCACCTCTTCGACAGTTATCGCCTTGAGACACAAGAACCCCTTCTTGCAATCGTGGGCGAGACACTCGACACAGCCGATATCCTTATGCAGCGCCACGCTTTTATCTCCCAGGGGCCGCCAGCGCGCGGGGCTCAGGCCTTTTTGGTTCCTTCCAAAAATGGAAATCACGGGCGTCCCCACCCCCGCGGCCATGTGGGCCGGCCCGGAATCGTTTGAGATGACCAGCGCCGCTTTTTTAAATAAGGCCGCCAGCTCTCCCAGGGTAGTCGGCTCGCAGAAAAGAACCGGCTTTTCTCTCATCATGCCCCTGACCTTTTCGCCCAAATGCGCCTGGGCCGGCGCTAAATTAATAATTACTTTCATGCCGGTGTCTTTTATTAAAACGTCTCCCAGCCCGGCGAAATTTTCCAGCGGCCACATCTTCGAGATACAGCTCGCCCCGGGATGAAAAATCACGAACCTCTCTTTCTCCTTTAAACCGAGCCCGGCGATAACGCCCGCCATCCTTTTCTCATCCTCTTCCCTGATGTTTATCCTGGGCATGGAAAATTCCGCGTCCACGCCCGCGCGCCGCAATATATCCAGGGTATATTCCGATTCATGCCTCTCGCCTGACCGCTTCTTGTCTTCCAGCCTGTCGGTAAGCAGAAAATCCATCTTGCCCCTGGCATACCCTATCCGCCTCGGTATGCCCGCCAAAAAGCACGCGGCGTTAATCCTCGACGTGGAATGTAATATAAAGGCCGCGTCAAACTTCCTCGCCCGCAGCTGCCTTATAAAACTCAATGTCCCGAAAAAACCTTTGTGCCGAACTATTTTATCATAAACCATGATTTCATCAAGACAGTTATTTCCCCATAAAATATCGGGGATCCTCGGCTGTACCGCCATGGCGATATAGGCCTTCGGAAAGGCCTTCCTGAGCGCGGCAATGGCCGGCATCGACAGCACCACGTCCCCTATCCTGTCAGTCCGTGTAATCAATATCCTCCTGAACCCAGAAACATCCATCATAATATTTTCCGTATCGCCTCCAATACCTCTTCGGAAGTTATGCCTCTCATGCACTCATGATGGCCGGGGGCGCAAACCGCTTTTTTACACGGAGAGCAGCCGAGTTCTTTTCTGATGACGACACTGCCGGCCGCGAGAGGCCCATACTCCTCCGAATCGGTCGGCCCGAATAACGCGACTGTCCTGATTCCCAGGTCAGAGGCGATGTGCAGATTGGCGCTGTCGCATGTCAGTAAAAGCTCCAGACGCTCTATCAAAGCGAATAACTGCCTGAGCCCTGTCTTACCTGTCAGGTCAATCACATTACCCGCGCTCACGGAATCCCTTATTTCCGCGGCCTGCCTCCCCGCGCCCTCATCCCCTATCAGAACAATCTTATAATGACCCATTTCCTCCACGCCTTTTATCACGCTCACGATCCCTTCCCGATACCATTCCTTAAGCGTGCCGCGGCTCCAGGGGCTGACGCCGATAAGCTTATCGCCGTCCCGAATACCGTTTTTTTCTAATATATTTTTTATATCTTCCTTGCTTTTATTATCTATGTAAATACCGGCCCCGTTCACGGGCTCCAGCCCGATACTGTTTAATTTCGACAAATGAATGAATCTCTTATGCCTTGATTTCCCGGTTTTGCGCTTCAATAGGGCCGTGCCTTTCCTGGCGCCGGCTAAAAAAGGGAACAGGCTCCCTCTCATGTCAATCGCGAGGTCATACCTTCTCCCGCGGAGTTTCTTTATTAGCTTTATCTTATCCCCCAGAGAAGAATGCTTATCATACACGAAAATCTCGTTTACCCTGGGATCTTTTTCAAACACCTCTTTCGGCCTCGGCCCCACTATCACGTCTATCTTCGCCGATGGAAAGACGCGCCTCAACTCCGCCAAAACCGGCAGCGTCAGAATCACATCGCCGATATTCGTGAGGGTAATAAATAGAATTTTATGTATGTTTTCTGATCTCATAATGCCTAAGTTGACAAAACCAGTATTGCTCGTGTGTCAACTAAGGATCCCGGTTAAGGCCTCAATGACATCGCTGACACTGATCGCCTTCATGCATTTATTATCCAGGCACGATAATTTATAGCAGGGTATCTCACAGCCCACGTCCTTCCACAGGACCCTTGATACCCCCGCGCCCCGCGGGCCTGTCATGAAGGCCGAGGTCGGCCCGAACAGGGCCACGACCGGCGTCTTGACAGCGGCCGCTATGTGCATCGGCCCTGAATCATTGGAGATCACGCACCTGGCTTTTTTAAAAATAGCCGCCAATGTCTTCAGGTCTGTCGCGCCGCACAGCGCGACAGGCGCGTTCCGCATGAGGCCTTTTATCCTGCCGGCCAATTCAATATCCTTTTTGGCGCCTGTCAGGACAACCCTCAGACCGAACCTGTCAACAATCTCGTCTCCCAGGCGCGCGAAATTCTCGAAAGGCCATCTTTTCAAATCCCAGTTTCCGCCCGCGTTTATTACCGCGAATCCCTCGCCCTCCCTGACGCCCGATCCCCGCAATATCTTATCCGCCTTTTCCGCGTCTTCGCCGGATACGCGTAACTCATAATTCGTATCCGCGGCGTCTATCCCCATGGATTTCGCCATGTTCAAAAAATAATCCGCCTTGTGCGGTTCTTTGGCGGGCAAAGGTATCTTTCTTGTCAAAAGAAACCCCGACTTCTTATTCTCATAACCGATCCGCTCTGGTATCCCTGAAAGGAACAGAATCAAAGACCTGCTGAACGACGGCCTCAATATGAAGACGGCGTCAAACCCCTTCTTCCTCAATTTAAAGATCAGGGAAAGCCTCGCGGACAAAGACGCGTGTTCCTTTTTTTCGTCATACGCTATTATCTCGTCCACGCAGGGATTGCCCTCCAGTATCTCCCTGCATCTGGGATGAGTCAATACGGCGACGCTCGCGGCCGGATACCCGCTCTTCAATGCCTTTATGAACGGCCCCGCGAAAAGCGTGTCCCCGAGCCAGTTGACGTTAACCACCAATATCCGCTTCATCAGTCCTTGTCCCTGTGTTCCTTGACCCAGGTGTAAAAACCCGTTGTCTCAAACCAGAATACGGTTAAGTTATCGGAAGTCTTTGATACGCGAAGCCTCTTCATCGCGAATATGTCATGCTTGGGATATTTTCTGCCGGGATTGGTGGTCACCGCTATCTTGTATCCGGATTCCATCACCTTGTTCCTCGCGTTATCGTCAAAACCGCCGACAGGATAGCTGAACGCGCTCACCGGCCTCCCAAGATGCCCTTCCAGAGAACGCCTTGAACCCGATATCTCTCTTTCCAGGACCTGCTCAGGCTGCCCGGGCAGCCAGGCGTGAGTCATGGTATGACTGCCTATTGAGACAACGCCGCTTTCGGATATTTCCATGACCTGGTCCCAATTTAAATACCCGGGGGTCCCTATCATCGCCGGGATCACGAAAATAGTGGCCTTTAACCCCAGCCCGCTCAAAACAGGAAAGGCGTGGATATAATTATCCTCATAGCCGTCGTCAAACGTGATGGCTATCGTCTTGGGCGGTATCTTATCCTTCTTCACCATCTCGGCCAGTTCCTCAAGCCCGACAACGTTATATTTATGCCTTTTCAGAAAATTCATCTGGGCGCTGAAACTCTCCGGAGAGACGACAAGCCTGGAAGATCCGCTGTCATAATCGATCTTGTGATACATGATGATAGGCACGACATACTGCGACTTCGCGTAAAAAACAAGCGCTGACGCGCACGCGGCGATGAACAAAACAATGACATGTCTCTTCTTTATGATCATATCCTACCTGTTGCCTCTATAACTTCCTTGTATACCTCTTCCACCTTATCGGCCATGCCGTTGATGGAAAATTTCCTCACCACTGTCTCCACGCCCGCCTGGGACATCTTTTTATAAAGTTCTTTGTCTTTCAGCAATCTCAGCGCCGGCTCCACCAAGAGATCCGGCCGGGACGGTTCCACGAGAAAACCGTTTACCTCGTTATTGACGATACTGGATATGCCCCCCGTGTTCGAGGCGACAACCGGCTTGCCCGAGGCCATCGCCTCCAGGAGCGCGATGCCCAGGCCTTCCCGCCTGCGGGGCGCGAACATAAAGACATCCATCACGGACAATATATTTACCGTATTCACCTGCGGCTTCACGAATATCACGCTTTCGGTCAGGTCAAGGCGTTGGGCCATGTCAACGATCTCCTGTCTTTGTCTGCCGTCTCCCACGAACACGAGCTGGACATTCGGCTTCCGCTTCAGGATCTCCGCCAGGGCGTACAAAAGCACGTCATGGCCCTTGTCAGGCGTGAACCTGGCCACGGTCCCGACAATATCGCAATCCCTCCTCAGCCCGAATTTATCCTTGAGCTTAAGCCTTTCCTCTTCCGAAAAATCCTTCAGGAATCTCTTGACGTCTATCCCGTTATATATCAGGGAAATCCTGTCTCCGCTTACCCTGAATTCTCTTATCAGCTGTTCTCTCACGGCGTCGCTTATCGCGATCACGCGGTCCCCCCACGCGGGCAAAAGGACCCTGCCGATATTCCTGTTAAAAAAACCGTGGCAGGTAGTCACCATGGGCACGCCGCATAATCTTGATATGAAAAAACCCGCGGCCTGGCTTACCCTTGTCTGGCAATGCACGACATCCACTCCCAGCCTTTTAACTATCCCGGAGACCTCAAAGATGACCCTGATTATTTTAGGATTCAGCTCTGACTTCGTCAGGATGTCCACTTTTATGTGCGATACCCCGGCCGCGGTCAGTTCCGGGACAAGCATGCCGCCGCTTGACGCGACAAATACCTCGATGCCCTTTGCCTTCAGGGCCTTCGCCAGATTCACCGTATAGGTGCTTATCCCGCCGATATTAAGATGTGACGTTAATAAAAGTACCCGCATCTATCTTCTCCATCACCAGTTTAAATACCTCCTCGGGACTGATCCCTTTCATGCAGTCAAGCCTGGCGCATGACGGCTTATAACAGGGGCCGCACTTGACGTCCTTTTTTAAGACAGTGCCCTTTCTTGTAGGCTCAAAATGCCTGCGCGGGTCGGTGGGCCCGAACAGCGCTATGAAATCAACGCCCATGCTTGAGGCGATGTGCATCGGCGCGCTGTCACCCGTGACAAATACCTTGCACCTCTTTATCAGCGCCGCCAATTGCATGACAGACGTCCTGCCCACCGCGTTCACGGGCTTGGTGCTCGTCATGCTCAGGAAATCCTCGGCTGTCTCCATGCTGTCTTTCGAGCCGGTGATGACCACCCTGATGTCCCTCGCGGCGAGCATGTCTGAAAGCCTCGCGAAATTCCTCAGAGGCCACCTCTTGCTCTCCCACCTGGGACTGGAACCTATGTTCAATCCTACTATGACCTGATTATCGCTGACCCATTCCCTCTTTAAAAAATCCTCGACGTATAAAAAATCCTCCCTGAAAGGCCAGACCTCCAGATGCGTGGACAGGCCGCTGGTATCGATCCCTAATTTCTTCAATATCCTGAACTGCTCATTAAGGGGGGTCGAGATGATCTTCAAGTACTTCAGCTTGTTATTTATAAAAAAACCTAACTTGCCGTTATTGTAACCGAACCTCTGCGGTATGGCCCCGAGCCACGCGGCCGCGTGGCTGACCTTGTTATTCTGAAAGTCTATGGACATGTCGAAATTCTTCCGGCGTATGGCCGCGGCTATTTTAAACAGGCCCTTCAAACCGCGGTCCCTGCGCTTCCTGTCGTATAATATTATGTCGTCTATGTAAGGGCAGGTCTTCAATACGTGCCTGGACTCGGGACCCGTCAAGACGGAGATGTACGCGCCCGGAAAACGGTTCCTGATCGCCCGCAGGCTCGGCACGGTGAGTATGACGTCCCCTATGGCGCCGAGCTTTATCACGAGCACGTTCTTCCTCTTGAACGCGTCCTCGTAGACCCTTATCGTTTCCTCGGTCATCCGCGCAAGGCTGTATTCCTTGTCTATTTTTTTCTTGGCCTCGACGGCGCAAGACCTGGCCAGCTCCCTGTCTTTCAATAATTTTATTATAGACTCCACCATCTCAAGTATGTCCCCCGGCTTCACCAGGATACCTGTCTGACCGTCCTCTATTATCTCGACCGCCCCGCCGATACGGGTAGCTATCACCGGGACGCCGCTCGCGCCCGCCTCGATGATTACCCTTCCGAACGCCTCCTGTCCCATGGAAGGAAGCACCAGAAGATCCAATTGCGACATTATCCGCGGGACATCCTCCCTGGTGCCCAAAAATTCCACGAAATTGGATATATTAAGCTGCCGCGCCAGGGCCTCTAATCTATGCCTGTACTCGGGCTTATCCCTGGGGGCGTCTCCCACTATGGATATTTTAACCTTTGGAAAAAGCCGTATTACCCGGGCGATGGCCTGCAGAAAAAACGCGTGGCCTTTTATCGGGGTAATCCTGCCGATCACCCCTATCCTGTATTCTGACTTAGCGGCGGCGTCAGGCGGGTTGAATCTGAACTTCTCCAGATCCACGCCTCTCGGTATGAACCTGAGCCGTTCGTGCGGCACGCCAAAATCATCTATCATGTGCCTGCCTATGACCCCGGAGGCCACTATCACGTATTTAGACCAGCTCATCACGCGGCTCAATAAATGCGTGGAATAATAACCGTGCGCCGTGGTAATAAACGCCGCGCCCGTATGCCTTGCCGCGAAAAACGCGATGATGCCCGGGACCCTGGATCTCGCGTGAACGATATCCACGCGCTCAAGCCGTATGATCTCTTCCAGGCGTTTTATGGAATCGATTATCGTAAAGGGAGACTTTTTATGCACCGGCAGTTCCACGTGCTTGACGTTCATGTCTGTCAATGCCCTGACCATCCTGCCGCCGCCGGACACGACAATCACCTTGTGGCCCCTCTTGACCAGTTCCCTTGAAAGGTCAAGCGTGCCTGTCTCCACCCCTCCCACATTAAGCCTTGGCACTATCTGTAATATATTCATATCCGAATCACCCTAAGTTGACACTCAAGCAATACTCCTTTTGTCAACTTATACGCCTATTATCCGCTGTAACCGTTCCAGGATATCATCACTGTCGCTTAATCTCTTTATATCGGGCTTATTTTCCATGATATCCTTGACCGCCTCATAAATCTTATCCGCGGCCGATGTTTTTAAATAGCCTTTCGCCTCCAGGTTCCTGACATTCTCCTCGTATTTAACGTTCCGCGCCGTCCGCCGCGCCTCAAACACTATCACATGCCTACCGGAACTGACCGCCTCCGAAATCATCGAAATCGACTCAGGCGACACTATCAGGATATCGCTATTATCAAATATCTCCTGTACCGCGCCCTTTCTGTTATTCTCGCTGGCTATGACAAGCAATCCGCACCTGTTATCAGCGCTCAATTTTTCTTTCAAAAGTCCGTCTATCGCGCTGGATGTCCTCCTTGAGGTCGAGACAAATATATCGCGGCCCGTTTCTCCTGCCGCCTTCAGCGCGCCGTTTACCGCGGCCTCAACGTCCTTTTCATCTAACTTAAAATTCTTGGCGTCCCCCCCGATAAGGACCCCTATGCCCTTCCGGCCTGTGTCCTTGTGTCCTTGCGTCCTTGTGTCCATCCTGTTCGGCGCGGCCTCGATCACCAGGACATTGCGCCTTGATTTGCTTGGCGCGTCGTGCCGCGGCAGGATAACCAGGTCAAACCTCTTTTTTCGACCAAGGCCGGGATCCATTATCACGGCGTTTTTCGCGTTATTCTCGTATTTTAAAAATATATTCGTTGCCGCGGCCGAGGCGCCGCATGAAACCACCACGTCGGCGTACTTATCCCTGATCCCCTCAAATGACTCCCTCGTAAGGCAGAACTTCAGGCACCTCAGACAGCCCTGGCATCTCCTGGAGGCGAAAAGGCTGGCCGCGTTTAAAAACGCCTTCGTAAAAATATTTTTAAACCTTATTTCCGCTGTCTGTATTTTTACTATCGGCTTTAGCTCTATGCCCCTGGCCCTGAACCTGGCGGCCATTGCGCCCTCTGTCATTTCCGCCACCGCCATAGACTGGTTAAAATGCCCCGCCTTGCCGTCGCTCAGGACCAACACACTGCGCTGCGGCGTGGTCTTCCATCTTTTATGGGCCCACAGCCATTGCTCCGGGAACATGTTTATATAACCCGCCAGCATGTCGCTTATCCTTTGAAGATTTTTCCTGAGGTCTTCCGGCTCGTTGCCGGTATCAATCAAAACCAGCTCCTCCCCCACCTGGGCCACGTGGCGCGCCTTATCCACGCGCCATATAAAAGAAGGCAGTATCCTGGCGCCGGTCCTCAGGCTGAACACCACGGGCCCCTGCGCCATTGAGGCCGGTCTCCCTAAAAAATCGACAAGGACCCCGCCAAAACCAGCGTCCTGGTCGAATAATATGCCTACCATGCCGTTATTTTTAAGCGTCTTTATGATGTCCCTGGCGGAAAAACCCTTCGCGATGACTTTACTGCCCGTAGATTCCCTGTACCTGTTCAACAGCGCGTTTAATCTCTCATATTTCTGTTCCCGCGCGAATACGGACATCTTATAACCGCGCTTGCTGGCGGCGATGGACGAAAATTCCCAGTTACCAAAGTGCCCCGTGAGAAACATCACGCCTTTTTTATTGGCGAGGGCCTCACCGATCCGCTCGGTATCCCTGAATTCCATGTATTTTTCAAAATATCCCCGCCCCAATCCCGGCAATTTCAATAATTCCACCATGCTCATGCCCAGGTGCTCAAAATGCGCCCTGTTGATACGCCTCAATTCCCCCGGGTCTTTCAAAGGGAACGCCGCCTTCAGATTGGCATAGGCGATTGACCGGCGCTTGAGATTGATAAAATACACTATATCGCCCGCCCGCCTCCCCAGCCATAAACTTAGTCTCAGCGGAAGGCATCTGAATACCGCGCTCAGGAACTTAACCGCTATAAACCCCAAAAAGTCTGTCATAGAACCCTTGTTCATTTTCGATTATCTCCAGCTTGACCTGCAGCGCCAGGATCTCGATATCTTTATCCTCTGATTTAAGCTCGGCCAGCTTGACCGCGTCTTTCTCAGTGGTGACGATCGTGTTTAAACCATTTTTGCGGCAATACTCCATGACACCCCTCAATTCATCCTGAGAATACCAATGATGGTCCCTGAACATAAAATGCTTATTCACCTTTAACCCGAGCCGCTTTATGGTCTTCTCAAAAGAATACGGGCTCCCTATGGCCGAGACCAGCGCCAGCTCCTTGCTCTTAAGCTGATCTATATTCACCTTGGTCTCCGCGGCGATCTTATGAAAATACAGCGGCCTGTGTATGGCCTTCGCTATCACCGCCTTTTTATTCAGGCGTTTAAGCCTTTTGACCAGCGCGCCCAGCTTTTCCTTGTCCTTTACCAGGTCTGACTTTGTTATTAAAAATATGTCCGCCCTCTTGAGCGAACCCAGGCCTTCCCTCAGTGACCCGGCCGGGATAAGAAAGCCGTTGCCGAAAGGGTTCACCGCGTCCACGCAGACTATGTCCAGGTCCCTTTTAAGGCGGCGGTATTGAAAACCGTCATCCAGCACGACAGCATCACCCAGATAATTCTCTATAACCTCCCTGCCTGTCTTTACCCTGTCTTTTCCGACAAGGACGTGAGTTTCCGGGGTCAGTTTTGAGAACAGTTTGGGCTCGTCCTTGCCGTATCCCCTTATAAGTATCGCCGCCTTGTGATTCTTTTCCTTCAAGGCCTCTACTATAAAAGCCGCCACAGGGGTCTTGCCCGTTCCGCCCCAGGTGATATTCCCCACGCTTATTACCTTCGCGCCGATGGAATGGCTCCTCAAGACCCCGATATTGTAAAAGAGATTCCTCGCGGAAATGACAATAAAATAGATTATGGAAAAAGGCAATAATAGATACATATATGGGCTATATTTTATATATAATAATATAATACTTTGTGATTTTTGTCAAAACCTTATCTTGCAAGTTGACAAAAGGAGTATTACTTGAGTGTCAACTAAGGGATAGGATGCCTTCGATGGTACGCTGGCTGGAACCCGTGTTTTTGCTTATCGTGTCTCTGGCGTTAATACCAAGCTTTTTTCTTTCTTTGGGATTATCGAGAAGGAACCTCACCGCGGAATAAAGCTCCTCTTTATTGTCCACCTGGATGGCCGCCTCATTTTTCAAAAACAGCCTCACCACGTCATGAAAATTAAACGTAAACTTCCCGAATATCACCGGCCTCCCCAAGATTGCCGGCTCTATCGGATTCTGGCCGCCTTTTTTTATCAGGCTCCCGCCCACGAATACTATGTCCGCGGCGGAATACATGGCCCTGAGCTCGCCTACGGTATCCAGCAAAAAAACCGCCCTGGCCGAGGGCGAAGAGACCGAAGAAACTTTCTCCGGCTCAAAGCCTTTCCCACTCAATAAACTCTCTACCTCGGCCGCGCGCTCTACGTGGCGAGGCGCGATAAAAAGCCTTAGGCCGGGATATTCTTTTTTCAAACCCGCGAAGCAATCTATGATAATCCCTTCTTCCCCCCTGTGCGTGCTTCCGGCCATGAACAGGATCTCATCGTCCTTTACATCCAATTTCGAACGTATCTCCTGCCTCTTGTTCTCAATGCCGAGCAAAGGCAGGTCAAACTTCAGATTGCCGGTCACAGACACCTTTTCCTTGGCCGCGCCAAGGCTCAGGAACCTCACCGCGTCCCGGTCTGACTGCGTCAATATCAGAGAAAATTTATCCAGCACCGGAGATATAAAAATCTTCGCGTTCTTATACCTGGAATATGACCTGTTTGAGATCCTGCCGTTCACAAGCACGATCTTCGCGCCCGACTTATGAAGAGATGATATCAGATTAGGCCACAACTCCGTCTCGAGGGATAAAAACATGTCCGGCTTCACGGCCCTCGTAACCCTGGTTGTCACGAAGCTCATGTCAAAAGGAAGATAAAACACCGCCTCATCGGCCGTCGCTATTGTCCTGGCCACCCTATTCCCGGTATGCGTCACGCTTGAGAAT
>Ga0265297_10005672_pt1 | contig 18775 bp, 28 predicted proteins | sample Munlanlwell13791_FD_192502 | JGI IMG/M metagenome (GOLD analysis project Ga0265297, IMG submission 192502) | Leachate microbial communities from a municipal landfill in Southern Ontario, Canada - Leachate well 137-91 | ecosystem: Engineered > Solid waste > Landfill > Unclassified | place...
TCTGGAAGCACTTGGTGGAGAAGTACAGAGGCTGGGGCACCGACTTGCCGCATCGTAAGTTCTGGAAGGGCGCATACTGGCCCTGCTACTGGTTTATCTTCTACAAGGAGAACTGGCCATGAAGAACATCTGCGTCATCCCTGCCCGTGGTGGTAGCCGCCGCATACCGAACAAGAATATTCGCAAGTTCTATGGCAAGCCCGTTATTCTCTACAGCATCGAGGCGGCACAGAACACGGGGCTGTTTGAGCGCATCGTAGTATCCACGGACAGCGACGAGATAGGTTCGATTGCGGCGAAGGCGGGGGCGGTGTACTTCAAGCGCAAGCCGGAGCTGTGCTGGGACACCGCGCCGATGGTGGAGGTGGTGCTCAACGTGCTGGAATCGCACGGCTTGGCTGCCATACATTACGATTTTATTTGTATGGTCTATGGTTGTTCACCACTGATTCGCGCGGAGACAATCTCAGATGGCTTCCGCAAGATGCGTGACGGCTACAGCGCGGCGTTTCCGGTGTACCCCGACAAGCCGATAGAAAGGACGCTGCTGATTCGTGATGGGCGCGTGTTCAGCCGCTTCCCGGAATACGACCTGGAGCCAAGCAACGACTGGCCAGAATGCTACCAACATGCTGGGCAATTCTTCTGGGCGCATGTGCCGGCGCTGATGATAGAGCGGACCTGGATGATGCACAACGCCGCGCCGTTGGTGCTGAAAGCGGAGGAGGCGGTGGACATAGACACGTTGGCGGATTGGGAACGAGCGGAGAAGATGTACAAGATTCTGAAAAACATCTCTTGACAAAAACGCACCGTTATGGTGTAGTGTAGTGAGAGGAGGGGGACTATGAAACGTGTAGTGGTAATGAGCGATCTTCACTGTGGGCACCAGTCGGGCTTGACGCCGCCGGACTTCCAGTTTCGTGAGACTGAGAAGAACCGGCGCGGTAAGTATGCCGTCATGCAGCGGGAGATGTGGGACTGGTACGCATCTTCCATTTCACGTCTGGGGCCGATTGATACGCTGGTTGTCAACGGCGATGCGCTGGACGGCAAGGGAGAGAAGAGCGGCTCGACGGAATTGGTGACGGCCGACCCCGAGGAACAGGTTGAGATGGCCCGCCTGTGCATCGAGCAGGCACAGGCGCAGAAGGTGGTGATGTCGTACGGAACACCGTATCACGTTGGCCGCGAAACGGACTATGAGGCCATGCTTGCCAAGCAGCTAAATGCGGAGATTCATTCGCATCCGTTTGTCGATGCCGAGGGGGTCATCTTCGACTGCAAGCACAAGGTTAGTTCTTCAATCATCCCCTACGGGCGGCACACGGCACCGGCCCGCGAGCGCATGTGGAACATTCTGTGGAACGAGCGAGGGCTACAACCGAAGGGACGCGTGTTCATCCGGTCGCATGTTCACTACTTCACTTTCGCCGGGGATCAGTTGGGCTTGGTGATTACCACGCCAGCCCTCCAGGGCCCCGGTACTAAGTTCGGCGCGCGCATGTGTTCCGGCACGGTCGATGTGGGCTTTCTGGTTTTCGAGTGTGAGGATGGCTGCTACAAGTGGGAAGCCAAGCTATCGGACATGCAGTACACGCTACAGGAAGCGATACCCGCATAGGTGCGTGCCATGGTGATGCAGTGGAGCAAGTCGACAACGATTGTCCTGCCGTTCACGGAGGATGCGTTGCTGAACGATTTTCGACAGGAAGAGAAGGAGGTTCAGAATGAGATTGACATGTCCGGGCTAATGGGCGCGGTCGAAGTCGTGCGAGTTACACCTACATATGAGGATAGAGGAGGAGAGAGACATGAGACGAGAATTGAAGTTGAGGATTGTCGGCGTATCACCCCTGTTGTCACACAACGGAGACCTTGCGAATCCGTTCAACCCGATTGTGCGGGAGTTGAAGAAGTACACGGGGAAGCGCAAGAAGACGGACGAAGACCTGATGAAGATTGCCGAGTTGGAGTGGCGCGGCTCGCTGTATCTGACTGGCGGGAAGCCTTGTATTCCGGGCGAATGCCTGGAGGGGACAATCAGGAACGCGGCCAAGAAGTCAAGGGAAGGAAAGACCGCCACGCTGGCAATCGACTGCCCCGAGGCCGCAGTGCTGGAGTACGACGGTCCGCAGGACGTGGGCAAGTTGTGGGAGAATGAGGACTATCGTTTCTTTGTGGCCGTCAAGATCAAAAACAACAAGGTATATCGGATGCGCCCGATCTTCAAGAAATGGGCGGCAAATGTCAAGGTTTGTTTTGACGACGACATCGTGAACGAGGAGGATGTGCGGCGGTTCGTGGAGGTGGGGGGCCAGCAGATCGGGATACTGGACTGGCGGCCGAGGTTTGGGCGGTTTGAGGTGCAGAAAGCTGCGTGAGGTTAGGGCCCCGTTGGCGACAGCGGGGCCGCTTTTCTATGGTACGGCGGGGTCTGGTTAGGTCGGGTCGTGTGGGGCATGGTCTGGTCTGGTAAGGTGGTGGTTTGGTCAGGTGCGGCAAGGTAAGGATTGGGGCGAAAGCCGTTAGGGTTCGGTATGGTTCGGTATGGTAGTGTGCGGCAAGGTGGAGTGGGGATAGGTCAGGTCTGGTCTGGTAGGGATTAGGGCGAGAGCCGTTAGGGTGTGGCAAGGTCGGGTAAGGTACGGTCGGGCCAAGTTAGGTGAGGTACGGTAGGGTTCGGTAAGGATTAGGGCGCAAGCCGTTATGGTAAGGTGCGGCCAGGTAAGGTTTGGTGATGTCTGGCGGGGTCTGGTCGGGTGAGGCAATGTTGGGCAAGGTAAGGCTTAGGGGCACGGGCCCGCTATGGTAAGGTGTGGTGGTGTTTGTTTTGGTCAGGCTTGGTGAGGTGTGGTGATGCGAGGTAAGGTAGGGCATTTTGACAAAACGTGAGCTTGAAGCAAGAGTCGAGGCATTAGAAAAGCACATGGCAGAAGTCTATCAGATGGTGTTGACAGTCTCGATGGGCATTACGGCAATCAGCACGCTTCTCAATCCTCAGAAACCGCCGCCTAAAGATGATGGCAATAGCGTTCGCGTAGGACTGAACTAAATGACCGGGGAAGAATGTGAACAGCTATTCCGCGCTAACAAGGATTTGCGGGAGTACATCTGCACCCAAGCCCGTCGCCATTCACGCTACCCAGAGAACCAGGAGGACTTCATTGGGGAAGCATGGGTGTATCTCATGATGGCCCCCAGCGGGCGGCGGGTGGAGTACTACAAGTGCATCGCGCTACGTGGTATACAAGCCGAGTACCAGAGAAAGCGGAGAAAGCGCATCTATCACCTAAGCGACGAAGAGTGCATGAGCCGGGCAGAGTGGAATATGTGGCGGCATGGGCCGCATGTGTGGTAAACAGCCGATTTTTTTGTCAACAGTATATATAGGGGGGAATAGATACGACTTTCCCCCTCGGACCCGTCGAGTACACGGGCGCGGCGCTTTCAGCGCTCCCTCCTCCCTCGGGGGCTTGCCGGTCAGCCTCCCCAACAAATGACCGGCTTTTCTGGCCTGGGGTGGTAGTAGCTGTCTTGCTCCTGCCCCGGGCCTTCTTATTTGCCCCCCGTCGGATCAGCCGGCAAGAGGCGCTAAGCGCTTCCCGATGGCCTCTGACGGGGTTTTACAATCGCGCTGGCGGGTAAGGCAAAATACCGGAGTGTTGGTGCTCCGTGCTGCAACTGCCCGCCTTTTGTGTCGGCAAGTAGACATAAGTGTCTACATTTTGCAACGGAGCGGGATTAAGGAATGGCACCTTACTGGGCCCATAACCCAGTTATCCGGGTTCGACTCCCGGTCCCGCCATATGGACGACTACGGGGGTAGTCCGGGAACTGCTGTGGACAGCAATTCTCGGGTTTGGTGGGATGATGATTCTCGCAATTACCTGCTGGAAAGACCTAAGGGAAGCTCTGAAGGCGACGAGTGGCCCGGAGACGAATACTTCCCCCGGATGCCGTATCCCAACGCTGGAGTATCACTTCGCTGACATGGCGGGGTGAGCCACAAATCAGGTTTATGCAGGATGCCTAATCCTACGGGCAAAGGTGGATTTGGCGACCACCCGGAGCTAATCAATCGGGGCGGCAGGCCAAAGGACACCTTCACACCGATTCTCCAGGAGAAATATGCGGATGAGGATGCGGTTCGTGCGCTTGTTGAGAAACTACATGAAATGGCTCTGGCGGGGAATATGCAGGCTATGGCGTACGTCATGGACCGTTTCCTTGGCAAGCCGCGCCAGGCGATGGAAGTGAGCGGTGACGTAAACACCGCTGTTGGGATAACGATTGTTAGAGCAGGCGACAGCGCCGATACGGATAGCGCTTCTTCCTAAGCAAGACGACTTCGTCTTCTCGGATGCCAAGTACACCGGCTTTATCGCTGGGCTGGGGTCGGGGAAGACGTATGCCGGCTGTATCCGGGCGCTGCTCAAGTGTCATGACGGGCAGGATGGGATGGTGGTAGCGCCTACGTTCCCCATGATGCGGGACGTTACGCTCAACACGTTCCTTGAGCTACTTCGGTCGGGCGGCTACGAAGAGGGCCGACACTACGACTACAACAAGTCAGAGTTTAGCGTGGTGTTCAATGGGTCGAAGGTACTGTTCCGAAGCGCTGATGCTCCCGAACGGCTACGAGGTGTCAACCTTAACTGGGCATACCTTGATGAAGCCGCACAGATGCACGATGAAGTGTGGCGCATCATCCTGGGCCGGCTCAGGCAAGGCTACAAGCCCTGCGCCTGGATTACCACAACCCCAAAGGGCCGCAATTGGGTCTGGCATTACTGGATAGAGAAGGACGACCCCGACTATCGGATGGTGCATGCGCGCACCGGGGACAACACCTTTCTGGACCCTGCCTACCTGCGCAGCTTGCAGGGGAACTACGTCGGGGAGTACGCCAAGCAGGAAATCGAAGGGGAGTTTGTCTCCTTCGAGGGGCTGGTGTATTCGGAGTTCAGCCGCAACGTGCACGTCTACGAGGACTGCCCGCTGCCGGACTCTTGGCCGAGGGTTAGAGCGATTGACTTTGGCTATACGAATCCTTTCGTTTGTCTCTGGGGCGCTATTGATCCTGACGGCAGGCTCTATGTGTATGACGAACATTACCGGGCGCACACGCTTGTCAAAGAGCACGCTGCTCTCATTAACAGCCGTAACCATCACTACGCTTGGACTGTTGCTGATCACGATGCGCAGGAGATAGCGGAGCTTCGGGACTCTGGGGTGTACGCCACAAATGCCCGCAAGGACGTGCTGGCGGGCCTACAGCGCGTCAAGAGCCGTCTGGTGGTGCAACCAGACGGGTATCCAAGGCTATTCGTCTCAAGCCGCTGTGTGAACGTCATAAAGGAGTTTGAGCTGTACCGCTGGCAGGACAGCAAGGACGACAGGAACGACAAGGAAGAGCCGTTGAAACAGAATGACCACGCCATGGATGCGCTTAGGTACATGGTGATGCAGATGGACGCGCCCTCGGGTGTGGCGCAGGTGAGCGCGGCGGCGCTGGGGCTATGAGAAACATCAAAGACCTAATCGCCAAGAAGGCCAAGCCCCCGGAGCCGCAGAAGGTCAGTGACGACGAGTTCACGCACGCCATGTACTTAGAGGACTTGGCGCGTCTCCGTGATTTCAGCCCGCCGGCCAGTAGGACGCTATGGCCGACACCAATAGGACCAAGATGGAAAAACTGAAAGTAAAGTTTGACAAGCGGCTTACCGCCCAGCAGATAAGCGACATCATCGAGGACTTCAAGCGTGACTCGCTGCCGGAGATAGAGGACCGGGAAGCCTACAGCAAGGCGAACAACCCGACTATCCTGAGTCGTACCTATCCGGTGGGGGCTCCGACCAATCGCATCGTAGTTCCCTACGGCCGGCGCATCCTGTCGCTCATTACTGGTTACATGTTCCTGCCTGGTCTTATCACCTACGAGAGTGAGAACGAAGGCTATCTGAAGCAGCTCCAGGAAATCTTCGATGTGAACGAAGAGCCGATGGAGACGTACCGCATCGGCTGGCAGACTTCTTTGCACGGCCAGGGCTACGAGCTATTGTACAACGAGGGCCTACGGGAAGAGCCAACGCTGATTGACAACCAGCCTGGTTACCTGGATACCGAGGCGCGCTTTGCCAAGGTGCCGATGGCTGAGACTATACCTATATGGGACTTTGACATCATCCCCAATCTGCGCGCCGTGATTCGCTTCTACACTGTGGAGGCCGAGAAGACCGAGTACATCAGCGTCTACTACGACGACGTCAAGGAAGACTGGATACGGGCGCAGGACAACAGCCCCATGACCAAGGTGGGGGAGCAGTCTCATGGGTACAGCAAGCCGCCCCTTGTGGTCTACGAGAACAACGAAGACTTGATGGGCGACTTCTCGGCGGTGCAGTCGCTCATCGATGCTTACGACATCCTCATGTCGGACAGCATGAACGAGTTCGACCGCTTCGCACAAGCCTACTTGGTAGCTAAGGGCTTCACTATCACCGCCGATGATGTGGAGAAGCTGAAGCACAAGCGGGCTTTCTCGCTGCTGAGCAAAGACGACTCTATCGAGTTCCTTACCAAGTCCATCGAAGTAGAGTTCATCAAGTACATCGGGGAGCAGTTGCGGGCTGAGATTCACCGGGGCAGTGGCATACCGAACCTTGATGACTTCAAATGGGGCGGTGGGACCAGTGGCGAGACTATCGACAAGTTCATCTACCTCATGGAGCTGTTTACGGGGGCCAAGGAAGCGGCCTTCAAGCGGGGGCTGAAAGAGCGCATCCGCATTATCACCGAGTATGCGGGCCTTGAGGGCGACCCAGACGAAATCGAAATCATCATGGACCGCAACGAGCCGGACAAGTCCATGCTGATGGCCGAGTTGATGGAGAAGTATGCGGGGCACGTTAGCGAAGAGACGCTGCTTGACAACTTCGCTGACTTCGTGGCGGACCCGAAGGCGGAACTTGCCAAGCTAAAGGCTGAGCAAGAGGCGAAGATGCAAGTAGACCTGGACATGTTTGCGGCGCGTGCTGAGGTAGCGGGGCCGCCGGAGGAAAAAGAAGATGGGTTGCGGGAAGTTCCGAAGCAAGGAAAGCAAGCGTAAGTACGAGGCTTACAAGCACATGCACGGATTGGCAAGGCCAAAGGGTAAGAAGTCGACGCGCAAGCGGGGCGCAAGAAAGCGGTAGGAGGGAATATGGAAATCAAGTTGAAGTTGAAGGTGCGGGACGTTGAGATTGAACTGACGAAAGATGAAGCCGTCAAGCTTCGGGAATTGCTCAACGACTTGGTTGGCAAAGAGACGGTTACAAAATGGGAATATGTGCAACCACGATACCCATGGTGGGACGTTTATCCCTATCGGATTTATTGCGATACATGGACCAACGCGACCTACACGGCCAACACCGCGCGTATTTCCGATGACGTACAGGTGACTTACACCTATTCGTAATGCCCGGCACACGTGACCTGGTGAAGCTTGAGGCGTGGGTTGACAAGCGCCTCGACGCCAACATCACCGCCACCGAGCGGCGCATCCTCATCAACTACAAGGAAGCGCTGGATGACATCCGTGTGGAGTTGTCGAAGGTCTACGAGAAGTACGCCAAGGGCGGGGCGCTGACGCACGCCGAGATGACCAAGTACAACCGGCTGAAGAACCTGCAAGACCAGTTGAGCGGGGTCATGGGGGCCACGCTGTCCAAGAACGGGAAGCTGGTCAGTAGGTTGTCCGAGGTCAACTACGAAGAGTCATTCTTCATGCATGGATGGGCGATAGAGCAGAACGTGGGCGTTCAGTTGCGGTGGGGGCTGCTGAATGAGGCGACTATCGAGGCGGCGGTGAAGGCTCCGCAGTGGCGGGCCTTGGCCGAGATAGGACTCAAGACGCTGCGCGTCGACGCTCTTGCCAAGCTTGACCGGGTGATAACACAGGGGCTTATCAAGGGGTTGTCCTATCCGAAGATGGCGCGGCAGCTCAAAGAGATGGTGTTGGAACCTACTGCGGCAAACGCCATGCGGATTGCCAGAACCGAGGGGCACCGCGCCGCTGTAGAGGGGGCACTGGAGACTTACGAGCGGGCCCGCGAAGACCTGGACATCGACGTTGACAACATCTGGGACGCTACGCTGGACGGGCGTACCAGACCGGAGCATGGACACCTCGATGGACAGCCAGCGGTATGGAAGGAAGATGGGCCGCAGGGGCCGAGCTACTACTGGCACGCTGTGGCACCGGATGGCGAGTCTGTGTGGACGCCGGGGCCTGGACTGAGCGGCAACGCCAGCATGGACATCAACTGTCGTTGTCGGGTAAGGCCGCAAATCAAGGGCTATGGGCCAAAGGTGCGCCGGGTGAGAGATGAAGGGGTGGTGGACTACATCACCTATGACGAATGGGCGAAGACACACAAATAGCGGAGGTATGATGGACGGAAAGAAGAGCATAGAAGACTACATCTTGGACATGATCAATCAGCGGTACGCCAAGCGGGTGTTCTCGCAGTTGGCGACCGAGCATGAAAGAAACTTCATGGACCTGGGGAAAGACCCAGACCATAAGGAATATGAGTGGATGGTCAAGCGCGCCTTAGAAATCCATAGGGCGCTGAATATTGGAGGCACTGATGCCGTCAAAGAAACAAAAGATTAGGTACCGCCTTGCGCTTTGCAAGCGGAAGTATGGTGCAGGAGCCGCACAGAATTCGGAGTACGCCCGCATTTGTAGGCAGTACAACCTTAGTTCTGGCGGGGGCCCTATGCGTGGACTGGCGATGTTCAGCAAGGGCGGGAAATACTGGTAAGGAGAAATAAACAGTCATGGCCGATGAGACGGGGGCTGCAAGCCGGGCACCGGAAACGGGGTCAGACGATGCGCCGAACATCGAAGAGCGGTTGTCTAAGCTTGAGAAGTTACTGAACGATACATCCAAGGCGCTCGAGGATGAGCGCAAGGACAATCAGGGCAAAGATAAGAAGATCACCGAGCTGGTAAACGAGAGAAAGAAGCTCCAGGAAGCTACCATGTCCAAGGACAAGCTACTGGAGGTTCGGGAATCTGAATTGAACGAGCAACGCGCCGAGTGGGAGAAACAGCGCGGGGCCGAGAAGGACGAGCTGGAGAAGCTTCGTCTGGAAGTAGAGCGCGCGAAGGTAGTAGCGAAGCTCGATGGATTCCCGACCTTTCTTGCGAATCGTATCGTTGGTAAGAACGCCGATGAGATGGAAGCCGATGCCCGCGAGATTATGAAAAAGTGGGTCAAGGAACGAGACAAGGTAGACAACGTGCGCAAGGTAACGCCCAAGCCGCAGACTGGAAGCGGCAAGCAGCAGAAATCCTATGCAGTCGAGGATTTCAAGGAAAACCCTGCGGGCAAGGATACATTCGCCAATCTTCCTAAAGAGGAACGGGAAAGACTGTTTGCGGAATCGTTTGATAGAGAATAACAGGAGATCATAGTGGGAAACATCTTGAAGAACTTCGTTCCAGAAATCTGGAGCGGTATGGTTCTTGGACGCCTGAATGATCTGCTGGTTTACGGTAATGTGTGTACCAAAGAGTACGAGGGCGAGATTCGTGACTTTGGTGACGTGGTGAAGATCAACGAGATTGGAACTATCGCTGTCAACAGCTACACGAATACCTCTACGGGTGTACTTACCATCCAGCAGTTGAACTCGGCGCAGAAGGAATTGCGCATCGACCGGGGCAAGTATTACGCCTTCTGGCTCGATGACGCTGAACACGCACAGGCCAAGCCCAAGCTATTGCAGACGGCATTGGATCAGGCGGCCTGGAGTCTGGCGAACGAAGTGGACGAGTATATCGCTTCGCTTCACAGCCAGGCGGGTGTCGCAATCGGTGGAAACACCACGAACGGCGTTGACGTTACGAGCACGAACGTCCTCAAGTACCTGTCCTTAGCCCAGCAGAAGTTGGACGAGGCGAATACGCCGCAGCCCCGGTGGATTGTGGTTCCCCCGTGGTTCTATCAGAAGATGGTGCTTGCCAAGATTACTCTTGACACCGCCAATTCTGCGACCCTGGGGGCCGGCTACATGGGGCGGACGTTCTATGGCTTTGATGTCTACGTTTCCAACAACGTAGTGTATCAGAGTGGTACTGAGCGTGCTGGTATTCTGTGCGGCTATGGCGGGTCTATCGCCCTGGCCAAGCAGTTGACCGGCACCTATATCGAGCCGAGCGGGACTGTCGGGTTCAAGAAGCTGTGCAAGGGCCTGCTTCTGTATGGTGCGAAGGTTCTTCGCGCCAATAACCTGGGCGTCCTGTATGCCGACTACACCGCTGAAGCCAGCTGAAAGGAGGTTGAGATATGGCTATTGCTGTTTGCACGCTTTCTACTGCATATTATAACTCTTCCAACGCTGCTGACATCGGATGGTTTAACTTCACGACTCCCAGCTCTGGTTTTTACGTCGATATTACCGGAAGGGATGCCAGTAAGATCGTTTTCCTTGTTGCGCATGAGACTACCAAGGTGGCCGCTGGGTCTACTTGGTACGTCGGGACTTCTGGGACTGCGTGTTCCGGGACGAGTGACAAGATTTTCTCCGATGGCAAGCGGGGCCGCCTGAAGATCAAGCAGGCCAAGTATGCCAAGGGGAAGGCGCAGACCGCCATCGGGCGCTGCACGTCTTCGACCAGACTAGTGAGTATTTCCATGCTTGGACCATTCGAAACCGCAAGGTTTAAGACGAGTGACCAGCGTGTCTACGTCGCCATGGGGAAGACCGGATCTACCGCAGCCCGCGTTGCGGCTATCTTGCTTCCGTAGTAGGAACACGGGGCCGGGGGAAACTCCGGCCCCTTTTTATGACACTGGATGAACTAAGGGCGAAAATACCGACCTTCCGATGCAAGGAAGGCTGTGCAGACTGTTGCTCCTATCACTGCACCATGAGCGAGAGTGAGCTAATCAGGATGCGCGAGCGCTACCAGAACATCGATGTCAAGGCACCGGACTACATCTGTGACAACGTGCAGGTGTGGGAGTACTGCATGTTTGTCGGTGACTGCAACAAGTGTGCGGTGTATGGTGAGCGACCGATACGCTGCCGGCTGTTCGGGGTGACAAAGGACAAGGGGTCGCAGTATGCGTGTCCCCATGGTTGCGGGCCGGATGAACCTTGGACCGAAGAGCAGCTGCTTGCGTGGATGCGCGAGTACGAGAAGCTAACCGCCGGCCAGCCGGAATATATCACTTTCGGTTTGGTAGACGGACAAATCAAACCAATAACAAGGGGTGAAGATGGACAGTGTGACCGAGGCTAAGGTTAAGGAACATATCGAGGGATTGAATAAGGCCAAGGCCAAGAAAGCAGACTGGTCGAAGATTGCGGCAGTGGCAGCGGCAGTGAAGGCTACTGATATTTTCAGCAGCTCCACGAGGCCGCCGCAGACTTCGGGGGTTACTTCTGGGGTGGGGGCGTTTGCCAGCAACAAGGTTGTGCCGTCGAATGGCAAGCCGCTGTGTGACAAAGACAAGTTGGCAATCCTGGGGACCGCTGACACGATGGCTGCGGCGCCCTGGACCGACCCGGAGTTTGAGATATGGGGTGTGGCGCAGGTTGTCACTTTCCCTGCATTCAGGCGTGCGGACTTGCTCTTTGAACTACACGACAAGAGCTATTGGGGTGACAAGAACGTGATGGAGCGGTTGAATCGCTGGCAGGGGCCGTTGTATATGCACGACCACTACGATGCGATTCCCCGATCAATCAAGTTCCCGCTGGAAGACGTGTTGATGTATCGGCGATATCAGACCACGACCATTACCTACATGCTGGCGTGGGCGTATCATTCTTTCCTGAAGATTGGGAAGCCGCTGCATGTCTTTTTGGCGGGAGTCCATATGGAACACCGCGAAGAGTACACGGTGCAGAGGCCGTGCTGCGAGTATTGGCTGGGGCGCATGGAGGGGGCCGGCATGGACATCTTTCTAGCCGGCGGTGCGTTGCTGCGCTCGCAAGGATTGTACGGCTACGAGGGATATAACCCGTTGTGCATGAAGTTCCGGCAGCGTCTCGAGGGGCTGTCGAATGGGGCGGGGGTCAGGGAGCAGGAGCGGGACGAAGCCGAGGGAAAGCGGAGGGAACAGTTGGGCGCTATGAAAGAAGTTGAATACTGGCTGCGGCTCGCGCAGACAGGAGAGTTGAACAAAGTAGGAGTCTAACATGGGATTTGATGGAGGCCATAGGGCCGGATACAAGCAGGTGGCGAAGACAGTAGATGCTACCTTCATCACCGATACGATGGGGGCCATCACGGGAGATTGGGCGGACTTTGTCGTTATCTCCAGCGAGGTGCAGATTTCTTCGGTAATCGCGCCGGGCCTGTCGGGTGCAACGCAGATTAACAGCGGCACGACCTGGATCAAGGGCGCGGAGTTCTGTTGCTCGCAGATTACGAGCATCAAGATTTCAGCCAAGTCGTCTAACACGGCTGTGATTGCGCACAAGAGGATACTGCTTTGACAAAGACCGAAGCCGTCACATTCCTCGCTGGCATCGTGCCGAAGACGGTAGACATCGCCCAGGTGGACGCGGCGCAGTGGGCTGAGTTCGTGGCGCTGGTGACGCCGTTGTTGACGGACCCTACCCTGGACCCGAAGTACCGGGAGGCGCTGGAAGCGGTAAACACCGTTGTCGATTCTGCGCTTGGTTGAAGGGGCTGTTCACTTGAGTTGCCTTTTTTGTTGGAGGGGATAGATGGCGAATGAAGCTGGTGCTGGTGCTGTGGACAGGGCGAGTCGTATTGCCGGATATACTTTTGTTAGCGAGGGATGCCCAGCTACGATTTCAGGGAATGTTGTGGCACTACGTTGGTATGGTTCCTCTCCAGCCAGCAAGACAATCAAGTTTGTTTTTTTCACGGCAAGTGGGAATAATTTAACAGTTGTTGACGGATCGCTTGTGTCAATTTCTCTTACGGAAGAAGCGATAAAAGGAACACAGGAATACACGGCACCCGGAGATTTCACCGCGTTTGCGGTAACTGCGGGAAATTATCTCGGTCTGTATACTGCTACTGGTGGGGCGGGAGATACTTATCAAGATTATGCAAGCAGCGGCGGAAATGGGGTTTGGTATTATAACGGAGATGGCACTAGTGCATCCGGGCTTGGTTTTACTCTAGGGGCCGCATGGATAGATTCCTTGTCGGCAGATATTCAAACAGCATCAGGTACGATTGTCCCGATAGTGATGAATTACTACCGGAGGTTAAGAAGCTAATGGCTACCATCGCAGCCGCGAGTGCGGCGCAAGCGGATGTTGTGACTGCTATTGCTGCCGCTTCCACCGGAGACACCGTAACCGTGCCCGCTGGGGAAGAGACCTGGACGAGCTATGTGTCCATTTCTGGGAAGAACATAACTGTCCAAGGCGCGGGGATGACGCAGACCATCATTAGCAATTATAGTTTCGACTGGAACGACACATCTTCTCGCATTACTGGTTTCCGATTTAATGAGACAAGTATCGGTGGTTCGAATGGTTCAGAGGGGTATGGTTGGCGCATAGACCATTGCTACTTTTATTCGACGACTCTTAGATCAATCAACATCAAGGGGCAGGTGCTTCTCGGTGCTTGTCCGACTGGTCTGATTGATAACTGCACTATGTACAATGTGCGGCCCGTCGTATACGGATACCCTGAAAGCAACAAGACGGAACAAGAGGCTCCAGCCAACTATGCACACTATCAGTGGGCTACTCCGCTTGCCCTCGGCACGAATAACGCAGTCTTCATCGAAGATTGCGTAATGACCTACGATGTCCTGGCGAATTGTGTGGATTCTGGCCCCGGTGGGCGGTATGTATTCCGCTACAACACCGTGACCGATGCCTATGTTGAAGCCCATTCATCGCAGGATGGTCGGCGCGGTTCTCGCAGTTTCGAGATATACGGGAACACCATCGCACAATCAGCCAAGAGCATCTATATGCCGTTCCGCCTGCGGGGTGGGACGGGTGTAGTCTACAACAACACGATTACGGGAACCTTCGGCATCAAGCGCATCGGCCTAGACAACGTGCGGAGCTTTTCTGATACCCACTACCCCGGTCTGGCAGATGGCAACAAAGACTGGGACGGCAATCTGGGCGTCGGCGCTGCGGCGGGGTGGCCTGCGCGGGATCAGCTTGGGTGCGCCGTAGATGACTGGCAGTGGACGGACAATGAGAACATCCCGACGCAAACGCTGGACCCAGCGTATTTCTGGGACAACGTCGATGAGTTGGATGCGGCGGTGACGCCGCTGGTGATCAATAGCTGCGATCATCATATCGTGGCTGACCAGGACTACGTTGTTGGAACGGAGAAATCCGGTTACATCCCCTACACCTATCCCCATCCGCTGCGGAGACTGCACATGGGCCCAGTATCGATGCTTTTTACCTGATACGGAGTTAACGATATGCCTATAATTAAACAGGGCACGACGGTCATCATGGTCGGGCCTTTCTTGAAGACATCCGATGGATACACGCGCTCCAATACGCAAGCGCTGACCACGGCGAAGGTGAAGCTGTCGAAGAACGACGCGGCCCTTGTGAACAAGGATTGCACGAAGGCCAGTTGTGTATCGACGCATGGTATGTACCGGGTATTCCTTGCCTCCTCGGCGGATAGCAACACCTTGGGGCGGCTGTTCGTGTCTGTGGCGGCCACGGCATGCCTGCCGGTGTGGAAGGAATACAACGTAGTTTCTACGAATCAGTGGAACAGCATCTTTGTTGACTCCGACAAGCTACAGGTGGACGTTACACAGAACAATGGGGCGGCGGCCACGATGGTGGCGACTGCTGAGCTTGACAGCGCACTAACGGCCTTCGTGGGCACGACAGATTGGGACGATGCTATCGGGGGCCTCAGCACGCTTTCTACTGCTGACCTTGATACGGCGCTCAGCGCCTACGGGGCCTGTACGGACGCCATTAGCTCTCGGCTGCCGACGGCACTGACAAGCGACGGCTACATCATGGCCGACGCTATCATGGTGAATGGGGAGACGCCGAAGGGTACGACTGACGTAGCGGATGTGATTCTGCTGACGCCGGCCAATCTGCTGCGCACCGACACGCAGGGCAACGTGAAGATTACCACGGCGGCCAGGTCCGAGCCGGCGCAGGGTGCGCCGCTTGCGGCTGCTGACTTGGCGAAGAAGGTTGACTACCTGTACAAGTCTTGGCGCAACAAGAAGACGCAGGACTCAAGCACCTGGTCGCTGTACAACGATGCGGGCACGGTGGTGGACCAGAAGGCCACTATTGGCGATGATGGCTCTACGGCCACGTTTGGAGAAATCGGTAGCGGTGCATAATGGCTATTGATACCAAGCAGAAGCGGTATTCGATACTCGGGCTGCTGACGCCCGACGCTGCAGTAGACCATTCCGACCGCTTCACGGCGCTGGGTTTGTATGGTGGTATCGGGGAGCCGAGCGGCTCTCTCACCGGGTCGGTGCTTGAGGGAATACGCTTCGGCGACCTGCGCGCGATAAACGGTGAATGGCAGCTTGCCGTGGGCGATGGGTTGAAGCTTGGCGAGTTGGTATCGGGGTCGGGTGATTATCAGCGCGATGCCACGGACGGCTTGAGGCTTGGCGAGCTGCTGGCAAGCAACTTCGGTTCTGCCGTTATCGTCGGGGATGGTATCAAGCTCGGGGATCTGCGCAAACCATCTCTGACATGGTTCGTATCGGCGCAGGACGGGTTAAGGCTTGGCGAGCTTATCGATGGACTGGGCGGCGGTACTCAATTCGGCACCGTTCTCGATGGGATGCGGATTGGGGAAACGATAAGCGCGCAGGCGCTATTGTATCCGGCAGTCACCGAAGGATTGAAACTGGGCGAAACTGTATTCGCTATGGCGAATGGCATCATAACGATAACGTACACGGCGTCGGGGGCCACGGTGACTTTCACAGCTACCCAGCCGACGATTAACTTCAGTTAAGGAGTAGATAAGATGGGTGAAGGATTGAAACTCGGCGGCGTGTTTACTGCCGAATGCTATGATAAGCATGGGCGGAAGAAATGGGAAGACAAGTTCCATAATGTTGTCGTGAACGTCGGGGTACAGCATACGCTTGACGTTCTGTTCGCCGGTGGTACTCAGGTCAACCCTTGGTACATGGGGCTGTTGGCGACCACGGATATTCTCTCCACGCATACCAGCACGGACATCTCCGAGGCCACGGAATGCAGCGATGCCCAGCGGCCTACTTTCGTGGATGGGCGCACAGCGAACACCGTGGACAACAGCTCTGGTAAATCCACGTTCAACATAGATGCCGACGGTACTACCGTGGAAGGCGCTTTCCTGATTTCATCGGAAGACTTCGGCAGCACTGAAGGTATCCTGCTTTCCGGTGGTGTGTTCTCCGGCGGGACGAAGGTCGGTGATAGCGGAGACAAGATTATCGTTACCTACACCTTCGTTGGGTCTGACGATACGTCGAGCTAACCATGCCTGCTACGCTGACGACACGGGCGGTTGAACGCTCCACTTACATCGTTACCGCAGAGTTCAAGGATGCTTCGGGGGCATCGGTTGTACCGAATAGCATAGCCTGGACTCTCAGCGACGAGCAGGGGCGCACCATGAATAGTCGTTCGGCTGTGGCTGTGGCTGTGCCGGCTGCGTCAATTGATATTGTGTTGTCTGATGCGGACCTGGCTCTGACTGGGGCTGGGGATAAAGGCGGGCGCGTGCTAACGATAGTGGCTGACTATGATTCCACTGAAGGCGCGGGCCTGCCGCTGCATGATGAAGTGCGCTTCCGCATCTATCCGCTTCTGAAGGTGACATAATGGCATTACTGACGGTTGATGAATGCAAGTCAATACTCAACCTTGAGGACAATACGCACAACGAGCGCATACAAACGCTGATTCCAATTGTACAGCAGGACATAGCCGACTATTGCAACAACGGTTTTGACGATAAGGTTATCTACCGCTATTCTGGAAGCGAGTTTGACTTTGTGCGCGGCTCGACTCTGATTGCCACTACGCGGGCGGATTACATCCACGATGCTGGGGATGGCATTTCCACTGCTGGCTTCAAGGCTGGCATGGACATCGTAGTGATAGGCGGCAGCAACGAAGGCTTCTATACCATCAAGACCGCTTCCACGGATACGCTGACCCTGACGAGCACTGGGGCCATAGAAGACCAGTCACAGACGACCTACTACCAGTGGTCTGGCAACATCAAGGTGGCGCGTGTCAACTGGCCGAAGCCGTTGAAGGTGATAGCGGCGCAGATGATATGGTATCTGCTTGACGACCCAAAGCCGAAGGCGGTGCAGTCTGAGCGGGTTGATGACTATTCTGTAACGTATATCGGTAGCCATTCGTATCCTGACCGCGTAGAGGCAGGGTTGAACAAGTACAAGCGGGCCATTTTGATATGATTAGCGACTACTACAATCGCCAGTTCAGCATTATGTCGCTTACCACAAAACCGGTGTGGGGTACGGAAACGGCGTGGACGACTGGCACCAGTGCGGCGAAGAAAGGGTGTCTTAATCCTGTCAGTGGGCGCGAGATGATTGTAGGCGAGAAAAAGACGGTACTGTTCGACTATAAGCTATTCTGCTCATCCACGGAAACGATAAACGAGCGACACCGACTGAAGAGCACCGACAGCCACTACTACGATGTGGTGTTCGTGAAGGACACGCTGGCCAAGGGGCACCACCTGTTGCTGTACCTGAAGCGCTATGCCTGAGCAGAAGTGGACTAACACAGACTGGAATGCTTGTTTCAAGGATTTTGTTGGGCGGGCTCTTGTCGCAGTCGGTCTGCATCTTGAGGGCGCGGCAAAAGCAGAGGTGCCCGTGGATACTGGGCGACTTGGCGGCTCGATTACATGGGCGGTGCATAACAAGGGTTCGCAAGCGGGTCCGCCTCCGAGGCCACCTAAACGAGCAGGGCCGCCGGCCACGCAAGCGGACGTCGTGGATAGACCGACAGATGAATGGACGCTGCACGTCGGTACGAATGTGGAGTATGCGCCATACATGGAATATGGAACCAGACATACTAAAGCCCAGTCTTTTTTGCGTGTCCCACTGGACAGAAACAAGAAAGAGGTGCAGGAGATTTTCGCCAAGGCCCTGCAAGGCGGGATAAGACGTCATGGCAAGTAGCAATATCGAGCAAGCCCTGTTCGTGCGCCTGCATAGCACCGACAGCAGCACGGAGGTAGTAGACCAGTTTGGTGATAGGGTGTACTGGCGGCAGGCCGAGCAGGGCGCGAGCATGCCCTACCTGGTGTACTTCGTAGTAAGCGACCCACACACGCCCATGGCCTACGGGACGTACAAGGATGCCGGCCAGGCGCGGGTGCAGTTCTCGGCGTTCTCCAGCGACCGCTATGCGGCGCTCACCGCAGCAGACAAGGCGCGGGACAACCTTGACCAATTCTCGGGCAGCATGGACGGGGTGACGATTGTATCGCTTAACTGCGGGGGCATTATCACGCATCCGGTGACCGAGGAAGATAACGTGTTTCACGCGTCCTTTGACGCGCTGATTAGATATGTAGACCCATAAGGAGAAGATGAATGGCGATAGCTGAAGGATGGGATGGCAGCGTCAAATTGGGCGCGAATGCCATAGCGAATATCAGCAACTGGAAAATCAACTTCGTCCAGGAGACGATTGATGTAAGCCAGTTCGGTGATACGCAGCAGGACCGGGAGTTCCAGTATGGCCTGCGCTCGCACACGGTTGA
>Ga0265297_10005673_pt1 | contig 18773 bp, 14 predicted proteins | sample Munlanlwell13791_FD_192502 | JGI IMG/M metagenome (GOLD analysis project Ga0265297, IMG submission 192502) | Leachate microbial communities from a municipal landfill in Southern Ontario, Canada - Leachate well 137-91 | ecosystem: Engineered > Solid waste > Landfill > Unclassified | place...
GAGCCGCGGTCGTTTCAATTGCTCTTCTACCGGAAACAATGACGCGCGCCCGAAAGCGGGATGACGAAAGGAAAGTGAGATGGCGACCCGTAACGTGAAACAGTTGTTGATGCTGGCTGCGATCAGCCTGGCATGCCCGGGCGTGTTCGCGCAGCCAACGCATCGGGCCGCGATTCCCGCCGCCGAGTTGCGGTGGGACGCGAAGGGATTCAGCCTCGTTCCCTCATCGGCGGAGTGCCTCGCGAGCCGGGCCACGGACGACCCTGTTTGGAACATGACGCTGGAGCCCGCGCGAGGCGCTGGACTCCAGAACGAACTCCGTCTGGAAAGCCGGACCCAGGCTTCCCCGGACGTGGCGGAGACGAAGGACGGCCTGACACTCACCTACGGCCATCTGCTCGACGGAAAGAAACGGTTGGACATCGCGCTGACGCTGACGGTGCGCGGTTGCGGCGACCGTTTCGAGATCGCCGGGGAGATCCGCAACGGAACACGCGAGTGGATCGTCCGGGATTTCCGGGGGCCGGTATTGAGCGGCATCCAGGCGGAGTTGTCGAAAACACCGCTGCTCATGCCCAGCGGATTCGGCTGCCGGGTTTGCCAGCTTCCGCCGGACGGGAAAGCCGCGTGGCCCTGGCGCAAGCAAGGCAGATACATGGCGGTCACGGCCTATTATCCCAGCGCGGCAGGCACGATGTCGTGGTTCGCCCTCGCGGGAGCGTCGCACGGGCTGTACTTCGGGAGCCACGACGCGCGGTGCGGCTCCAAGACATTGAGGGTCTGGCACGATCCCCACAGCAAGACCTTTTCCGCGATGATCGAATACCAGTTCTTCGTGCATCCCGGCCAGCGGGGCGCGATTCCAAAGATGATCGTGAAGCCTTACGCGGGCGACTGGCATGTGGCGGCGAGAGTCTATCGGGCGTGGGTTGACTCGGTGCGCAAACCGATCGAGAAACCGGCATGGGTGCAGACAGCCAGCGGCTGGTTGCTCGCCATCCTCAAGCAACAGAACGGCGACATCGTCTGGCCCTACAACACGCTCGACAAACTCAGCGAGCTTGCCGGCCAGCGTGGCCTCGACATTCTCGGGCTGTTCGGCTGGGGATACGGCGGGCACGATCATCTTTATCCCGACTACAATCCCTGCCCCCTCATGGGCGGCGAAGAGGCGTTGCGCGAGGGAATCAAGAAAGCCCATGCCCGCGGCAAACGGGTCGTTCTCTACGCCAACGGCCAACTGATCGAGCGGGGCACCGCTTATTGGACCGACACCGGCCGTCATCTGGCCGTCACCCAGAAGGACGGGCAGACCGTCCAGGAATTCTGGCGCAAATATCAGGACACGCCCGGGTATCATTTCGACATCGGGTGCAGTGTCACGAAACGCTGGCGCGAGCGCCTGTTGTCGCTTGCGATGCAGGCGAACCGCCTGGGCGCCGACGGCATTCTCTTCGATCAACTCGGCGGGCGCGGTCCCCTGCCCTGTTACGCCGAAGGCCACGGCCACCCCGTGCCCTCGATGGTCTATGAGGACGACCGCCGCGAGATGCTCCGCCAGATTGCCCGCACGATGAAGGACGCGAACCCGGACTTCGTGATCATGACCGAGGGCTTCTTCGACAGCATCCTGGACTCGATCTCATACTTCCACGGTCACTTGCTGGGAATCTTCAAGGACTCCGCCGACCGGATCGCCCAGCAACAGGCCGGGCCGGACATGAACGGCATCTTCCCCGAGATGGCGCGTTACACTTATCCGGAAGCCGCCTGCACGGTCCGGTTCCCGTCGCCGCTTCTCCCGCGCCCGATGGCCAACTACACCTGCGCCTACGGCTGGCGTCTGGAAATCGAAACCCGCTACGCGCCCGACCACGATTATCTTCTGAACGGCCGCGCTCCCGCGGTGGAGGACTACGGGAAGATCGTGGAGAAACCCGACGTCACAGCGATGCAGACCCTGCCGTTCCAGGAAACCGCCGCGTATATGAAACGCGTCGCGGAATTCCAGAAGAAGAACGCCGCGTTGCTGATGACCGGCAGGTTCATTGACAACGATGGGTTCACCTGCTCGGGATCGGGCATTGTGGCCAAAGGCTATCGCTGCGGGAATCTGTTGGGCGTGGTGCTCTGGAACACATCGGACAAACCCTCCGCCTTCAAGCTCGCCGTGCCGGAAGCGGAGTTGGTGTCGGCCTCGGACCCGGAGCAGGCTTCCGTCGAACCGTTTGCCGCCCTGCCTGCTCAAACGCTCCGATTGCTGATCTGGAAACAGAAAGGAACCCGCCCATGACTGAAATAGCGCGCCGTCATTTTCTGCGACAAGGCGTCATCGCCTTCGGGGCCTCGTTTATCCTGCAAAGAAGAAAACTTGAACAACAACGCGCAACGATCGATTGCCAATGAAGATAAATTCACCCATGAATAATCCGGTTGCCACAGTCAGGAGTCTGGTTCTCTCGCTTGTCCTGCCGCTCGCATCCGTGCCGTCGCCCGCCCGCGCCGACGTCACGATTTATCCGGCTCCGCCGGGGGAAGCGATCACCGGCGACTACGCCGTCACCGTGAACGGCAAACCGGTGGACGTCTACGCCGCGCAAAGCCAGTATTTTGAAGGCGACTACTCTTTCGCGTCCTTCGATTTTTCCGGAAAGGCGACCGTCCGCGTGACGTCGGCGTTGCCGTTGGACAACGTCCAGATTCAGCCGGCGCGTTTTGGAGTCCGGCTCGAACGGAACGGCCCCCGCGAGATCACGCTTGTGGCGGACGCGCCCTTCCGCATCTCGGTGGAACGGAACGGCCGGATCAAGCCCCTGCTCCTTTTTGGAAATGCAATCGAGACCGGCGCGCCGAAGCCCGGCGATCCCAACGTGGTTTACTTCCCCGCGGGCGTCCATCGCCCGGGCAAGATCAACCTGACCGACAACCAGACGCTCTATCTGGCGGGCGGCGCGGTGGTCAAAGGCTGCGTGCTTGCCAAGGGCAAAAACATTACGATCCGGGGCCGCGGCATTCTCGCTGGCGAGGAATCCCCCCGTTTCAAAGGGCCGGGGCGATATCCGCTGGACTGCCGGGATTGCCAGGACCTTTCGGTGCGCGACATCATCATCCGCAATCCCTGGAGCTGGACCTTCGTGACCTGGAATTGTGAACGCGTTGCGATCGACAACGTGAAGATCTGCGGTTCCCGCATGATCAACGATGACGCGCTGGACCTGGTCAACACACAGCATGCCACCGTTCGGAACTGCTTCTTCCGGACGCAGGACGACTGCATCGCGATCAAGGGTCTGGCGAAGATGACGCGGCCCTGTGAGGACATCCTCATCGAGGATTGCGTGTTCTGGACCGATGTCGCCAACATCTTCCGCATCGGCTACGAATGCGAGACCGAGGGCATGCGGAACATCCGCGCCCGCAACATTGACGTGCTGCACTACAGCAAGAACGTCAAGCTCCCCACGCAATACTGGGCCAATGCGATCATCTGGCTGCAGCCCAACCAGAATATGATGATGGAGAACTGCCACTTCGACGGCCTGCGGATTCATTCAAGCGGGCAGGACACCATCGTGCTGATGGCCAAGCCCATGCGTTGCCATTATGGACCGTTCAAGAAACCCGAGCCTGGCATGTTGCGGAACTGCTCCTTCAAAAACATCCAGGTCACCGGCGAGCCGGGCGATTTCCGGGGACTGCTCTATATGTTGGGCGACAGCGAGAAGCATAACGTCAGCGGGTTGTCCTTCGAGCGCATCACCTACTTCGGCAAACCCATCGTCCGGGATTCTCCCTGCGTTCAAGTTGGACCTTTTGTCAGCGAAATCACTTTCCGGAAATGACTGTAAATCCGCCGCAAGCCCGATCACGATGAACCTTACCGGCCCGCGGCTCGCGTGACGGCTCCCAGTTCAACCGCCACTCCATCGGCGGGAAATGCGAACGGCTTCAACTCCCACTCTTCCGTGTAGGAAGCCGAGGCGCCCGGCGCAAGCGTCTCGCGCGGCCCGATCGGCTCCAGTTCGCACATCTCTTTCTTGAAATACCAAATCGAAATCGTCAGCCCGGCCATTTCAGAATACACCCGGTCGGGATACACGGGGAACCGTTTGACGAACATCAGATCGTTGCGCATCAGGTAGCAGAACCAGCCGGCATGCGAATCCAAGCCCAGCTTCGGGTTTGCCGGCGTGCCGAGCACCTCCAGAAAACCGTCCCGAATCCGGATGTTCGGGTCTTCCGGCTGGAAGTTCATCACCGGTCCCGGCCCATACATGAGGTAGCTCTTCGGGAACCGGCTGCCCGGCGTCAATGGAATCAGCACGATCCCGCCCCCGACGGCGAGCGTCCGGCTCCAATGACAGCAACTCACCGGCTTGTCGGATTCGTTGGTCATGCGCTGCTCGCATCGCACCACCGACGAGCCGGCCGCCAGGGCGAACTCGCGCACCAGCCGGATGCCCGTGGCCTTGTCGCGCACGCTGGTGAGCCTGATCTTCCCGTCGCCAGTGAATTCCCCGGTCCAATCACCCAGCCACAAATCCGGATGCGGCGCGATGACGCGTTCAGGGCCGATGTCCAGCCGTCCGCCGCAAGGATCCACCGGGGTCACGCCGGGTTGGCGCAGCCAGCCCTGCTGCGAGGGATTCAGATGCAGCGCGTTTTGCCCGCGCCACGCATACTCCAACACGCGCCCGCCGGCTTGCGGACAGACGGTCAGCCGCGCCTCGCCGTTTTCAAGGCGAAGGCAATCCTTGTAACCGAAAAATTCCACGTGCGATGTTTTCACGGGTGTCTGGGGGCCTTTGTTTTCGCCGGCGCACAGGCTGCCGGCGATGAGAAGAGCGGCTGCATAAACGAGCTTCATGGTTCGGGTGAGGCCTGCGCAGCGAAGGCGTTGATGCCCGCGGGTTCGATGATCGCCCGTAGTGAGCGCGACACAAACCGCCCGGTGTTCCAACCTTCGCCGTGGCGCGAAAAAATGACTCCGGTCTGTTTCACAACTAGCGATTATAAGCGTCCCACGCCGCTTTCTCCTGCTGGAGGGTTGTCTTTCCCTCCCGAATCACAAAGCGGGTTTTGTAGTCGAGCGGCTTGCCCTTCGGGAGCGGGACAATCGTCTTGCCGGGGAAGGCCAACGAAATGCAGGTCGAGCGGTAATAGCGGAAATTGTTGGGCGCAAGCGGCGTCGCCTTCGACTCGAACATCATGACGGTCGTGAAGCCAGGAGTCTCGATCCCGTCGGCCGGATACTTGCCGAAAATCGCCATCCAAGCGGCGTTGCCGAACGCCGGATCGGCCACCCGTTCCACGAACGCGGCATCATCACCGCGCCACTTGTCCGGATTCGGATGCACCGCGCGAATCGAAAACTCCTTCAGATTCGGGTTCAGCCGGACCGACATGCCGCCGTAGCCACCGTAATCCACCTTCTGACGCCCGGTGATCGCCATGCCGTCCACCAACGCCTCGAGCCTGACATCGACATCAACCGTGCGGCTCCTGGCTCCCTGCGCGCCTTCGGTTTTCGAGACACGAATCGTGGCGGTCTCCTTCACCACGCCGGCCGGGTCGTCGTCGTATCGCCAGACGTTCACCGCCTGCAACACGGCACCATCCGCGCTGGCTTCCATTTGGGTGATCTTGACCGGATAGGCGCGGATTTTGCAGACGGCCCAGATATCGCCGATCTTGTCGTTCTTGCGGACCTCGCACCAGCTCCACCAGAGACTCCGGTGATGCAGATGATCTTTCGGGTAGTCAGCGGTGAGCGTCTCGCCGTTGAAACCGTAGAGCGGATAGATGTAGTCGCTGCGCGCGCCTCCGTATTGGCTTCCGTCGGTGAAGTACGCGCCGTCGTAAGGTGTGTCGCGCTTGCTGAAATGAGGCACCTTGATTCCGTCCGGGAATGGGACCTCTCCGAAACGATAGGTCAACACCGGCCGGCCCTGCTCGGTGATCGTGTAGCTCTGCGTTTTCTTATCGACGGAAAACGCCAGGGGGCTGGACGCCGCGAAGAGCGGCGCTGAAGCAAAGAACACCAACAAGGCTACAGTTCCACGCCAGGGGTTCATCATGTGTCGGTTCTCCAATCTCGTTTGGTTGCGTGACCGGCCGCGCTGACAGATCGAACACGTGCGGTCAAATGATTCAGCCGGCGCTTGGGGTCGTTTCGACATCCTACGGCACCTCGATTCGCACTCGCAAGATTTTCCGGTGAACAGGGCGAGGTGTCCCGCCGAGCCGCGTTGCGTCTCTCACAAGAAACGGCCCCGGCTCACCGCTGGTACCCCGTCAGCGGGGCCGGAACGCGGGCCGCATCGCCGTGGAACTCGCGTTTGACATACAAGAGAGCAATCCATAGCCTGTGGCTCAGTAACGAGGTGGCGAAAACCCAGTCCATGAAAACCTGGATGAAATCAATCGTTCCCATCGCCCTGGCTTTGCTCCTTTCAAACTCTTGTTTGCTGGCGGCACCCCAACGGCCCGCGCAAACAGCCATCGAAGTTTCGCCTGCGCCAGACAATCACTTCCCCGGCTTGTCCACGGTGATGTACCGGCCGACGAATAAGGAAGCAGCCTATTACAAGCGTCTCTCCGATGCAGAGCGGCACACCGTTCAGGACAGTGACGGGTCCAAGTTCAGCCTGGCCGGTCACGACGGTCATTTCGCAAGCTGGTTTGGCATTGTCAGAGACATCACCACGGACGACACCGGGCATGTGACCGGGCTGCTGATCGAGAACAAGTATTTCAACGACCTCAGCGACGGGCATATCCAGACCGTGTCATTCATGGGAGGCGGAGACTTTCGGGTGCGGCTTCGGTCGAATTCCAAACACCTGTTGCCCCTGACACTGGTTCGCGTCTATGGGACGGTGCGGGGAGAAGACAACGGTCTTCCCGTCGTGGAGGCCGCATACATCCGAATCTGGCATTGGTTCCAATTCAACTTCATGGACTACGGCCAGGACCATAGCAATCCGCAGTGGCGAAAGAATCTCAAGTGGAAGGGCCTTCGGATTTACAGCAGCCGGGTGTCGCTGGACTACTATATCGAGCGTTTAGGCCCTACGAAACTCCAGTTGGAGAGGATCGAGGAATTTCACCTCGGTACGAAGAAGACGCGCGCGGTTTCATCGCGCGAGCCGCCATCCTCCGCCGCGGCGGATGCAGCGGTCACATCGAAGACATTGGAGGATCGCTTGTTTGATGCCGTTGGCGATCAGCAAAGCGACGAAGTCGAAGCGCTGCTCAAGCAAGGCGCGAAGGTGGAAGCGCGCGATGAGTACTTCCGCACGCCTTTGATTGCGGCGGCGGCGTGCGGCGCCACAGTGTCGGAGGAAATGTTGAAGGAGTTCAACACGCCTCAGATGGTGGCCACGGCGTACGGAGACACCAATACTGTGCGGGTGCTGCTCAAAGCGGGCGCGGATGTGAACGCGGCGGACGACTATAAGTCGGCGTTGTCGGAGGCTGTGGCGAAAGGGAAAGCGGCTGTCGTGCGGCAGCTCCTTGCGGCAAAGGCAAACGTGAACTTGAAGTGGGGGTATCGGGGTCAAACGGCGTTGCACGAAGCGGCAACATACGGGCGCGTAGAGATCATCGAACTCCTGTTGGCTGCAGGGGCCAGCACCTCGGTTCAGGATGATGGGTTGAGCACGCCACTTCACGCCGCCGCCTCCGGGAACAAACCCGACGCGGTTCGGTGCCTATTGAAACACGGTTGCCGGGTCAACGTGCGCGACAAGTGGGGTAAGACGCCGTTGCAAGTCGCAGTCCAGAGAAAAAGCACCGACGTCATCAAAGCCTTGCTGGAAGCCGGCGCGGATATCAACGCAACTGCCGGCTCATGGACCACGTTGATATGCGCCACCATCAACGGCAACGCCGACGCGGTGAGATTCCTGGTTCAAACGCACCCCGATCTTCTCAACAAGACCGACAGCGCGGGCTGGACCGCGCTGATGCATGCAAAATCCGACGGCAAAAAGGAAGCGGCGCAGATTTTGAAGCAGGCCGGCGGCAAGGAACACAACTGCCTCTCGTATGCGGCCGCCATCGGCGATCGTGCCGCGATCAAGGCGTTTCTCGCAGGAACGGGCGCAGAGCGTCCCAGTCGAAAAGAGTTGGATGCGGCACTCTTCAAGGCCATGAGCCAGCTTAACGTGGGCCTCGTGAAGCAATTGCTGGCCCACGGCGCTGATCCAAACGCAGGACTCGAGGACGAAGATGGTTGGACGCCCTTCTTCGTCCTGTGTGTTTATTCTGGCATGGAAAAACGCCAGTCGGAACGCGCAGAAATCGCCCGGCTAATGCTCGCCGCAGGAGCGAAGGCAAATAGCGCGGCAAAGAATGGCCACACCGCCCTTATGGGCGCCGCAGCCCATTTGCCCACGCCAATCGTGAGTGAACTCATAGCCAAGGGTGCCTGCGTGAATGCAACAACCGACAATGGTGGCACGGCGTTTACTTTCGCTGCGGAGGAAAAACGCTACGAAAACATGAAGCTTCTGCTCAAACATGGCGCGGATATCAATGCCGGCAAACCGTCTGATAATCCCGTCCTCCTCCGTTCAGCCGGTTTGCTGGTTGATGTGAAGCTCTTGAAATTCCTGCTGGATCATGGAGCGGATCCCAACACCCGCGGCAGGCACGGCAAGACAGCCCTGATGGAAGCGGCGGAAAATGGCCATGTGGAGGCGGTCAAGTTGCTTCTGGCTCACGGCGCCAACGTCTCCGCACGGGCCGACTACGACTGCAACAACACCGCGCTCAAGCTGGCGGAAAGGGAGCGCACACCGGAGATCGTCACACTGTTGCGCTCCGCGATTTCGTCATCTCGCAAGTGACCCACAGTCGGCGGCGGTTCGCGACGGAGGACTCGGCGCTGGTGTTCGCAATGGCCGCGCCGCTCCGCGACGCGGTGGCTTCAATCCTACGCCAGACTCCGCCCGAACTTCCGCGCCCGTTTCTCCACGTCGCCGTTTAGCTTGTCGGGCGTGGTGCAGCCGGGGACCAACAGCGTGCCGATATCCTTGCACTTGAAATACTGGGCGAACGCCTGGTAGGGCGGCACCAGCAGATCGAGGTTGTCCTTGGTCTCGCCGGCGCCCGTGGCCACCAGCGCCATGCGTTTGCCGGCCAGCAACAATCGCTCATCCTCCTTCAGCAGACAGAACGCGCGGTCCAGCAGCGCCTTCAATTGCGCCGAGACGCCCCAACAAAAGATCGGCGACGCGAACACGATCAGGTCGGCCGTCATCATCTCGAGGAAAATGCTGTTGCCGCGGTCATCCTGCGAGCAACCGGGCGCGTCGGCCACCTTCTTGCAGGCGTAACATTCGCGGCAGGGCGCGAGGACGCCGTTGCCGAGGTTGAGGCGCACGACGGCGTAATCGCCCGACCGCAACTCATCCTCGATCCATCCCAGCACCTTGGCGGTGTTGCCCTTTTGCCGGGGACTGCCCAAAACACAGAATGCTTTCATCTCGATTCCTTTCTCAATGATTTACAAATTCGTGTCGAGGATGGTAGCGAAAGCGGACGGAAAGACAACTCTGACGACGATGATCATGAAAAGGTGAGGTGCTGTTGCCACTTATCGGCGTTGTGTGTGCTCCATTTCAACCCACCCGCCCTGTTTGAAGATGTCATCGCGCAAGGCTTTCAAGTACCGACGAAGGATTTCTCGAATCGGCGCATCAAGACGTTTGAGATTCTCGCCGAGTTCCAGCTTGTAGGATATGTGCAGCTCGTTTCTGCCATTTTGCAGACCCCAATGCTCATCCACACGTTTGTAGGTGTTCACTGCGAAGTACCTGGATGGAGAGACGATGGAGCTGAGACATATGCCGTTGCTTGTCGGCTCCGAAAGGCTGAATTGGGGATAGTCTTTCCTGACAGTGTTCCTGGCAAAATACAGATGGCAACTGGCATTTGGCAACAATTTGTCCCTTTTACAGTCAAACAGTGAGCACACATTAGGCGGTTGGGCCGTAAGATTAGCCACATTATCTTGTTCAATGCCCTGCAAGATAGGGTGTTTCCTGGAAAAAGAGATGAGTTCCGCCCTCATCCCGTTCATGTACTTTGCAACCACCGTGTCGCCTTGCCCCAGCACGACTGCTTGAATTCCATCCTCAGACTCATGGAATATATACAGGGACACGGCTAACGATAATGCAGCAACGAGCCCGAGACAGACAAAGACCACGCCCCTTTTCCTAGCCCGATTGTCCCGGATATTTGGCATGTCGGATCCTCGAACTGCGGTCGATCATACGCCTTCAGGAGGGTGGATGCGAGATCAAACCCGAAGGCCCCACATCGGCAGCAACAACGGCAACACGTCTTTCAGCGCCCTACCGCCTCCAGCTCGCGTCGGCCATGCTGCGGCCCTCTCAAATGCCAGTCCGTGACTCGCGATCCTTGTAATCTTGCGCCGTGGGTTGCAACGAATGTGTAGTGGTAACTATTTGGTTACATCTTTGAATAAATTCGAAGGATTCCCGTCTACAGAACAGGTGCGCATGAACAAGGCGAACAATCCGGTTCAGCAGATCGCGAGGGGGCTGAGGATTGCGCTGATGGCGGCCGTGGCGGGATGTGCGTGTTCGGGCTGCAGTTTTTGCGACGGTTTTCCAAGTGGCAGGTATTACGATGATTCTTCCGCTGTTTGCGGCTTCGCGGATTATGGGGACAGCTATGCACGTGATGACAGGGGGCGCGAAGATCGTGAATGTCGCCGTCCCGAGCGCCCACACCGTGAGTCCGCGCACCGTGATCGCGAGTCCACGCATCGCGGTCACGAATCGGGGCGCCAGGATCACGGGTCGGCACACCACAGCCGTGAATCAACGCACCAGGATCGCGGGTCCACGCATCAGGGTCACGAATCGGGGCGCCAGGATCGCGGGTCAGCGCATCATGGCGGCGGCGGTGGCAAGGGAGGAAGACGGTAATACCACACAATTCATTGTTCGAGGATCGGCTTGGTCTCCCTGCGGCGCGTCACGGAGTGACGCGGTTACTTTTGGGCGTGATTCGTTGTTCGAGGATCGGCCTGATTGCCTTGCGACATCCGTCCGCTTGCTGGTGGCGAGGCTGTGCGTGTGAACGCCTCCACCGCCCCGCCACTTGACGCAGGGCGGTTACGGGCGTGGTTGCCGGGCCTTGGCGTCTATGCCCGCAGCTTGAAGCGAACGGCGACGACCGAGTTCTTCTCCGGGCCGGGGCGATACTTGATGTAGGTGGTCGCCACGAGAGTGCCGTCCGGCAGGACCTCGAGTCCCGGGTAGCCGCAGTCGGAGCCTTTGTAGCTGTGCAGAAGCTTCACGCGATATTGGCCTTCGCGGCCTTGCACGATGTCGTCATACTTGCCCACCCAGGCCACGAAGTGTCCTTTCGTGGAACTCTTGGCCGCCATGTCGCGCATCACGACCACCAGGCGTCCGTCCTGCGTATACCGCGGCGTGTGGCGATCGCCCGTCAACGCGGCCGGCAGCTCCTTCGGATCGGACCATGTCCTGCCTTCGTCGTCGCTGGTGCAATACAACGAGTTGAGCCGGCGGCGGTTTTCGCGCAGGAGCAGCAGCAGTTGCTTGCCGTCGGGCGAGCGAACGCAGGCCGGCTCGCACGGGTCGGCGCCGTCAATGGTCTTGTCGAAGTTGCTCTTGCGTCTCGCGTAAGCCGACGGATCCTTGCCGGGCAGGATGCAGACTGTTTTGACTTCGCCCCAAGTCAGCCCGCCATCATGCGACGCCGCCTGCAAGGTATTCAATGGCGAGCAGTCCTTGCCGCCCGGCGGCCCGATGTGACACCACGTCAACAGCGCCTTGCCACCTTCGATCGGCTCGACCGAGGTGGGCGGGACGCCGCAGGGATTTCCCGCGAACGCCATTGACGACCACGTCTTCCCGTCGTCCTCGGAAAACGATCTCCACATGCCGCCTTTGCCACAGGCAAACACCACGAGCCGGGTCTTGCCTTGCGGGTCGGTCAGGCGATGGATCGTCGGGCAGTTGTGAACGGTCTTCCAGTTGTCGGGCACCGGGAGCAATTCACTCCACGTCAATCCTCCGTCGCAGCTCTTCTTCATCGGCCCGCACGTGCCGCCGTGGTTGTATGTCCAGACGGCGAAAATCGTCTTGCCGTCGGGCATGAGCAGAGTGTGGACGTGGCCTTGATACACGCTCTCTGTTCCCTGGGCCACGACCACCTGCCGCGCCGTTTCACCCGAGATGTCCACCGTGGGAATCGTATAACCCTGCGGACGCTCGGGAGCCAGCGTGTCAATGGCCATCGCCGCGGCCGGGAGCAATGCCAGGCCGACGCCGAGTAGGAAAGAGTGTCTCCTGGTTGCTGGACGCGATGCAGGTGCGGAGCATTGATCTGTGCTGGGTTTCATAATGTGAATATGGCCACGGAACTATTCTTTTGACAGCGACCGCTCCCGCGTGTTTGACGTGGGGCGCCACAGAGTAGGACAGGCATCCTGCCTGTCCATTGATGGATAATTGGACAGGCAAGATGCCTGTCCTACTTTGTCACTTGGTTTCACGGACTTCGGCCACCATCTCCATTAGCGTGTCGAGCAGCTTCTCGGAGGCGTGCGGCTCGAACGCGCAGGAGCCCAGCCACGTCTCGTAGCCGCCCCACTCGAAATGCTTGGCGGTCGGGATGTAGCCGAAACCACCGTGGGCCCACTCGACAAGAACCGCCGGCTGCATCCCGCTGCGTTGGCGGAACTCCAGCCCGATCTCGCAGAACGGTTCGCCAGGCATCGTGCCGATGCACGCCGGGCCGATGCGCAACACCTGCAAGGGCACGTTCGCCTTCGCCTCGCGCTTGGCCATGCTCATGATGCGCTGAGCGTAACTGTATGGCAGGTCCACCTGGTCGGGCTTTGGCCCCGGTTTGGTCAACCGCTCCTTGGCCCAGGCGATCTGTTCGGCTGTCGGCATGGGACGCTCGATGGCCTGCTCCCGGAAGCGGGCCGCGAGGCTGACCTTGTCGCTATACTCGGCCTTGGCCAGCGCGGCGTGGACCTTGGCGGCGATGTCGTTGGCCACGAACTGAATCTGCTCGTAAGGCTTTTTGGCCGGCCGGGGGTGGAAGAAATTCACGTTATTGATGTCGCCGCTCGATGCGTTGGCCATCAGCGCCACCATCGGCGGGTCCTGCTCGGCGCTTTGCATCAACTGCTCCAGCTGCTTGCAATACACGCCAAAGTAATCTGCCGAGATGCTGCCCTTGGGTACGCCGCCCACGTAGTGCAGCGAGTAGGACGAATAGACGGCGATCGGTTTTCCATCGGGTTCGCGCAGGGCGAGGATGGTCACCGTGGGATCGGTCGGGCCGGCCGGCTTGACGAGTTCCGGACTGCCCGAGCGCGGATTCATCTTCACTTTGTCGATGCCGCCGAACGGGTTGGGCGGCATGGTGCCCTCCTTCAGGAACCAGCGGCGGTTGAACACATGCTCCGGCGCTTGCGTCGTGAGGCAGGCGAGCTGCGCGGGACGCAGCCGGTTGGCGGCGCACTGCACGCCGTCAACAATCCGCTGCACGACGAAACTGTGATAGTTGCCATACTGCGGCCCCGTGGGCGGCATCGTGCCGCCGAAGCTGCACGCCGAGTGCGTATGCACGCCCGAGATCAGGATGTTCTCCGCCGGGATGCCCACCTGCTTCTCGATCAGGCCGCGCGCCTCGACGCACGTGCCCGCGTCGGTGCCGAGCAGGTCGAGGGTCACGAGGGCCAGCTTTGTTTTGCCGTCGTCGAGCACGAGGCAGCGGGCGTGCAACTCGTCGTGGATGTTCGTCGCTATCGGGGCGGTAAAATTGCCGATGATCGGCCGGCCCAACGGCGGCGTGATGTTGCTCGTGGCAGCGCCGGCGCGAAACACGGGCGCGGGCGCGGCTGCGGACAGGAGCAGGGAGTTCAACAAACAGAAAGCAATCGCAGACAGGTAGCGTTTCATTGTGGGATCTGTAATAGCACTATTGGTCTTTCGGGACAGTCATTATTTCACGGTGGCCGGGCTTGTTCTTACGGTCCTTCCTTGGCTTCAATCACCGCGCCGTCCTTTTGATACGTCACACGAACAGAAAGAATGTCGCAAAGGAATTGGAGCAGGTCCCGCACAGGGACATCGTTCAGATTAGGCGATGTTTTTCCACAGTGGGGTTTAATCTGAATTCGCTGCTTCTCAGCCTCCACGTTAACAGCCATCTTGGCAACCTTGGGGGAAAGTCTGATTGGAATGTCCTCCGAATACAGTTTTGAATATTCTTTCTGAAGACTCCGTATGCGTTCTTCAAAGAGCGCATCGCCCGAATACATGAGTGTCTTATAGTGAACGCCGCGCTGGAACTTGATCTCCATCGAATCAACGTCGCGAACCTCAGCGGCCATTTCCAGCAGCGCGCCGAGCATCTTCTCCGAAGCCTGCGGCTCGAGGTGGTTGGTGCCCAGCCACGTCTCGTAACCGCCCAGCTCATGCTGTTTCGGCGTGGGCAGGTAGCCGAAGTAGCCGTGGGCCAGCTCGACCAGGAACGCCGGCTGCACCGGGCTTCGCTTGCGAAACTCCAGGCCGATCTCGCAGAACACTTCGTTGGGCATGCTGCCGATGCACACCCCGCCAATCCGCAGGACTTGCAGCGCCACCGGAATCGCCGCCGGATACCCGGCGATCTCCACCGTGCGCTGCGCGTAAATGCGCGAGAGGTCGGCCTTGCCCGGCGCGGGCGCAGGCTTGGCCAGCGTTTGTCTGGCCCAGGCCATCTGCCCGTCGGTCGGGCGGCGCGGGGATATCTTCAGTTCCCGGTAACGCGCGGCCAGGGTGACCCGGTCGCGATACTCGATGTGGGCCAGCGCCGCGTAGACCTTGCCGGCCAGATCGTCGGCCACGAAACGCATCTGCTCGTAGGATTTCTTTGGCGGCCGGGGATGAACGAAGTTGATGTTGTTGATGTCGGCGCTGGTGCCATTGGCCATCATCGCCACCATCGGCGGATCCTGCTCGTTGCCGTGCATGAGGCGCTCCAGACGGCTGCAATACATGCCGTAGTAATCAGCCGAGATATCGCCGCGCGCCACGCCGCCCACGTAGTGCAGTGAATAAGCCGAGTAGACCGCGATCGGCCTGCCGCCCGGTTCGCGCACCGCCAGGATCGACACCGTGGGATCGGTCGGCCCGGCCGGCTTCAGCAGGTCCGGACTGCCCGCCGGCGGATTCATCCTCACCTGGTCGGTGCCGCCGAACGGATTATTTGGAATGGCGCCCGATTTCAGGAACCAGCGGCGGTTGAACACATGCTCCGGCGCCTGGGCCGTGGCGAACCCAACCTCGGCCGGGCGCAACCGGTTGGCCGCACACTTCACCCCGTCGGCAATGCGTCGGGCGACAAATAGTTGGTAGTTGTCGGCCTTCTGCGGGGACTTGAATTCCGTGCCCAAGGCGCTCGGGGCCGAATGCGTGTGGATGGCCGAGATCAACACGTTGGACGACGGGATGCCTGTCTCCTTCTCGATGAGCTTTCTGGCCTCGATGCTCACGCTGTCACCGATGCCCAGCAGTTCCACGACCACCAGAGCCAGCTTCGTTTGCCCGTCGTCGAGCACCAGGCACCGCGCGTGCAGCTCGTCGTGGACATTCGCGGCCGGGATGGGCAGGAACCCACCGATGATCGCCGTGCCCAGCACCGGCGTGATGTTGCTCGTGGCGGCTCCCGCGAGCAGCGGCGCTTTGGGCGCGTCTGCCGCGCAAACGGCGGTGACCAGGAAAAGGACAGATAGAAATATGTGCACAGTGATGTCGAGAGAATGAAGGCGATGATGTTTCATGAAATTCGTTGAGGAGCTTTCTAGCTCAATCTCGTCAATCGAGTGAAGAGAAGCCCGGCTCTCAGCAGATCTCCCAACCCTTGCGATACTGTTCCTTCAGGAACTTATCCGCTTCAGGCGCGTTGGTGGCTTTCATATTGGCGCCGTCCCATAAGATCTTCTTCCGGGCACGCATGGCAACGTTGCCCAGCAATACCAGTTCCGTTAAACGCGCGCTGTATTCGAAGCTGCCGCTGGCCGGCGTGCCGCCCTTGCATGCGGCCAACCAGTCGGCGTGATGGCCCTTGCTCCTGGGCAATGTTTTTTCCGGACGCTTGTACTCCCGGTGCAACGACAACGGCAAAAGCCGTGGCATCCCAGCCCAGCCGGCGCAGGTGATCAAACCTTTATCACCGACAAACAGTATGCCATTGCCCCTTTCGCCCAAGCGCTGTTTGGGGTCGTTGGGGTCCAGTCCCTCGGGCGTGGGTGGACGCAGTCCGCCGTCATACCACGTCAACTTCAAAGCCGGCATATCGCCGCGGGGTCTAAAACGATAATTGTAAAGTCCGCCAAACGAGGTCACTTCACTATCCACACCTGTCGAAGTGGCTTCCACGCTGATCGGGCTGACCAACTTCAGAGCCATCACAGCCGGGTCCAGGTTGTGACAGGCCATGTCACCGATGGCGCCGGTGCCAAACGCCCACCAGCCGCGCCAGTTGTATGGCGCGTAGGAAGGATGATAAGGACGGCTGTCCCGCGGTCCCAACCACATGTCCCAGTTGAAGCCTTCCGGCACCGGCGGCGTTTCCTTGGGCCGGCCGGGGGTCTTGACCCACTGCCCCACATCGCTCCAAGCGTGAACCTCGCGCACAGGTCCAATAGCGCCGTCCCATATCCATTCGCACGTCTGACGAATCCCCTCTCCGGAATGCCCCTGATTGCCCATCTGTGTGGCGACGCCGGTTTCCTTGGCCACCGCAGCGACCTGGCGCGCTTCCCAGATGTTGTGAGTCAGCGGCTTTTCGCAATAGACATGCTTCCCCATTTTCATCGCCGTGATGGACACCACCGCATGGGAATGATCCGGCGTGGCGCAGAGAATCGCGTCGATGGCCCTCTCTTTTTCCAGCATCACGCGAAAGTCATCATACACCTTGCATGAGTAGCCGGGTGTCTTCTTTGAGTAACGATCTTCCACCAAGGCCTTCGTGGCTGACCTGCCGCCAAAACCCCCGTAGTAGAACGGACGAAGGTCGGTCGTCTCCGCCACATCGCAGATGGCCATGATCTGCGCATCGGGTTCATTGAACAGATTCTTGATATTGCTCCGCGCCTGCCCACCGGCGCCGATGATCGCGATGTTCACTTTGTTGCTGGGCGCGACGAACCTCGGGCCTCCCAGCACATGCCGGGGCACAATGGTGAACGTGGTAGCGACCGCGGTAGTTCGGATAAATTGACGGCGGGTCATCTGTTGAGGAGCCTTGTTCTTGATCATGTTTTTCTTTCGTTCGAGAGGTGCGCGATCACACCGCAATCAACACGACATTTTTCACTTCCAACCAGCGTAGCTGCCGGTGCCAGCAACGGGGCGATGAGGATTCATCAGCACGGTTCGCGTCATTCGATGTTTCCGATCACCTTCGCCGATCGGCAATTTCGCTCCCCGTCTTTTACAGGGAATCGAAACTCATATCAACATCAGCGCGTGTTGGTGTTCCCTCACGCGGCGTTCATAGCAGATTCCGCCGCGTTGGGGACGTGGCATACATCTTGCATTCGGCTGTGGAAAGCTTCCCGGCCTTGTGCAGCTCTTCGACCATCTTGACCAAGAGGTTCAATTGTTCATTCCTGATTTGCGCGTTGGGAATTTCGACACAAACAATCACCAGGAAGATGGTCGTAACAAGTGGCAAGAAATGTTCGTTCTGCTGCCACTGGAAAATCCCATACCCAAGCAAAACCACCAAGGGTCCAATCGAAAGCAGCAGGTTATGCTTCCACGTGCGCGTCTTTTGCAGCTTCGCGAGCAGCGCTTCGATCCGGTCAGGTTCCAAGCGAGTCATGGCCGTGGCTATATCAGGTGTGCTCATCATGCTCCTTTATCTGTTCAACGTCTCAATCGTGATCTTCAACCTCATTCCTTTGGCCCCTCATCCGCCGACGGGCGTTTGGCGGGGCTACCAGTGAATCTTGCACTCCGGCAGATGCTTTTGAAGCCCATCCACTCCCGCCTTCGTCACCTTCGAGCCTCTGAGGTCGAGGTCCTGCAACTGCGTCAACGTCTTCAGATGCGCCAGCCCCGCGTCGCTGACTTTCGTGCTCAAAAGGATCAGCAGTTTCAACTGCGTCATCGTCTTCAGACGCTCCAGTCCCGCGTCGCTGACCTGCGTGCCGTTGAGGAAAAGCGCCTCCAACTTCGTCAGCACCTTCAGATGTTCCAAGCCCGCGTCGCCGACCTGCGTGCCGGAGAGGAGAAGCGAATTCAACTGCGTCAGCGTCTTCAGATGCGCCAGCCCCGCGTCGCTGACCTGCGTGCCGTCGAGGTGAAGCGATATCAACTGCGTCATCCCCTTCAGATGCGCCAGTCCCGCGTCGCCGACCTTCGTGCCGGAGAGGCCAAGCAACTTCAACCTCGTCAGCGGCTTCAGACATTCCAGCCCCGCGTCGCCGACTTTCGTGTTCGTGAGGAAAAGCACCTCCAACTTCGTCAACGTCTTCAGATGCTCCAGCCCCGCGTCGCTGACTTTCGTTCTCACAAGGGTCAGCGATTTCAACTGCGTCAGCGGCTTCAGATGCGCCAGTCCCGCGTCGCTGACCTGCGTGCCGGTGAGGTCAAGCCCCTCCAACTGCGTCAGCGGCTTGAGGGTGGCAAGGTCTTTGTCACGGATTTCCCAGTTCCTCAAGTCCAGATCTGTGACCTTTGCGGATCCTTGCCCTC
>Ga0265297_10005674_pt1 | contig 18770 bp, 37 predicted proteins | sample Munlanlwell13791_FD_192502 | JGI IMG/M metagenome (GOLD analysis project Ga0265297, IMG submission 192502) | Leachate microbial communities from a municipal landfill in Southern Ontario, Canada - Leachate well 137-91 | ecosystem: Engineered > Solid waste > Landfill > Unclassified | place...
AATCAATACTCCAAAAAATACCATAAACTCCAATGTTTCCAAAATTCCCGTTTTCAATTCTATTCCCGTATGCATTTCCATAAAATTTAACCTGATCTGTTCCCGGCGATCCTCCCAAATCCCATCTTGGATGATCATCTGGAAATACTCTTGTAGATTTTAATTTTCCACCTGCAACAGCACTTCCTCCTAAATATGTTATTAATGTATCTAACTTAACAATATCAGGGATCGCCCATTCATCCGAACTATATAGAGAATTATCCCCTGCGCCCTGTGTTGAATACCAATTATATAGATATCCATAAATTATTATTACTAATGGAACTGTTTCGTCTTTTATCAATCTCACTGAAAATCCATATCCCTTATATGAACTACCTAAAGATGCCAATGCACTATCATGATTCAATCTTAATGTAGCTGCATTTGTTTCAGATTTTTCTGTTCGTGTCCATAAGTATGTTACTTGTTTTAAGGTTGCGAACGTTCCGAAAAGATAATTCCAATATCCTGCTCCCCTTGCAGCGAATCCACTCGAATTATCCGCCCCTGTATTTGGCGCATCCCAGTGATCTGTGCCTATTTCCTTTAGATGACCGCCAGCTACCGCTGAACCTGAGAGATAGTTTAATAAAATATTCCACTCCGCCTCTGTCGGCACTTTCCATCCAGGGGGGCAGAATCCGGGTGTCATCACCTGATCCCACGTATATAACCCTCCGTAAATATCTCTATTTGCTTCAATATTGTTGTAAACTTTTGATCCCGGGATAACAGCATCGTAATTCTTGCACATCCAGATTTGGCTACCTATAACTATTTCACATATATCCGTATCCTCAGAAGGAGGTACAATAGGGATATATTCTACTGGACTATAACTGAAATAACTTATCTCCTTACTTCCTATTGTGATACTTAATTCAACTTCAAAACCGTTAATTTTGTTGTCATAAACAACCAATGATGAGGGATCAATAAACACATTAACCCATCCTGATTCTGTGTAAACCTGAATTTCGTTTGTAAGCAGTAAACTTCGAATAGCTGTTACTTGCTGATAATTAATATTCCCCGTTCCGAGAGTGATTTTCTTTTTCCCAAGTGTCCTGTAATTTTCCCCTTCCGTGATTATATTTTGCTGCCCCGGACGGAAATGCCAGTAATGCCAACCGTTATAATACCACCTGAGATAATACCCTGCATATGGACATTGTAAATTTATCCGGATGAATAAATCTTTTTTCGGGTATAAACAAGCATCCATTACGGTATAGTTACGGTTACTTTCATATATGCAGCCCCTTCCGGTATTTCAGATACGTCAATGTTCAATGAGTTTAAATATCCGCTTAAATCTGCTATATCTATATTTGTAACTATATCACTTCCTAACTGAACATTCAATGAGTTATATATTTTCTTAGTGATAGTTAGCTGAGTCGCTGGTGAAGTATCTTCGAGTTTCGGAAGTATAAATGAAATATCAAAAGGAAGTCCATAAAAATATGTAGGTCTTTCAAATTGATTAAAAAAAGGAACATCACTATTTTCATCTGCAACATATTCCTGTAAATTTGATCCCTGTTCTGCTGATCTAACTGCTTCGACGTAATACCAAAGTATCTCATCCGATGGAGGGGAAATCGATCCTCCTTCTGGTATCCATTCTTCCTCACTACCGTACCAACATGGGCGATATTCAAAAGAAAAGCATCCCGACTTCGTTGTTTCCGCTGTAAGATTCGAGGTATAATCCCCTATCTTCGTCTTTGATGTTTTGATTCTTAGCAAACCAGATACATCAATATCCGCATATCCAAATCTATCGGTTGATGCGTAGATAGTTAAGTCTTCAAGTATCCCATTAATTCTTAATCTTCCTTCAAAATAAAATCCCTGGTAAATAGTGTTGTCATTTAGATACGTAATTACAGTTCCGGATACCCAGGTTATATCTGTTGTGATAGTGTTCCCCGCTACCGCTGTTATTTCTCCCGATAATATCTCTCCTGTTGTTTCGTTATAAACTTGGATACTGTCACCTTCATTTCCAGTAAACACACCTTCTGTCACGATTTGAAGATAACCGCCTGCATTAGATTGGGAGCTGATTATCCAATCTTGGCGTAATAATCTAAATATATTTGCGCTTTCAGTAGCCACCCAGCGAAAAACCCCTGCCGGACTGGTAAGGGTAAAACAAGCAGGGGTTGATATTAACGTATATGTAGCCATTAGATTACCTCCATTGTGATTTTACTTATCGTATCAGAATATTTTTTGTTAATTTCTTCAATAGTTTTCTTTCTCTCTTGTTCGTAAATATCAACAAATACCTTGTTTCTAAATTGCTTATTCCCGTATTTATTAATATACCATGTTAACCCTTTCGCTTCACTCATCTTCCCTTCCGGCGTTTTACTCTTGAACATATTCCGTTTTTGCATCCAGGCGAAAATCCTATTTACCAATCCTGAACTTTTATTGTTCTTTCTCGGTCCCCGCCCTTTCTGCAAAACAGGTAACCAAAATGGGACTAATATCCCTATGCTTGAATCCGTTTCCTCAACCTCGAATAACTTCATAATCGAATCGGGTATCTTGTTACCTGAATACATATTTTTTTTACTTATCTCTGAGATAAGGTTATTCAGCTCGGTCTTTAAGTCAGGTATCATTCACAAGGCTCCCTGTTTTCATTCAAAAGATATGTTAAATCTAAAGGCATTGACCAACCTATTACATTTGCATCATATTTATTCTCCAAAATCTTATCTACCCTCAAAGACATAATCGTTCTGAATAGCTGCAAATCAATTAACCTTACAATTATCTGCTTGCATATATCCAATAGCTCCTGTAATACTATCTCGTTATTGTCGGCTGCATCCTCTAACCTAACTTGCTTCATCACTTCGATATAATAAGGAGGATACTGTTCAAGAATAGCATTAGCCCTTACCACAAGATTAACACTGTTCGGCTGAATGATCAATCCGATAATATCATCCTGAGTACCTTCATCGGTTACAAGATTAGCCAGCTTATCCGATTCATAAAGCACATACGTACAGCCTGAATCAGTCAATACATCTTTAAGTGTTGAAGCAATCATTCCTTTAATTTAAGTTCAAATTCACAGTTTTTCCTCCTACAGCAATCCATAAAGCCTGCACTGTCGGCAGCTATGCTTTTTACAAATTGCTGTAAGATGTTTCTTTCATTTTCATCCTGACTTATCAGCATGATCATTCCTGTTTTTTTTACTTCTGCAATCATCTTTTTTTGGTTTTAAGTTGTGATTCTTCCATTTGTAATTTAAAATATCGTTCCTGGTATTCATTCATTTCCTTTGCGCTCATTAATCGAACTAAACATTCATTATAAGGAGTTAACATCACTTCATCCGTTGTGCATCTCATTACATTACTCAAAAAATCAAGAGTATTTAACTCACTATAAGCGTTCAATTTTTCAATCCCTGCTGCCAGCTCTAACTTTGTCGGCTCTTTATATAGCACCTTTTGTTCGTTTGCTATTAACTCACTTATTAATTTAACCAAGTGTAAAGCAACCGGGTATATATCTTTTGCAAGGCAAGTTACAATATTTATTACAATTCCAAATATATTAGCCTCATTAAATTTCAACCCTGTTATTTCAGGATAAAAATAACCTCCCACTAACCGAATGATTATCCCGAAGTCATTTAACTCCTCCCTGGCTAAATATAGTCTTTGACCATAACAGATATTTTCAGCAAGCTGTTCCCGGGTTAATGGTATTGTTAATATCTTTTTAATCTTTAACTTATCCGGCAAAGGCAAGTCAATTAATCCATCTGCCAATCCTGAATATAACTCAGGATATTTAATCATGTCAAATAACCTTAATTTATCTATACGTTTGATGTTCGCCATACCTGCCTGCCTTTATCTATTGAAAGAGTTCTGATCACATATTGAGCTGCATCCAAGAGGTGATCGAATGCGTCTATTGGGATACCTGCTCGTTTATCATTCCAAATATAATTTCTTAATTCTTTAACCAAGTTAGTACTTTCTTTTGTAACTATCAATTCAAAGTCCTGCATTATTCTTATACCTTCAATTTTGCTGCCAGAAAATTTCTTAACAGGCTTAACATTAAATTGATTTCTTAATTCTGTTATCATTCTCGGTGATGCTGAATCAGCAATTATAAGCTCATGCTGTTTAGCGTGCCTGGAAACATTTAATCTTAAGTCTGAAACAAGCTGATTAGTATTATAAAAACACTCATGAAGAAATATCTGCTTTAATTTCCTGTTTATAGCAACTTTTATCATTGCATCCGGATCAGGATGAAAACCAAAATCCAACCCGAAAATATAAGGTAATGAGTTATCAAATTCCCCAAATTTCCAGTTAGGATAAATCAGCCCTTCCATACCTCCGTATTCGCAATCAATATGTATTCGCTTGAAATTATGATCCCTTTCTGCACGTTTTTTGATTCTTTCCTTTTCAAATTCTGGTAAATTAGGATTGCTAAGATAATTTGAAGTTATAATTATTGTGTCATTGTAGTTCTGAATCCAGTCTTCTAACCAAAATTGAACCGTCGGGTTAAAGTCTGCTATAATGAATTGAGATCTGCGGGCAAGTTCATCCCAAATTTCTTCTTTCAAGCTGTTTATTTCATTTCCGAATAACCAGTTACGTCTTGCCCCTAATGCCTTTTCGATCCTGTCAGCTGAGAAAAATTCTATTATAGAACCAGTATTATTAAATACACATCGGCCTAAAGTTTCATTAAATTTAATCAGTTCATATAATCCCGATTTGACAAGGTATTTTTTTAAGATGCGAATTGCTCCAATATCAAGGTGAGGTCTTGACTCAGAAACTATCGTGATAATTTGATTTTTCTGTTTTAATGCTATTATGAAGCAAAGAAATATTATAATATCTTCTGTCTTACCTGAGCCTGTCCCTCCTTTATGAATAATTACTTTCTTTCCTTGTTCATAAGCCTGTAAAGTCATTTCAAATACCTCACCATAAATGATTTCATTTTTCACTGCTTCCACCTTTTTTTAAATTGATAATTATTTCACCTTGTACTTTCGTCTCTGACTTATCCGCTATTTTCCCGTATAAAGTATCGTATATTTCCTTTATTGCAATAACATCTCCTTTTAAGGCTCTTTCAATTAATGCGAGAGTTACTTTGTCCTCAACTGTACCAAATTCATCTTTACCGGTAATAGGATTTTTTAATTTAGTTGCAATTTCTATCCATTTCTTTAAAATAGTGGATCTATTCTTTGAACCAACAGGTCTGCCTTCACGATTGATATTCTCTGGTCGCTTGTCAAATCCCTTCGTATTTCGTTTATCTTCTGGAAAAGGCATAGTTGTTTTTTAGTTGTTTAATTTTTCAATGGTTCATATTTTAACAAGTCCTTTTTAATCATATATTTTTGATTTTTAAGTATTTGTAAAACATCATAATGAAATTTATTCCAGTTTATTTTTTCCTCAACTTCTTTCATGTGATTTAATTTACCTATTTTCCAGAAATTTACGAAAGGAATTAAATCATATATTACTTTCAAAGCTTCTTCTGTGTCAATGACAGGCTCTATACTTATCCATGTAAATATTCCTTTTGAATGTGCTATTTTTACAGCTTCATATCTGCTCTGAATCGAAGGGGCTCCTGGTTCCCAATATTCCCTTAGTTCCTCATTTCTCATTACAATTGTACTTCCGAACTTCCAATCTCGATTACGTTGAAATATATCAAAATCATTTACTGCTCTAAATCCTGCCTTTGTGAGAACATTTACTTTTTTAAAATTATTTTGTTCACATATTAATAGAGCTTGTCTTGTCAAAAATGCAGATTCCTCATTTTGATAACAATCTGACATGAAAGAAAATAAAAGTTCTTTTTCTTTTTGCTCAATTGTTGCCTTTTCTGCATCACGCTTAAATTGATTAATAACATTCGTTCTTGCGTGATGTGATTCAGACCAATCTTGTAATGATTTTCTCATTATCGACGGGCAATAACAATATTTACAGGCATGCGCACATCCCGTATATAAATTTGCAGCTAATTCGCTGTACTCTCTGGCTTTACCAGTTGGTTCATAAATAATTGTTGCCATTTCTTTTAATGGATTAAGTTTGAAAATAAAAATAATTTTTTTGATTTATAAAATATCCTGTTATACTTTTAATACCTTTAAGGTATAAATAATTTTTCAATTTTTCAAGTCCATGACGATAAAACAATGTTGGAATTTTTCTTATCATTAATTTAGTATATCTGTTTTTTAATAATAATTCGTGAGGCAAGCAACCGATAACACTTTGTATTGCTGTGACAATAACTATTCCTTTATATTGTTTTTTAAATAAAATTTCAAGCTGCTTAAATGGTATTCCGTAAGAATCAAGATCAATGATATTATATTTTGTCAAATCCATACCTTTTAAATATTTTAAATTATCCCCTTGTAAATAAATTCTATTACCTTTATTTTTTTCTTTTTCTATTCTTAAAACAATTAGATTTTTACCAGTTATTTTTTGAACTTTATCCCATATTTTAGATTCCCCTGCAAAACATTCTAAAATAATAGGTCTCTTAATATTTTTAATTGCATCAATTCTCAAATTGACTTTTTCTGTAAAAAAAGAATTATCTATTTTCATTAATTAGACGACATTTCAATTTCCACGTTAGCAATTTCTTTTATTTTTTCAATTAAATCCTGAAATTTTATAAGGTCTTCTGGATAAAATGAAATTAATATATGACTTGATTTAAATTCTTTTATCTCTTGTTCTTCTTGTTTGTAATTATTTCTATTTAATTCAGATACTTCCATTCCCCAGTCATTCAATAATTCAGCATCCCATTCGTTTGCCAAAGTTTCAAGGTCCCAGTCGCCAAAATTTAGGTTATCCTCAATGATGAATCTTTTTTCTTCTTCTTCTGTCAGCTTGTCTGTTATTTTTACCCATGAATCAGGGACCTCCTTATATCCGAGTTCTTTCAACGCCCTGTATCTCATGTTTCCGCCAATTATTAATCCATCCTTATTACAAACGATTGGTCGAAGTTCCATCATTTTAGAAAAATCCTTTACACTCTGGCAGAGTTTTTTAAACCGTTCATCTTTAATAAAACGGGGGTTGCTTTTATTTAATTTCAGATCCCGAATGTCCATAATTGCGAAAGTTAAAATTTAGAAATGAAAATGTCAAGTGTTTTTCCTAAAATCTATCTTGTTTTGGATTTTCCCTTATTTCACATCCATTTTCTTCAGCTTGCACTTCTTTTGCTTTAACGCCTTTACCTAAAATTTTAATCCTCCCTTCATCAAACCATTCATTCTCTTTTCTTTTGCCATCTTTATCAACTTCAGGAGTTAATGAATATTGGCTACATCCATAAAGATAGTTACATTTAGCTGTAATAATACCTGTAAAACCCGTGATTTTGTCTTGTGCTTTTTTACCTAAATTTTTCATTTTTTTAATTTTTACAGTTTATAAATATAATTCTCAATGATAATTTTAAATTCCTGGAAACTCCGACAAATGACATATTGATAACCGAAACGTTTTAGTTTCTTCTCAAATGCCTTTTGTGTTTCTGACTGCACGCCCTTTGCTGTTTTCATTTCAATAGCCAGACCGTAATAATTCCCATTACTAAGGAATAAAAACAAGTCCGGTGATCCTGCCAATGCACCCTCTGCTTTTAATATCCTGCCTGTTATCTTATTGCGGAAACCACCCATCGGAAAGGAACAAAGTAAAAATCCTGGATATTGCAACCTGAACCACTTCACGCAGGCTATCTGTAATTTACTTTCTATTGTTGTCATAACTCAGTTATCTCCTGTATGTTTTTTCTTTTGATTGTTACTGTCATTTCATCCTCTGTAAATTGTTTTAGAGTAATTTCATACGGAGTTAATTCTACTATCTTACCATGTAATACACCCCTTCGGATATGATTTATGAAAGTTATCTTTATGTTTTGTCCTTCTTGCATTTTAGTTTGTTGAGTTGTTTGTCTTCATCTCTTTAGGTTTTTCTGTAATCACAATTCATATTATAAGGATTGCATTTGGCTTTAATAGCCCAACAATTACCCTGTTCGTTTGCGTATACACAAGTTCTGCATTTTTCTGGTTTATGTTCTTCTTTGTTCATCTCTTTAGGTTTTAATTTTTTCTACAATATTATTTTCATCATCATATATTATAAAATTAGTGTACTTTTTTCTTTTCAGTCTTTTGTTTTCAGCCTTTAATAACTCTACCTTTAAGTACAAATCAAATTTATTTTCTTTATAAACAGACGAGGTAAACGTAGGTCTTGTTTCTAATTCGATTGCATATCTTAATACCATTTCTTTAGGTTTTTAAAAATGCCGGTCTTTCCCGGCTGCCAGAGAGGCCGTTCTCTCATCTTCTATTTCAGCGAAGCATCTTTATTACAGTATCGCACTTTGTAGGTACCCAAGCAGAATTTACGACTACTGCCATCGTCTGTATGGGAGAGGTACGCACACCATACAGCCCAACCCGAACCACTATAAAAAAGTATATAGCTTCTTTCATTGGGGGATATCTTTACTTTTTTATTTTAATGTTAATAATTATTCACTACTGAATACCCGTTTTTATACCAGCTTTTTACCTGCCTTCTTCTGAACTCAATAGCTCTTACCCTGAATTCTAACTGTTCTATTTCGCTTTGAATAGCTAACCACTTTTCAATGTTATCCCTGCACTTTAACTGAAGAAATGTATAACCTCTTATCTGCTCAAGAAGTTCGTCTTTCTTTCTGTTTTCCTGGATATATGTAAAGGTCTGTTTCATTTTAAAATTCAGTTATATCGTAAAAATCCGTGAACGTTTCGTTATAATTGCACTCAAAAATCAAGTTTTTCTTCATTGCATTCGATGTTTTCATTAACAAAGGGCAGTCCTTTATCATTTATCGAAAAGGCAAATTTTTCAAAATCTATTCCCCTGCCCATTTCGCAATCAACTATACTACTATATTTATCCTTTTTGTCTTTTGTTACTGATATTATCATTTCACATTTTTTCATTATGGAGCTACCTAAATGCCCGGTTGCAAAATTATCGTTTTTGTTCTGATGAATCACTGTTGCTATATGACAATTATATTGCTTTGTCCATCTTAGTAGTAATCCAGTCACCCTGGTTGCTTCTTCTTCATCATTTATACCATAAGCTAAATCAGCAATCCCATCAATTACAACAAATCCGACTCCTGGTATAGTTTTTAAAGCGTATTCTATTATTTCGCATCTTTCTTTATAATTGAACTCACGCAAACTAAATGCCCCAAAATAATCAACATTACATCCGCTTATTGCTGTAATTCTTTTTGCTGAATTAAAGGCGTCATAATCCCCCTGCTCGGTATCAAATAATATTATCCGCCTTTTATTTTCAGGTAATTGTCCTCTAAATTTATTTTCAATAATTCCATTTTTTATTAATGATGCCGTTATCATACCTAAAAAAAATGTCTTTTTGCTTTTTGCCTTACCTATTATTGCACTAAAATTTCCCAAAGTAAATACTCTTTTTTCCCTATTCTTTAAATCATTTTCAAGTATATACAATATTACTGGTGGTTTATCAATAGTTTTTTCAATATCAATAAAACATTTACCTAAAATTTCTTTCAATTTATCTTGTGGTATAACGTCCTTTTTCTTATTTTCTGATGGCTTATATTTTTCTCCTAAATCTTTTGCGCAAGCTGAAAAATCACCATTGTATTCTAATAATGCCTTAACCTGAAATGGAGAATACCCCTTTTCTGATTCAAAAGGATAACCATTTGAACTAAATACATAAAATACATTTTTTGCAGCTTTATTAAATGTCGCACTTACTCCTTTATCCTTTCCTGGTCTTGTAAATTGATTTTCCTTTATTTCTTTCCATCCTGAATTAATTAGTATTGATCTTGTTTTATCATATGCCTCAATAGAATTATTATAAATATCTCCAGGTTTTTCTCCTGATTCAAATTCCGTATTTCTTACCTCATGCCATTCATTGAAACTTTTTGCCGAATTATAAAATATTATTTTTTCCTGATCTGTAATTTTCTGAATATCTAAAATATCATTTCTTATTATTTGATATCCATTTGTCGGATTTGCACAAAAATAACCACCTTCACCCCTTGTTTCAATAATTGTATCTGGCACATATCTATTATCTACTTTTTTAGGTCTTCTTGCAAGTTTTAAATTACCTTCAGGATTATCTGTTCTAAATAAAAGATGATAACCTCCGCTTTGTGTGCTTTGAATAGGTAATTTATATTTATCGTATATTTCTTTAACTTCATGTATTTCTAAAAATGACTTTAATATCTCTTTTGCATCATTAAAATGATTGTCAAAATCCATGCATATTAATCCATCAGATGCTTTACCTGTCTTAATTCCTATCGCTTCAACTCCTTCAAATTCTTTTAATTCAAATTCCCTGTTCCATGTCCCTGGCAATAAAGGAGCTTTATCCTTTCTACAAGGCAAACATTTCAATCCTGCTTTTTCATATAATTTTATTGTTTCAATCATTTTTCCCTGTTTATCCAGTTATTAGCAGTATAGTAAACATCAGTATTTTTCTTCTTTAAGTCTTTCCAGTTTTCCATGCTGCGAAAAATGTCTATTAATGATATATTTTTATCCTTTGTTTTTGCAAGTAACTTTTTAAATTGTTCAAATGTTAATTGTTTAGGTAATGAAAGTATATTTATCATTTTTTGATCTACACCATTTTTACCAAAAAATATATCAACAAGTTTTTTATATTTGTCTTTATACTCATTTTCTTCTGCTAAATTAAGTTCGTTTTGATAAAAAGTATCTATATTTTTCTCTTCTCTTATCTTATCTTTATTGCTAGGTTTTGCTACAGTTTTGCTTCCCCTTTTGCTTAGCATTTGCTTAGCATTTGCTAACCCTCCTAAACGCCCTGCCATTACACGCTTTTCATTAATGTTAGAAAATTCCTGCATCTGTTCATCAAGAAAATTAATGATAACATTTTCATTTTCATCTATCAAAATTATACCACTATCAAGCAACTCATCAAGGCTTGCTACGTTTTTGCTAAACCTTTGCTTAGCATTTGCTAAGCTAATGCTACAATCCTTTAACCAATAGTAAGAACATAAGTTAATAAACACTCCCTGGGTCTCCATTGAACATAAAGTTATATCACCTTTTATCCATTCAGCAGGATGAAATTTATAGTATGGAAGTTCTTTCGCCATCGTACATTAAATATGTTATTTTAATAGAATAAATTACATTATAAATAGCACTTAATTGAAAAACATCCATACTTTTTAGTTCATTAAGAATTTTATGTATTTCGTTAAGTTTTGAAGTATGACAATAATCACTTAATATTAATCTCTGTATTTGTTTATTTAAATCAGATATAGACTTATGGCAATGTTCGCAAAGTGTTTCATAATCATTATCTGAATATTCCCAAGGTTTTTTATTATTATCATAACTAACCTTATGGTGTACGTGTAAAGTAACATCAGTATCACCACAAATACTACACTTAAATTTATCCCTTTCAAGTATCTCTAAGCGTTTCTTTTGCCACTTAGGATGTTTTAATTGTTCCTGGTAAGTCATTGTTATTAATATAAAAACCCCCCAGGGCGGTTCGCAAATACACAGCCACGAATGGAAGGTATCCGCCCCAGAGGGTTATGTTAATACTAATGTTTGTTAATTTTTGCATGACTGTATATTTGCTTGAATACAATATTACAAAATAGTTTGTATATAACAAAGATGTTTGCATTTATTTTTTAACAATTTAATTTTCTTCAATACCTGATGCAATTTCGTTCCAGTATCCATACCCTTCGGGAGTAGCATCCCAAACGAAGGCATGAGCAATATATTCACTAAAACTACCTTCATGCAGATGCAAATTACAAGGGAAATATCTGCTGTGAATTTTTTCATATTCAGTTATGTTTGTTATGAACTTTTCGTGTGCTCCCTTTTCGATAAGCTTATGTTTAAATTCGGGGGGAATTTGTATCATTTTGTTTCAGTTTAAGATATTTTTCTTTAGCAAGTCGAATAACTTCTAACATCTGATCAGGTGTTAATCCCGCTTTTTTTAGTGTTAACATAATTTCGTCTGCTATTTGCTTAGTTGTTTTCATTTTGTAGTAATTTAATAAACATTTCAGCGTGTTCTTTTTCAATAAATCCGGCAATAAGTTTACTATTTCTGCGAACAAAATAGTGTCCGTTTGGACCTTGATCAAGAGTATAATTTACCATCAGATTAGTAATAAGTAAAGTATTGATATTTTTCGCACCAGTGATCTGCCTTATGATCTTCTTGATCTAATTGACAGTAAATTAAATGACTTGTGTAGTCATATAGTTCAGAATGAGCGCAATTAGCACACATATTATCTTTGGGTTTTTCCATCATTTCCCGTATTGATATAAAACTTCCTGTATGCTTATCATTTTACAGATCCGCTTGTGCTCTTTATTTCCTGCCTCGATACATCTTTGAATAATACGCCGACAGACTATTTGACCTTTTGTCGGAGTATTGTCGAATATGGATAGTTTTGTTTGCATCCTTACATCAGTTTTTCGTTATCCTTAAGGTTTGCTGCGTTATTGTACATCTCATTCACCTGAGAATTTTCCCTCATCTCATTCACCTGAGAATTTTCCCTCATCACATTTACCTGAGAATTTTCCCTCATCACATTTACCTGAGAATTTTCCCTCATCTCATTCACCTGAGAATTTTCCCTCATCACATTTACCTGAGAATTTTCCCACATCACATTTACCTGAGAATTTCCCCACATCTTATTCACCTGAGAATTTTCCCTCATCACATTTACCTGAGAATTTCCCCACATCTCATTCACCTGAGAATTTTCCCTCATCACATTTACCTGAGAATTTTCCCTCATCACATTTACCTGAGAATTTTCCCACATCACATTTACCTGAGAATTTTCCCTCATCTCATTCACCTGAGAATTTCCCCACATCTTATTCACCTGAGAATTTCCCCACATCACATTTACCTGAGAATTTTCCCTCATCACATTTACCTGAGAATTTTCCCACATCACATTTACCTGAGAATTTTCCCTCATCTCATTTACCTGAGAATTTTCCCTCATCTCATTCACCTGAGAATTTTCCCTCATCTCATTCACCTGAGAATTTCCCCACATCTCATTCACCTGAGAATTTTCCATATAGTAAACTAATGCGTTTTTTAATTTACTGATTTTTGCATCTTTCAAAATGACAGCTTTCCCGATTATGATATTTCTTTCTCCTGTTATAATCATGTTCTTAACGATTAATCGTAATTTCCGATATGCCTTTTCTTTAACTGATTCGTACCAGTCAGGGATTTCAGATTCATCAACATTTAATTGATAATTATCAATGTCGGAAAAATTGTTATCTTTCGGGACAAATTCAACTCTTACAAATGATCCGCTGAGTTTTGTATCATCAAGATTAAATTCATCAATTAAATCTTCATGACTAATCGTAAATGGGTTATGTAGTATATCCCCGTTTTGTTTTAAAATTGCTGAATAAAATTCACACATGATTTTTTGGTTTTTGACTACATTAATTTTTCGTTATCCTTTTTATTTTCCTCTTTTCTGAAACGCGGAAATTGCTCCTCAATAGTTGTGTCACCGTCTTTTATTGCCTGCACAACGCCCCGTAAAGTTGCAATATCTTCTGGATTGATCTGCGAAACTGTCTGCTTACCGAACATTTCCAGTATATCCTTTTCTTTTACATCGTAATTTTTCAGAAAATATTCAAATACTTCTTTACGTTTTGCGATCAATTTCTGTTCATCTGAAAGATCACCTGTCAGTTTGTGCCTGCTCGACTGGTATACCTCATCTATCATTGCCTGCGGAATGACTTTGAATATTGCGTTACGTTCTGCAACTGCCATAGCTGCTAACATCGTGGTATTTACCATATCTTCATCGTATCGTTTTCCGTCTTTATATAATATTTTCCTTCGTGCATCGACCTGAATGGCATAGTTACTTTCCAGGTCAAAGGCAATAGCAGAAGCGGTTACATGAGTTGCGCCGACCTCTCCTGCCCGTACCTGAACACGGATATTACCGTAAAATTGTGCAATGATACGGGCAAGATGAACACTTGCACCCTGTATCTTTTTGCCTGCGCGTGGCAAGGCATATCCGCAGCTGGCTGCAATATTTTCATTACGTGTTACCGTTGCTATTGCATTTTCAATCACACGAATAACATTTCGAGGGTATTTTTTCGCCGTACTAATCTGAATGTCGAATAAAGGTTCGCTTGTAGGTGCGACCATTGTTTCATCAACTTTGATAATTTCTGTATTTTCCATAATTTTAAGTTTTTTAAATTAAAAATTCGTGATCTTATTGTATACCCATTCCGGGAGTTGATAATTTTCTATTGAATTTACGATCCATTCATCCGTTCTGAAACATTCTGCAATCGTGTCAAGACGTAATCTATACATTTCCCTGCCTGCATTTATGTCAATCTCCGACATCTTTAAAAATCGTGCTGTTGGATTCTCTGACTTTTCAACACATATATAAACAAATGTGTTAATTTCTTCTTTACCGATTGCTTTGTTATATAGGTCAAGATAAAAAGCTGCCCGTAAATGATATTCATAATCCCTGAAATCTTTAGCGAGGTCAAAATCGGATATAGAACGACAGAATTTCAGATCCGCAATAAACTTTCCTGGTTTAATATAATCCGGTCTGCCTCTCAGTTTCAATCCTGTTTCTTTGTCTGTAATCTCATAATTTTGTTCTGTTATTCCTGTTTCAATGTTTACGAATTTATCAAATCCAGGTATTCTCTTAATGATCTCTGCATACCAGACAACTTGCTTATATATCACAGGTTCAAACATTATTTTGTCAGGATGTAATTCTTTTTGTTCATCCAGATATTTACCGTTCTTTCCCGTTTTTGAATAAGTCCCATCTTTGTTAATTTTGTCCGGTTCAGGAAAATCTCCTAAACACATGATTTTTTCAAAGAATTTTTCATGTTCTAAAATATACAGATGCGCAGCCGTTCCAATATCAAAATAGTCAGCTTCGACTTTTTTATGCAAAAACTTTCTTTGATAAAATTCTAAAGGAGTTCTGCATCCTGCAAGATCACTTCCTGAAATTGCTATATCTGTCATTGTAATAAAGAATTAATTCCTGCGAAGTTGTCATTGAGATATTGAATTTTTATGCCAAGTTCTTCAGCATTTTTATAGAGTTTGCGTGCTTCTGTTTCATTCTCAGCTTCATCAAATGCTCGTTGAAAAAACTTTTGTCCTTGTGCTTTAATTTCGGGTTTCATTTTTAGTATATTTTTTGTGAATACTCATTCCTTTTTGTTTGAAGTAACTTTCCCCTGTTATTGTGCCACGAACAAAAGAACTCATTACTCCATCTTTTGCACGTTTGTTTCTTCCAATTTTGCGTGATCCACCGCCTTTTTTTTGCTTTTCCATTATTTTTATTATTGATTATATAATTCTTGAATTTGACAAGCTAAATCCCAGTCAGGTAACAGCTCCTCTCCGCCCTCTTTGAAACATACAATTTTGTGTATTTCTATTTCGTTTCTTTCGTAGGATGTAATTCTTTCATCAGGTTCCCCACCTGTCTCACTTTTATATCTGCGATCAAAAGTAAACCAAATGTCATACCATGTATCAACAATTTTGAATTCATGATGCCTGGCTTCGTCTGGTAATTCTCTGAGTTCTTGTATTAGTTTTTTCATATTGCTAAGATAAGTAATTTTTTAATACGTTGTATCTCAATATGTTAATTTAGAATGATTCTAAATAAGGATGCGGTAACTTTGAAAAGTATTTATCCCAAAAATTCAGTTTCAAAGAACGTCCGCATCCTTTAACTCTTTAACGAAACTCTCACCGCAAAACGGGCAGGTGATTGTAATGTATTCCGGTATTGATTTATAGATTTCTGTCATCTTATTAAAATCAATCCTGCGAAGGATTTCCAACCTTCGTTTTCCGTGAATAAATAAATTGTTTTCATAATAGGTAGTTTTTAATGACATAATAAATTGACCATATTCCAGAAAGAAATACAGCTACAAGTAAGATGTAAGGGAAATATCTCAATGCGGAAATAACGATCAAAAGAGCTGCCAGGAATAAAACGATGAATAAAATTCCTAAACTGACAAATGCCTTCGGAGTAAATTCTTTACTCTCATCAGCATCATAAACATTATTATCGTGTCGTGTTTTCATAATTATTTATTTTCGTTTTCCAGTTCATCAAGACCTTTTAAAAATGCCTTTTCATAAATTGCACTGAGTTTGAATTTTGTCAACTTACTGAGCTTCTTTGCCATTTTCTGTGCTTCATCAGATACAGGGATTCGTATTGTTTTCATACCTTTTCAATTCTTATATATTCATCTGAGTTTAATTCGTAGCTTTCGCCGTCCCATTTTGGGAATGGAAATTGTTCGTTATGATATTTTTCAATAATAGATGTAACTGTATTTTTTGTTACATCTTCGTAAAAACGAACATCCTGTGAATTTTGTTGTTTTGTAATCGTTACGTTATACATGACTTTATGTTTTTAATTAATAGCTTCAAGTATCGAATTTCTTACTTCATTTACCTGTGATTTAATCCATGAATAAGGTTGTGATGGGCAGTCAATAAAAACAGCAACTTTTAATTCTCCATTTTCTTCATATACATAACAGGTAGTTTTCATTTTATTTGTATTGTATCCAACATTGTTAAGATATACTCTTTTTTTGTCGCCTTTTTCCCAAACTTTAGTTCCGAATTTTTCTGCTATTTTTTCAAGTGTTTTCATCGTGTTTGTTTTTTGTTGATATAAAGATACAACATTAAAATACATTTGTCAAGTATTTTTACATATTTTTTTCATTTATTTTACAAAAAAGTGTTATTTATATTAATTCTAAATAAGGTAAAGCTAAAGTAATACCCTATTTTTTGAAATTTGCCCTGTTTTCTGCCCGTATTTGAATTATAATTGCAAAGTTGATATATACGATTATTAAAACCTGCCCTCCTTAAATCAAATAAAAACCCCCTGCTAAAGAATTTCAACAGGGGGGGAAACTACTAACTATGAAAAAACTACCTCTATTTTTTTTAAACTAATTTACTTCCGGATCGAACAACTCTGTTTATCCGGTTCCTAATTTCAATACCATAACACAAATTGTGACTTTGGTATTCTTTATTCAAACTTTCAAAATTATTTATAAATTCATTGACGGAACTATTCCTAACTTCAATTACATTTGAAGGTACATATCCGATCATTAATGTACCTCCCGACCATGCACAATAAGAATGTTCAATGTACGGCACTATTGCCGACATTTCAAAATCCAGGGAAATTAAATCAATAACTGTTTCGCCTGTTTGTTCATAAGTAACATCAGCGAATTTCATTTTTACAGGCGGATCTGCATTGCAAGCAAAGAAGATCAACGCAACTGAAAAAAACATCAATAGCAATCTTTTCATTTTTACCTCCTTTTTAATTAGTACTAATTTATAAAACCATTGGTTTAAAAAAGCAATTTACAATATATTTTAATACAAGTCAAATAATCTTACGAAATTTTAATACAAAATATGCTATTATTGCCAGAATCCAAAATGCACCGATCCAGGCAAGTATCTTTATCCATTTGGGGCAATATTTTTCTGCAGGAAGTTGCTCCTTAATGTATTCAGTTTTGATAATATCTTTACCCTGAATAAATATTGTGTCCGGTTTTTTAAGCAATTCTGCTTTTAACTTCCGATCCAGGACCGTCAATTTAGCCTTTAATCCTTCGTTTTCCACTTCAATCTCAAAGTTTTCGCAGGGAACCTCAGTAACAATCTTTAATGTATCAGCTTTGATCCTGATTGTATCTATTCTTATTTTCTCAATGTATTCAATCTTTGTCTCCACAGGCACGGGATGAAATTTTCGCAGGCATCTTTTCTGAGTTATACAACTTGAAAATAACAGAATTGATAATACAATGTAAATCAATGTTTTCATATTCCAATGTTAAATTAATGTTAAGTTAATGTTAAATTAATGTTAAGGAATTAACATAAAATTAATATAATCTTAATAATTTCTTAAAATACTTTCATTCTCGATTTTTTACTTTTAATTATTTATTTCAACTTCTGCAAGGTAAAAAGTTAGTACTGCGGTTGGATCAGGTAAATGCTCTTATTGAGCAAATTAATTTCATTTTTCTGGGGACTTTTTTCTTTCTTTTTCTTTTGTCCTTTTCTTTTTCTTTCTTTTTAAAGTATCAATCATAAGTCCATCTTGCTCTTTTACCTCTGAAATCGATATGAACAAATCCTATTAACAAAATATTTCCCTGTTTTGAAGGATGTTTTATAGCAAGTCCGCCTTTCCAGTATTCATTGTATTTTGAAAAAATAAAATGCAGAATTTTAACAGCTAATTCTCTGGAACATCTGACTGGCTGTATATCTGCTGCCATAATCGTATGTTGTGAGTTGCCGGACCGCCCTCTTAACAGTTCCCATTCTTTACACCTGTATCCTGCTGCAATTCTT
>Ga0265297_10005675_pt1 | contig 18770 bp, 22 predicted proteins | sample Munlanlwell13791_FD_192502 | JGI IMG/M metagenome (GOLD analysis project Ga0265297, IMG submission 192502) | Leachate microbial communities from a municipal landfill in Southern Ontario, Canada - Leachate well 137-91 | ecosystem: Engineered > Solid waste > Landfill > Unclassified | place...
CTGCCCTTATTCTAGGTTCATATACTTGCTTAATCGCATATCTATCTAGCTTACCAAACACTATATGCGGAAGCTCCGTAAGTGTAATCGTAAAACCCTTAAGCCTTTTATGAACAGGAAGTGATGGAGCGATCTGGTCAAATCTCTCCTTAATCGCTAAATGCAAATTCACTACGGCAAATTTCCTAAACTCGTCAAGATCCGGCTGGATGACTGCCCAAAGAACTTTCGATTTCTTTGCGCCATTCATTTCAATGACTGTAAAAACACACATCTCTTTAATCGGAGCAACCTTTGTATAAAGCTCCTCAATCTCTTCCGGGTAAATCTTACTCCCGGAATTCAATATGATAAAATCTTCAAATCTATCTATAATGGTTTTGCTCATTTATTTGCCTCATACCTGTCTGCCGACAGGCAGGTTTTCAATTCAAGAGAATTCGTTGCAGGAATTACTCTTGTTTTCATAAAACCAGGTAATTGAATATCAATCGGCGGCTCTTTCGTAAACCAAACTCCATGCCATTCAACAAGGATATTTTGCCCTTGAGGCTTTATAGAGATCTGAATATCCCCAAAGCTTGTTGGCGCAGGCCCAAACGAAATCATTTGTTTTTTTTCCAGCCAAATTTGCGGAATTCCCGAGCATATTATTAATCTGTCGTTTTCTTCGCGCACAAAACAATTTCTGATCATCAATACCCATTCTGCCGCGGCCCAAACATGCTGCCCATCCCCCATGCATCCTCCGCCTGTACCCGGATGTATCGACTCAGGCCATTGCCCTGTAGGCGTTGCCAGTTTGGCCACCGCGGTCATCAAACCGAAATACCTAGAGTCCCCTGCGCTCAGAAAAACTTGAGCTAAATGCAATGTAAGATAAGGATTAATTCCTGAATGGGTCATATCATGAAAAAATCCGCCATGCACTAAACAATTCTTCATTAAAAAATTAGCGGTATCTAAAGTTCTCGGGTCGTTTTGTTGAAAGACCCGAAGCGGATACCCGGCAACTAAGGAACCGACCGCTCCGGAATCCAGGCGCCGATATGGAGAAGCCGGCATTGCCAGTCTTTTTAAACGAAATTCCACTTTCCTTAAACTTTGATTAATACTTTCCAGCAGTTCTTGTGATTGACTTTCAAATGGATTAGCCTGATCTTTATCATTATAAGCGGCGCACAAAAATGCCGCTGCTTTTAATCCCGCAACAGCCCAGAAATTATCCCAATAATAAAAATCATTCGGGCCCAGATGCTCAGCACTAAACCCTGACGGCAATAACCCTGCGTGAGGAGATTGCAAATTACCGGACAAACGCTTCTTAGAAATCCACCTGCCTGCCTTATTGATTGAATTTTTCCATTCTTCTGGGGGAATACTTCCCGTCATTTCACAATACCGCTGCATAATCCACAAGGCCTCACCGTTAGAATCCCATTCCCCTTCCTGGGAAAGAAAATAGCCTTGGGCTGTCTGACGCAAACGAAAACAATCCAAGGCCCGCCGGACACGATCCTTTAACCCGACAGCTAATAAAGCATGCAATATAAAAGCGGCATCACGAAACCAAAATCTCCGGTAAATGTATGGCCCAGGATAAACTTCCTTGGGCGAATGCAAAATCATGGTGTAAATAGCGGTTTCATAAAGAAACTGGAAATGTTTATCGGGAATTTGTAATTCAGCGGCGCCTACAAGACTTTCCTTCCAGGCAGTTTTAGCAATTTCTTGATAACCTAAAAATGATTTTTCTTCAATTTTGTCTTTTGTTAATGAAACGGAGATGGTAATTTCCTGTGATTTTCCTGCTTCCAATATAAAAACGGCAGCTGCGCTGGCCATCCCAACCTTACAAGAGATTCCTTTTTCATTTTCCTCAAACGACAGCCGGCTATAAACATCACCTCGCTGATAATCCGAAAATACATACCGATCCGCAGGTTTATCAAAATAGACAAAATCCTTTTGATTTACTTGCCAGCTCAATGAATCTTCAGCCAAAGCAATATTATTTATAAAACTCACGCCTTCAGGATTATAGGGCCTAAGGGAAACCACCAATCGCGCCCTGACTCCAGCAAATCCTGTGATTTTAACCTGGCAAATAGGGGCTTTAGCGCAACCTATAACTTGCGCCTTCAATTGAAGTTTTAATTGGCCAAGACTTGATTCTGTAATCACGCAAAGGTTATCTTCCATAATCATTTTTTGTGACACATTTGGACTGCCTTCCTGTCCCTGCCCTTCCGGCAGGCGGGCGGCAGGCAGGCGCGATGGGATTAACGGCTCCCCCTCTTCTGGAACAACCCAAACATCAATCGACCAGCTATCATAATAGGGAGTAACCAATCCGCGAGGATCTACAAGAGGAAATTCAACGCTATCGGGAACGCCTAAAGCTGTCCAATTTCTATGAGTAAGGTTGATTTGGGTCAGCGAAAATGACCGCGGGATGAACGCCTCGTTTCGAGGATTATATTGACATTCTACCCAATAAGGCCAAATCCAATCAAGGTTATGCTGGATGGCTACGCTATTAATCAAACCCCGGGCATGTAAAACAACCCCTGAGCGCAACAGTTCCATCGGAGCTATCACCTCAGATGGTTGCGCGAAATTCTGCATCTGAGAAATAAGTTTGATGGGGTCTAAAAATCCCTGGCGGCGCGCTACGGCCCTTACAACAAATCTTAACGGAAACCATTTACCTTGCATAACATTAACCAAATTATTTTTTAATGAGATTCTAAAAACCCACCACTTAAAGCAAATATAGGTAAACAAACCTGTTATTATTGTGGCAGTAATTAAAGCTAGCCAAACAGCTCCCGGCAGGGCATTAAGAATAGTTTGATTTGTTAAAACATTAATACCTAAAGCCAAAGAATTGATTAATGCATACCGGACAACTTCAGCATACGACGATGGTTTGTTATGTTTAAACGTCCAGAATTTAATAAGGAAATAACCGATAATACCGGCGCAGACAAAAGAAATTCCTTTAGCTGCGCTGAAAGGAAGGAAATGAAATAAGAAATAATAGATACTGAAATCGGTTGCATTGATAATAGTTCCCGAAATTAAAAACCGGGCAATCTCTTTTTTCCCCTGCGTATCAGTTTTCAGAAAGATTTTATTTATGGTCGACATAATACTCTACCTGGATGTTTTTACTCTTCCAAAGATAAAAGATACGACTGCTAAAACCAAGAAAATAAAAAACAATACTTTGGCGATTTCAACGGCTGAACCGGCGATACTTGTAAATCCCAGCACTGCTGCAATAATTGCAATAATAAAAAATGTGACTGCCCAACGTAACATAGCAACCTCCTTTTAAAGATCTCCTTACTTACGGACTAAACCTAAAAACCCAACTATGCCGGCGGCCACTCCACCGATCAGAAGCCAGAGAGCTTTGTCTGTAGGTGCACCCGTGAAAAAACGCGAGAGATCAGAACTAGCCGAGTGGTAGGCATTAAGCCCAAAGGCCAACAGGATAACTCCTATAACCAAAAGTGCTGTTGACATACCTTTATTCATATATCCTCCTTGCACAAAAGTGCACACCGACCACTACCTCTCGGGCCGGGTGTTATTTGCCCTCCGCCACAAGCCCGGGCGGAGCTTTATGCCACTTATATCCAGCTATTGCGTCATCATATCCACGCTTAAAGAGCCTCTGCATTTCCTGTTTATCAAACATCTCTTTTTGATTAGGCTTAAAATCCTCTGGGATATACGCTAAATTATAATCCCAACCCTTTTCCTTCGCGAATGCATACATCCTATAAGTATCACCGCTCATTTTTGATGCCCCATTAGTTTCAATCGTACGCGAGATAATCGCCGTTAAATTGTCTTCTACCTGCTTGGAGTGCGGCGACATATAACAACAATTCAGGATATAAACCCGGGTTCTGAATTCTCTAACCCCCGCACCTTCCGTTAACTGGTTAATATAAAAAATCCCGCCAATAACCCCGCCATCAGCATGCATCTCATCATAACGCCTTCCCCCAGCTTCAACCTGAAAAAATACCGGAGGAAGCATAGATGAAAACGAGCATGAGGCCAGAATTATTTTCCGGAACATCTTCAGCGAATCGTAATTTCCTTTGGATGCAAGCGCCCCCATATCCCATATAACAAACCCCTGAGCGTCAAGATCGCTAGTTCCCACGTAAAGCCTGCGTCCCCTGGCATGCTCTTGGGCGATCTTTGCCATTAAATTTTCATCCACAATATCATCGATTTTTTTAGCGAATAAAGCTGAGCTATTCACAGAATTTCCGAACAGGATGCCAAAAAGACCCTTCTGTTTCACAACATCTTTGGTTGATATCGAAGTAAACAGATCCGCAAGCCGGTCTTCATAATCCTTGCCTGAAAACGTGGCAATAGCAATGAGCGATCCGCTCGAATAGCCCGTGACTATTTTAAATTCTGGGCGAGAGCCTTCCTTCAACCACCCTTTCAATAACCCTATACCGTAAGCACTATTGGATACACCGCCTCCAATAATTAATACAGGATAGGTCTTTACGCCATTAACCAAATACTCTGATTTACCCTCGTCTTTAAATGAATCTACCAGGCTCTGCCGCGAGAGAGAGAAAGAATCAGGCTCATCTGTATAATAACGTATGTCCGGCATACCCACAACGACGGCTGTCCCGACAAGATTTTCCGGCACAGCATGCCGCATATGGGCACACCCTGATAAAGTTAAAAGACAGATTATCATAAGTAGATGATATAACGTTTTTTGTCTCATAGAAATCTCCTTAATCAGTTTATGTTAGTGAAGTCAGTAAAATCAGAACTAGTAAACTAAATAAAGCAAATTTTTTCATATCGTTCTCCTTTAAATTACACTGTTAATAAGATCAACCAACACCTGTCCATTAAATGGTTTTTGTAAAAACCCCGCGACCCCTGCTTTTAAAGCTCTCAGGTTAAGCCCTTCATTTTTATCTGCCGACATAATAATAATCGGCCGGTTAGACCCTGATTTCACAAGAAGCTGCTGTGTTTCCCATCCATCTAATCCCGGCATATGGATATCCAAGAGTAAACAACCGGGAACGCTATTGGACACAGCGCGAAAGAAATCCTCGGCGCAAGTATAGGTATCCACTGTAAATCCGTACGTAGCCAGCAGCACGCTAAGCGCGCGGCATACTGACTCATCATCATCCAAAATAAAAATTTGTTTCTTTTCCGGTAACATTTTCGCGACCATCCTTAAGTTACACTTTTCCTTGCTTCTAACGCTATTATCTGAACTATTTAAGCTTATTTTCTTGTTCAGTAGTTTTATCAGTAGTTTTATTAGTTTTAACTCCGCCCTGGGGATTGATAGACTCTATATATTCATATGATGGCTGAGCATAAACCCTATCCTTATCACGCTGCACCAACTTACCATCGAGAAAGAACACCTTGGAGTAAATAATACCCAGCGCATTCATTTTCTCTATCTTTGCCCTTTTATTATTCGGATATTCCCAAACCTCGTATTTTTTGTTGTCTATTATCATCGTACTTATTTTTTGCGGCTCCCCAATTTTGTAGATTACCTCCTCCTTGGACATTCCATAAGTCAAGCCTTTATGTTCAGCTTGGTCAAAATTTTGAAAGACAAAACCGCATCCCGATAGCGCCATCAATAAAAACAAAACTATTATCTTTTTCATATCTGAATTCTCCTTGTAAGGCAGTAAATTGAAAGCAGTCTTATAATAGTATTGTAGGAATATGTAATAATTAAATCAATTGTACCTGGGTATAACCGTAACGTTTGGAAAACCGGAATAAATACAAGAATCCGCTGCCTTCATCAACCCGCCCCCACCCCTCTAGTGCGTCGCAAGCTTTGGCAGGCATTTAACAAAGACATATCTTTTCACTAACAAAGCATAATCAAAGATCCCCTTACCTTATAAAATAACTACCCCCCTATAGAAGGAGATAAAATTGAGCACCCTTGCAAAACGATTACAGCTAATATAATTAATAAACATAGATATTTATTCATACCGCCTCCTTTTCTCTACATGTTCATTGTAAACTTATAACTCATTCGACTTCGCGCAATCTCTTGGCAGCTTCTTCAAGCTCCTTACGCGCCTGGTCTCTTACGTTAACCCAATTATCCTGAGTAGCATCTTTTACCATTTTTAGCGAGTCGAAAAGGCTTTGTTTTGTTTGCCCAAGCTTACTGATATTAGCCTTGACTTTCTCTGACTGTTCTTGCCCCTGCTGCTGTATTAAATAATTATCTACGAGCGCGATTTTTCTTTGCAATAACTCCACAAACCTATCTTTATTCTCATAGGGATAGTTCTTCAGAGTTTCAAACATAAGTTGTTGTGAATCGCTTTTGTCGGCTGTCTTATTATATTTTATTGTACACTTGGAAGAACCCGCAAGATTGTAATAATCCTGCGGCTCACAAAGTTCAATGGCATATGTTTGGCATAAAAATTGTGACACTAAAAATAAAGCTGCTCCTACTATATAGGTTATCCTCATTTTCCCGCCTCCTTTACTTTCTTACCACATTATGTTTACTTAAGGCTTACACTTAACTCTATGATAGTATTGTAGAGGTATCCAAAACAGAATCAATTATACCTAGGTATAATTGTAAGGTTTTACGGTTTCGTACAGAAAGCTTGTTTTTGAATTGTTTAAAAAGAAATTAGTGCTGGGGGGAAATAATGCCTGATTTTTGGGCGAAGTGGATGAGTTCTGTTATGGTTTTAGCCTGCATCTTCTGCATTACCCGGCCGCGGTGAACCTTGATCGTCTGAAGGGCAGTTCCCCGCTTTTGAGCAATCTGTTTACTCAACATCCCCTTGGCGACAAGCCTAAAAACTTCTAGTTCTCGTGGAGACAAGGTTTTGATGCGATGCTTGATTTTTAATATTTCAGCTTGTTCTTTATTTTGAGCTTTGCTTTTTAAAATGGCAAACGCAATAGCATTAAGTAGCTTATTTTCAGTAAAAGGCTTGGGAAGAAAATCAACAGCTCCAGCCTTCATAGCTTTAACACTCATTGGAATATCGCCATGTCCTGTGATAAAGATAACCGGGATAAAAATCCCCTTGCGCTTCATTACTTCCTGAAGAACAAGTCCATTAATACCTGGCAGACGAATATCCAAAATCAGACATGATGGTAATTTAAGGTGCTTAAATACCAGGAATTCTGCTGCACGCATAAACGTCTGGACCTGAAATCTATGTGATTTCAACAATAAAGATAACGCCCTGCACACAGAAGCATCATCATCAACGATATAGATAATCGACCTACGGCTATTCACTTAAGCATCCTTTTTATCAATGGGAATAGTGAAATAAAAGGTTGCGCCGCGATCGGGATTATTTTCTACATCCAATCGCCCGCCATGTGACTCAATAATGGAACGGCTGATAGATAACCCCATACCCAAACCATCTGTTTTGCTCGTAAAGAAGTGAGTGAAAAGCTTAGGTATATTTTGCCTAAGAATTCCACATCCAGAATCCTTAACCTTTACAATAATCGTGTCAGTATCTAAACGCTTTGTGCAAATCAATATTTCACGGGTATCTTTACTACTCTCCAGAGCATCGAAACTATTACTGATAAGATTCAGAAGAACCTGTTGCAGCTGTATCCGGTCGCCGCGGACAAACGGAAGATTACTCTCAAACTCGATTCTTAAGATAACGTTCCTCACCGTGGCATCGGTTGCAATAAGCACAATAGTCTCATTAATAAGCGCATTGATATCTAACAATTTCATTTCCGGCGCACTCTTTTTTAAGAGTGAGCGTAATCGCTGGATGACCTCAGCCGCCCGCTGGTCGTCATCAATGATGTATGATAGAATCTTCCGTAGCTCCGGCTCCCTGTCCGCAAGCATGCGTTGGGCAGCTTGGGCGTAGGAAAGAATGGCTGTGAGAGGCTGGCTAATTTCATGAGCCAGTGACGAGACAAATTCTGCAAGTTTTCCTACCCTAGTAACGTGTAAAAGTTCCTCGCGTTGTTCATTAATCTTTTTCGTACGAATCTGGAGCTGCTTCTCTGAGCGTATCTGTTTTTCTGCCCCGTTCCTTAATTGCCCATTTTTTACCTTCAGTTCATCGGTTTGCTGGCGGATTTTATATTTTAAATCGTTGCGGTTCTTACGTAAACTAGCGACCACCACTTTAAGACGCACGCGCTCCCCGTTCCGGGTTTTTTTCTCGATACAATATTTTTCTTTTTTCATTTTCATTTATAGTTGTTTACTAATCACCTTTGCTCAACAAGAATAATAAAAATGGAGACGACTCTATTTTTATTATTCTCTCGAAAAAAATAGAAGCGTCCCTTCCTTTTTCTGAACTACAAATTGGGGTGGCTAACGGGGATCGAACCCGCAAACCTTCTGAGCCACAGTCAGACGCTCTAACCAGTTGAGCTATAGCCACCATAAAATCTAAAAAGAGCTAATTTTCTAAAGTTTGACTATTTATCGCATCTTCAAAAAACTTCTTTAAACCATTACCTATAGCAAATACGCCATCTACCGCAGCTTTAGTCAAATCCGAACCGCCTTTAATCCCGCTTTGCAGCATCTTACCAGGCCATAATAACATATCTTGAGGCCTTAGCCCAGAACTAGTTCTGGCCTCCATAAGCTTGCCTTCAAATGCCGATTTGATATTCTCAAAACCAAACTGCGGGTGATCCATTTTTGTATGCAAAGTAAAGTCCAAGACTACCTTCCCCTGGTTCATGGATTTAAACATATCCAGAACCGCGTCAGTAAGCCTTTCAGCCTTCTGCTGCGGCTCTTCAGGGCCGCGCGCCTTACGCACAATATCGGCTAACTCCAGATGGCACTGCGCGGATATATCATTATTCTCTCCCTTAATCTTACTGCTGAAGTTAAGCTTAGCTTTATCGATACGCGCCTTTTCCAAATCCACCCAGGTTGAATAATACGGGTAAAAAGCAATGGCATCAATATCTTCAATCCTTAAATTAGCGGATATATTCTTTTTATAAGGATTCATCCATCCATCAAGATAAATTTTCCCATCAGGCTCACCTGACTGCCAAGGCAGGCGGCCGCTTAAATCAAAACTAGCCATTACGTCAACTGGATAAGTATGTAAATCCCTTAAATTTATGTCTATATTTTTAATCATAACTGTGACATTACGCGAATCCGCGATCTGATCAATAAAATATATCTCTCCGTTCCTTACTTTTAAACTCTTGATAACCAGCTTTAAACTATCGTTAACTGCCGCAGGAGCAGGAACAACTTCTTTTGGTTTATCCGTTTCCGGATTGCTTGGGGTAACAACGCTATCAGTTGCTGCCGGAGCAGGAGAAGGCAATCTCCTCTCACAGGATATCCTGGGCCTTACGATCCTTACTTTATTTAAAGCAAGCTTGCCGGTTAAAAGCTTGGGGATACTGGGTGAAATATAAATATAGCCTATTTTAACCAGGTCGCCTACTTCTAAATCCACTAACTCCAGGTTAAGCGGCGGCTTGAGCCTTAGCTGGCCAATAGTAACCTTTTGGCCGAAAGCGGATTCAAGCTTATCCGCAAGCATGAATTTAGCCTTAACAGTCAAAAAGGCATAAATAAAACTTGCGGAGATTACCACAACTACTATCCCCGTAAAGATCCTTTTCCAATTCTTCGTAAAATCTATATCCATTCAAGTAGTTCCACTTCCTAAGTTATATTATGCGCCTGGGCCGAACAAGCACTTTATAGCTTTTATCCAGCGCAGTACTTGCGAGCTTAGGCGAGCAAGTAGGCCCTGATTTTTTTAATGCGCCTGGGCCGAATCGAACGGCCAACAACCGGCTTAGCTTACCGCACCGGATTACTCCGGCCAAAAACTTTTGTTGCGGTCTGGACTATGTCTTCATCCTTACAGATGTGTGGCGTATAGTCTCTGAGGACTCTCGTTTTATTACATGATAATCATTTGCCCATTTTACGTGCTTTCCCTGATTATTAAGGGTTTTCTCAAAGCGAATAATCTTTGGACTATCCTGGGTATTTGGAACATACAAGACTATATCCTTCTCTGGACAATAAATCGCATAGAAGTCAAAATCACTTTCGCTGTAATGCCTTGTATGCGAGCCATGCTTATCAGCCCAGCTCGTCCTAAACTTTATTTCGATTACTCCGTTCTTAAGTGTAGCGTACTTCACTTGCAGCTTAGCTACTGATCCATCATCTAAAACTACTACGATATCATAAGGTTGGTGTTCCGATAAAGGCATACAGGGAACATAACCTTTGCCAACAAGATCAGCAATGCACTTTGCTACACCTATATCTGCTTTGACTTTTGTGTGGTGCAATTTCACCTCCTTTCATGGGCATTTAATTACCTGTAATTTAACGGTTGCCTGCAAGTGATCCTTAAGGTTTTAAGGATTTCCTTGCATACAGCCACATGCACTCTATGAGTTTTAATTCCCCATAGAGGCTCCTTTGGAAGGCAGGTGCTCTATCCAATTGAGCTACAGGCGCATTAATAAACTTTAACTACTGTCTATCCAATTGCCCTTTGCGTAACCGCTTGAAGATTCCTTGCGGAATCTTCATCGCACGCAAAGGATTAATTCGCCCAAACAACTTACGTCATTAGTTACATAAAACTCCGTAAGTTGTGGGCTCATTAAAGCTACAGGCGCATATAAGTTATCTATTCTGCCATATTACTTACAAACAAAAACACTTATCCTACCTCGCCAGCTCGGTAGGATTAAATTCGGCCAACAAACTTACGTTCACTATTGTTCCGTAAGTTTGGGCCTCATTTAATTCGGGGCGGACAGACTCGAACTGTCGACCTCTTGCTCCCAAAGCAAGCGCTCTAGCCAAACTGAGCCACGCCCCGTCTTACCACAATTTATGTCTGTAAGACGGCACTGGGTATGCTATTTTATTCAATATCCCAGTGCCTTAAGTTATCAGAATTATAAGTATATCAACTCACCGCTTGCTTCTCAACATATTTCTCGATAATCCGCCGTGCTTTCTTTAAGGCATAATAACGGTGGCTCATTTTATGCTTAATCTTCTCCCCTAGCTGAGCAAATGTCTTTTTATATTTAGGGATATAGAATAAAGGGTCATAACCAAAACCCGCGCTGCCGGAAGGCGTAAGTGCAATCAAACCGGGACAAATTCCTTCCACTACTCCCAATAAACCATTCTTATCAGCCAGCGCGACAGCGCAAACATAATGCGCCCTTCTTTTTGCCAGAGGCAAATCCTTAAGTAATTTCAGCAACTTAAGATTATTTTTCAGGTCACTTTTGTCATTACCGGAGAAACGCGCGGAATAAATTCCCGGCGCTCCGCCTAAAGCATCAACGCACAAACCCGAATCTTCACCCAGGCAAAGCTTGCCCGTAAAACGCGCTACCTTTACCGCTTTTTTTACGGCATTTTCCTTAAAACTCCTGCCGTTCTCTAACACCCGCGGCGCATCTTTATAATTATCAAGAGAAAGCAGACCTAATTTTATTCCTTTTAAAATCTCTTTTATCTCGGATAATTTCTTTTTGTTGCGGGTTGCAACTACCAATTGCGTCATTTTGATAAAATATCTCCTACCAATTTCCTTTGCGCGCTGAAAAGTTCCTCAATCCCGGTCTTAGCCAAATCCATCATGGCATCCATCTTTTGCCTGGAAAAAGGCTTGCGTTCAGCAGTACCCTGGACCTCAATAAATTCACCCTTGCCCGTCATAATCACATTCATATCCACTTCAGCTTTAGAATCTTCTTCATAACATAAATCCAGGATCAAGTTGTCGTTTAGGATGCCCACGCTGGTAGCGGCGATATAATCCTGAATCGGCACACGTTCGATCTTACCGTCTTTTTTAAGCTTCTGCAGGGCGTCCACCAAAGCGACAAAACTGCCGGTAATCGAAGCGGTACGCGTGCCTCCGTCTCCCTGGATAACATCGCAATCAATCCAAATAGTACGCTCTCCCAAATATTTCATTTCGGTAATTGACCTAAGCGACCTGCCAATCAGGCGCTGGATTTCATAAGTGCGTCCGGAATCCTTGCCGCGCTGAATACGACTGCCGCAGGAGCGCGGAAGCATGCCGTACTCCGCGGTAACCCAGCCGGTGCCTGAATTTCTCAAGAATGGCGGGACAGTTTCTTCAACCGAAGCGGTACAAATTACCTTAGTATTACCTAACTCTATAAGACAGGATCCTTCGGGATATTTGATATAATTCCTGGTTATAGTAACTCTCCTGATTTTATCCAGGCCGCGGCCGTCAATTCTAACCATAGATAGTGCCTCCATTAGCGTCGATTGCCACAATCAACGGAAAATCTTTAACTTCTAATTTTAAGATTGCCTCCGGGCCTAAATCGCCATAGGCAACTATTTCAGATTTCTTAACGCATTTTGCCAAAAGCGCCCCGCATCCGGCGTATGTAACGAAATAAATCCCTTTATATTTCTTTATCGCCGCTTTTACTTCTTTTGATCTGGCCCCCTTGCCGATCATCGCCTTTAACCCCTTAGCAAGCAGTAAAGGAGTAAACGCGTCCATGCGTGAGCTGGTAGTCGGACCGCATGAGCCGATTACCCCGGACTTCGGGGTTTGCGCCGGGCCGCAATAATAGATAACCGACTCTTTAAGTTCAATGGGCAGGTTTTTACCTGCCTTGATCGCTTCAACCAATCTTTTATGCGCCTGGTCGCGGGCTGTATAAATTGTCCCGTTTAAGAAAAGCTCCTGGCCTGCTTTTAAAGACTTGATCATATTTAAATCTAAAGGAGTATTTATCTTCATAAAATTACTGATGCGCTTCTTAAGGCATGACAACTGATATTTACACTAACCGGAAGCCCGGCGATATGCGTAGGATGTGTTTGGATATGAACAGCCAAAGCAGTGTTCATTCCTCCTAAGCCCATTGGGCCAATCCCGGTTTTGTTTATCCGCTTTAATAAATCTTTCTCCAGATTTGAACTCCCGGATGCAATCTTCCGTAGCAAAGCTTTTTTCGCCATAAGTCCGGCGTAATCCGCAGTGCCGCCTATACCTACTCCGACAACATACGGCGGACAGGCATCATGTCCGGCCTCCTTTACTGCCTTGATAATAAACTCCTTGATCTCTTCGATACTGGCCGTAGGCTTAAACATTCTTAATTGTGATTTATTTTCACAGCCGAAACCTTTGGGCAGCAGGGTCAGCTTAATTTTATTCCCCTTCACTATGTCCGTATGCATTATACAGGGGGAAAAACCCGGTTTACCTCTTTGCAGCGGATCTCCGACGATAGAATTCCTCAAGTAGTATTTTCTATATCCTTCGTCTATGCCTTTATTTACTGCTACTTTCAAATCCCCGCGCACCGAAACATCCTGGCCGATCTGGATAAAGACAACCGGCAACCCGGTATCCTGGCAGATAGCCAGCTTGTGTTTTCTGGCATAGGCAGCGTTATCCAATATTGCCTTAAGGATTGACTTTGCCTGTCTATTCTTCTCGGCAGTGTAAGATTTTATTAAAGCGGACAGGACATCTTTGCGTAAGAAAAAACTGGCTTGCCTGACTAACTCCGCAACGGCCTTGGTTATTTTTATTGCTTCTATTCTTCTCATTTTTTCTAACAGGGGACAGTTCTCCGATTGGCTCAAGAAACGTCCCTCTTTATTTCTTGTATATTCTGCTGACTGTAGTTGTAATGCCTCCGCGGGGGTTAAAAACCCCCTCAATCCTTACCCAGCGCGGCTTAACCGCTTTTACAAAGTTCTCAAGCATCTTGTTAATTAAATGCTCATGGAATATCCCGATATTGCGGTAAAATATCGTATACATCTTAAAAGATTTTAACTCCACGCAGTACTTAGCCGGAGAATACTCAATGCGGATAACCGCGAAATCCGGCAGGCCTGTTTTCGGGCAGATACATGTAAACTCCGGGATATCCAGGTTAATCGTATAAACCTTATCCGGATACTGATTCTGCCAAACTTCGATCTCAGGAGTTTTTAACTTTTTGACATTATTCTGCAGGCCTTCATAGCTGGATCTTTTCATCTTATTTTACCCCTATCATTTTATGTATCTGCGGGATAACGCAGGCAGTGACCCTTTCCTGAACACAGATCTCCTTGAACCTGGATAATTTCTTATCCAGGAGCCCCGGATGCTCGTTGCTGTTCGGCTGCAGGATTAATACACTCCCCGGGCTTACCCCTCTGATCAACTCAAGCGCCTGCTTTAAATCCTCTTCCTTGGTCAAATGGCAGATAATCGCCTTTAAAAATACCTCTTTCCTGCGGGCAACTTTTAAGAAATTCCTATGCTTATCCCAGAGATCTCCCATGCCGGTTGAGCTGGGAAACTTTAAATCCATCGCCACAAAATCAATATACTCGATAAGCTCCTCCAGTTCAGCGGTCAGCGTGCCGTTTGTTTCCAGATAATGCCTATGGCCGTGCTTGGAGGTAAGTTCCAGTATTTCTTTCAGGAAATCTTTGCATAAAAGAGGCTCACCGCCGGTAAAAGATATGGAGTGGTATTTATCCTGGTAAAGCTCAATCTCTTTAAACAACTCCTGCGGCTCGTACTCCATAAACCGGTCAGGCTTGGTATCGCAAAAACTGCAGCTTAAATTACAGCCAAAGAAACGCACAAAGATCTGTTTTTCCCCCAGATACAGGCCTTCGCCCTGTATGCTTTCAAAAACCTCGACAATTTTTGCCTTCATTCTTTTATCAACGGGTCAGCTAAACCCGCCTCTTTAAAACCTTTGGCACGGTAATAACAACTGTCGCATCTTGCGCAGGGAACTTTCGCTCCGCGGTAACATGACCAGGTTAATTCAAAGGGAACCTTAAGTTTAGCGCCCATAAGGATTATCTGCGATTTATTCTTATGCAGCAACGGCGCCAAAATTCCGGGGCCCGCGCAGGTGCCGGCTTTAAGCATCCTGCCGAAAGCCGCCAAGAATTCCGGGCGGCAATCCGGATAACCGGAATAATCCTGGGCATGCGCTCCGATAAAAATCGTCTGCGCCCCTATTGTCTCGGCAAACGAAGCGGCAAAACTTAAAAAAATTATATTGCGCGACGGCACATAAGTAGCCGGGACAGCCTGCTTAAGCTTTTCAGGAATTTTTATTTTCTGATCCAGGAGAGCGGACCCTTTCCAGGGAAAACTTATCTTTAAGACTTTATGAGCGCATCCGGCTGCTTTAGCTATTTTTACAGCCTGACGCACCTCTTTTTTATGCAGCTGCCCGTAATTAAAAATCAGGCAATGGCAAAGGTACCCTCTTGCTTTAGCAAGATATAAAACTGTAGCTGAATCCAGGCCTCCGGACAAAAGGACTACCGCCTGCTTTGCCATCTTATTCTTCATATGTGGCGGCGCTTGAGCTGTTTTCCCAGACAGTTACGCTCTTAAGCAAAGGAATATGGATTTTAAGTTCATTATAAATATATTTTGCTATATTCTCGGAGGTCGGGTTTAACCTCTTGAAAGAAATCAGTTTATTTAAATATTTATGGTCCATTTTTTCAAGGACCGCGTTTAATTTCTTTTTTAAGTATTTAAAATCAAGGACCATCCCGATATTATCCAAAGATTCGGATTGCACGCAGATCTCGACGCGCCAATTATGGCCATGGAGATCCTCGCATTTGCCTTTATAGCCTCTCAAATTATGCGCGGAGCTGAATGCCCCCTCTACTTTTAAGCTATACATTATTCACCTTCTTCACGTTTCTTAACGGGCTACCCAGGAATCTCTGCGCCAGGCCGCTAAACCACTCGGGGTTATCGCTGACGTAAAAACTGTTCCTTCCTCCCTTGCCGCGGTTAAAGAGGTCTTCGCTGGCTAAAATCTTTTTAACTTCACAAGCTACTTGTTTGGCGGAATCGATCAAGACAACATCTTTACCTAAAACCTGCTGGATTACCGGTTTAAGTAAAGGATAATGCGTGCAGCCTAAGATTACCGTATCCACCCCGGCGTCTTTAAGCGGTTTCAAATAACTTTTTACTACGCTTAAGACAACCTCTCCGGAAAGCCAGCCCTCTTCCACAAAAGGGACAAATAAAGGGCAGGATGCCGTAACCACTTTGGCTTTAGGGTCAAGCTGTTTGATCTCCATTTCATAGGTGCGGCTTTTAATCGTCCCCTTGGTCCCGATTACGCCGATACGTTTGTTCTGTGAAGCATAGACCGCCTCCCTTACCCCCGGGGTAATCACGCCGATAATCGGGGCGCGGAAATAATTCTTTATTACCGGCAGCGCGAAGCTGGAAGCGGTATTGCAGGCAACGCAGATAAGCTTAACATCCTGCTTTAAGAGAAATAAAATATTCTCAATAGAGAAACGGATGACTGTTTCGCGCGACTTGATCCCGTAAGGGACGCGCGCGGTATCGCCGAAATAAACTATGTTTTCATTGGGCAGCTGCCGGATCAATTCTTTAACTACCGTAAGCCCCCCGACGCCGGAATCAAAAACACCGATAGATTTCATCTTGATGAAACCTCCACTAAGGCCATCTCCTGCGAATAGTTTCTGAGGCCTTCCAGTATTCCTTCGGCTATTTTCTGCCGGTAGGCGCTGGTCCTTAATAATCTTTCTTCATTCAGGTTGGAAACAAAACCGACTTCAATCAATACGCCCGGAGTGCGTACCCCTTTTAATACCTGGAAACGCGCGCCTTTTACCCCCAGTATATTGGCGTCAACGCTAGAATCTATAACTTTGCATAAAGAATGCGCCAGCTCTATGGATTCCGCCCGGCTGTTCGTATAAATCATATCCCAGATAATCGCCTGCAAATCCTGGGAGCTGCTGGCAATGACAGCGTTCTTTAAATTTAAAGAAGCGCTCTTTGCCGTCATAGAGGCGCGCCTGGAATCGCTTACGCTGGGAGCGACATAATAAACTTCAAAACCGCACAATGAACGCGAACGGTTGGCGTTGGAATGGATACTAATAAATAAATCCGCGCCTGATTTATTGGCGATATTTACCCGCGTGGAAAGGGGAATAAACTTGTCGCTTGAGCGGGTAAGCACTGTATTTACCCCTTCCGCCCTTAAAAGATCCCTTAATTTCCTTGTTATATCAAGATTCACATCCTTCTCCCTCAGGCCGTTTTTTCCTATTGCCCCAGGGTCATTGCCGCCGTGGCCGGCATCGATAACTACCTTACATACCCTTACTTTTTCTCGCGCCGGCCGGCGATAAGTTGAAACAGACTGCGGGAACAAAATATCAAACACCTGCTCTTTAAATTGTTTGGGGACGACAATTGTGCCTTGATAAATATCTATCGGCGAACTTAAATGCATAGGGCTGTCGTTGACTAAAACCAAGGCATCCCCCGCGCGTAAATTCAGGCGCTTGGTATCTTTGCTTAAATAAGCGGTACTTATAAGCGTATCATACTGAATATCAACTCCGCGCAGGTCACATAAACTAACCAGCGGATAGTAAGTTACGCCGTTTATAGAATAAGCCGGAATGGTACTGGCCGGAGGCACAGTAGCGCATCCGCTGATTAAAATAACCAGAGATACGCAGGTAAAAAATGTTCTTAGATATTTATTAGTCTTCATATGTTTCAACGTAATAGATTTTGGTTCAAGCCAGTCCTGTATCAAAACAGGGCTGGCTTCTGATAAAAATTTGGTGGAGGTGGCGGGACACTAATCTACCCGTTATCCAGGTAGCGTGGACTATTTCTTCATCTTGCATAATTCAACAAGAGCCTGGCGTATTATAAGAGGCATAAACTTACCGTTGGTTCAATTCTCTAATCTTTGCCACCAGTTTCATTTTATCACTAAGCATCTTTGGAGTATATTTGCCTGCTCGATGAGTCACAGATTTATACTTCCTCAATATCAAAGTTGCTTGTGGCTTTTTAACGATTAGATATTCAACTATCTCCTTGAGAAACCGCAATGCTCTATCCTGACGAACAGACCAAGCAAAAGAATCATTATGTTGAGGTTTATATTTCTTCTTTGAAACAATTAACCCTCCGCACCTATGTTTAATCCACTGCAAAAGTTGCAAATTATTATTCGCAACAGAAACAAAAGGTATTGGAGTTTCATTTTTGTGATGCTTCATAAGCGTTACCGTACCCTCACCATCGACAATTCCTGCTATGTAAGCTTTCTCAAGCTCCACCAACGGTATCACCTCCCATCGCTTCTAATTAGAAGCAGTCTCTGCAGGGCTTGCACCCCTCAAGGTTACCCTCGTTTTCACGTTAGGGATTCCTTGATGTAAGCCAAGTTTTCCATCCTAGATTACTCTAGGAGTCGACCATTTAATGATCGAACCCGCGTCCTTAAGTAATCAAATAAAAGCCGCTACATGCTTAGTCTCTCTATTAATCTTAATCTTACGCACTCCGGTAGACAGGATTGCCTAAGACGCAGCCTTTTAAATTTCGCTCCGGCTTAAAAGGCTAAAAGCCGGAACTAGCCTACTTAGGCCCTAATCCATCCCGTAGGCAGGACGGTTAGAGGCTTCGGACTTAATTAAGCCCGAAGGCTGGTACGAACATAGGTCTCGCCGTAAACGACGGAACCAATGTTCCTAAACGTGACACTTGCGTGTTTGCGTTTAAATTGTGTAAGGAGTTGTTAACGCGGCTAACCTTACCTCCGCGGCATGCTGCTCTTATTCGACATATCTTAAGTCGAACCCTTTCACCCCC
>Ga0265297_10005676_pt1 | contig 18768 bp, 15 predicted proteins | sample Munlanlwell13791_FD_192502 | JGI IMG/M metagenome (GOLD analysis project Ga0265297, IMG submission 192502) | Leachate microbial communities from a municipal landfill in Southern Ontario, Canada - Leachate well 137-91 | ecosystem: Engineered > Solid waste > Landfill > Unclassified | place...
CGGTTTTCTCCGCCATTTACGGAAGTCTCTTCAGAAAGACACGCTGAAATCCTTGCCGAGATCAATTGCCGCGAACCTGATATCCTTTGGGTGGGCTTGGGCTCTCCAAAACAAGACTTTTGGATGAAGGAGAATCGTGATAAACTAACTGCCCCGGTGATGGTGGGGGTGGGGGCCGCGTTTGATTTCATATCCGGGACCAAAAAGCAGGCTCCGAAATGGATGCAGAGATCCGGGCTAGAATGGTTTTTCCGCTTGTGTTGTGAGCCCCGGCGTCTTTGGAAGAGATATCTCGTGGGAAATTCAAAATTTATTTTCTTTCTGCTAAGAGATTGGTGGAGAGGAGCATCTTTAAAACAGAAAAGGGAGAGCGATGTCTCCGGATAGAAGAAATTTCTCGATACGATTATTATATGTCGCCATTGATGTGGCGGCGATATATGCATCATTTTATTTGGCCTTTTGGATCAGGAAGGGCGCGTTGATCTTCCCTTTTTCTTCTCAACCCCTTATTTTCAACGAGAGCAATCCATTCCGTTTTGTGCTTATTTTCTGGATTTTTGTGGCGGTGTTCGTGAACAATTCGCACGGCCTTTATGTCACCAGAAGAGAAATCCCCGAGAGCATAGAGGTCTGGGAGACACTCAAGTCGGTATTCTTATCCTCGTTAATTGCGATCGTTTCTATTTATCTGGTCAAGATCGAAAAATTTCCCCGGTCGGTCCTTATGCTGGCCGGGTGTTTCATGTTTATCTTTTTTTCCTTTTGGCGGGTGTGCAAACGATTTCTTGTCGAGTATCTGGTTTCGCAAGGATACAATAATTTTAATGTGGTGATCATCGGCGCGGGGAAGATCGGCACGGCCTTGGCCGAGGAGATAAAGAAAAAGCCCGGGATGGGCATTAAGGTGGTTGGATTTCTGGATGATTTTAAAGTCAATAAACCCGGGGACAACGGGCCGAAGATATTAGGCAAGATCGATGACTTTGTTCGAGTGGCCCGAAGAGAATTTATTAACAAAATGTTTATTACCATTCATCATGACAGCAAGGTTTTTTTGAATTTGTTGGAGCAGGCGAAAAGTCTCAACATCGCGGTTAGGGTCATCCCGCAGGGCTTCGATTTGACCTCCGGAGATTTTTCGAAATACAATATCGGTTTTATTCCCATCTTGGAATATTCGGACGTGCAGCAGTTTCGGAGACAGGCGGGTAAGAGGTTTTTTGATTTTACGGCCAGCCTTTTGCTGAGCATGGTTATTTCTCCCTTTTTCCTTCTTTTGGCCCTGCTGATAAAATTGGGGACGCCGGGGCCGGTTTTTTATAAATCAAAAAGATACGGACGGGGAGGGAAAGTTTTTCTTATGTATAAATTTAGAAGTATGGTCAGGAATGCCGACGACTTGATGGACCAGCTACGCCATCAGAATGAGGCCGACGGGCCTATTTTTAAGATTAAAAAAGATCCGCGAATTACCGAAGTAGGGCGTTTTTTACGAAAGTATAGTTTGGACGAATTACCGCAGATCATCAACGTGCTTAGAGGAGAGATGAGCCTGGTCGGCCCCCGGCCTCTGCCGATCTCGCAAATTGAAAAAGAAGATCTGCGGCAGTTGAAGCGTCTGGAGGTCAGGCCGGGGATAACGGGCCTGTGGCAGATCAGGGGAAGAAGCGACATATCATTCGAGAAATTGGTCAAATGGGATATTTGGTACATTAATAATTGGTCTTTCTTGTTAGATTTAAATATTCTGCTTCAGACGATCCCTGTTGTCTTGAAAGGTCAGGGGGCCTATTAGCCTCCGGGGATGGGAACACAGTCGCTCATGATTCCGGATAAAATCAATTCAACGATCAGGTTTTTTCTTTATCTGTTGATCTTTTGGCTGCCTTATAGTATCGCGGTCGTGGAAAGCTGCGTCATCGTGGCGGTTATTTTATGGGTGATCAAGCGGACAGTGTTGTTCCTCGCGGAATTCCGTCGGAAAAGTTTTTTCTCAACGATAAGAGACATCTTCCGGTCCTACGCCCCCCGGGAAAATTTTTTGAATAAGCCGATATTTTTTTACTTGGCGGTCTGCCTCTTGTCGGCTTTGACCAGTCAGTATTCGTCCCAGGCCCTCAGAGGATTTTTGACCAAGACCCTGGAATGGTTTGTTGTTTTCTTTCTGTGTGTTGAAGTCATTACGCGAAAGCGGCACATTGCTATTCTGACGGCGATATTTTTATTTACGGCCTTTGCGACCGCGCTGGATGGCCTCATTCAGTTTTATATAACTCATCAGGATGTTATTTACGGGCATGCCCTGGCTCCCGGGGCCATGCGGGTGACGGCGGCTTTCAAGCATTCGAACAGTTTGGGCGCTTTTTTAGCGATGGTCGTGCCGATGAACCTGTCGGTTGTGGTGATGAAATGGAACGACAAGAAGATCCGGGTGATGTCTTTTTTTTCGCTGCTGATCGCGGCCTGGGTATTGGTCCTTACGTTCTCGCGCGGAGCCTGGCTGGGCGTCGCCGGGGGGCTCGTATTGTTTTTGTTTTTCCGCCACCGACGGTTATTGACGGGAGCCATGGCTATTTTAGCGCTCGCGGCTGTCGCGTTTTATGTTTTTATGCCGGGAACATTTCAAAAGAGCATGGATTCACTTTTTTATTCCCGTCAGCAAACGGTGGATTTCCGGCTCGGTGTCTGGCAGGATAGCCTTAAAGTCATTGAGCGGCGTCCTTTTTTGGGGAATGGGCCGAACACCTATATGGATCTTTTTCAAAAGTATCGGAGAAAACATAACGACTGGGATGATTACAGCCCCACGTATGCGCACAATAGTTATGTACAAATGGCTGCGGAGGTGGGGGCCATCGGGCTGATGGGTTTTTTGTGGATTTTGTTTAGCCTGTTCAGGAATTTTTCCCGGGAGATCCTGAGGGTGAAGGCGGATCGTGACGGCATCCGGATCTTTAACCTGGGATGTTTGTCCGCGATAACGGCCTTTTTGGTCCATAGTTTCTTTGATTCGAATCTTTATTCTCTGCAACTGTCGGTTTGTTTTTGGTTTATAATAGGTTTGCTGATGGCCGGCCATCTTTTGTTGAAGAAAGACGTAATTTGTGGTATAAAGACACTTCAAACGTGAATACCAAAGGACGATGATGCACGCTTCGAAAACTGCTCTGATAACCGGGATTACCGGACAGGATGGTTCGTACCTGACCGAATTTCTGCTGAATAAAGGTTATACCGTTTTCGGGCTGATCAGGCGATCCAGTTCGTTTAACACCGCCAGAATAGATCACCTCTATCAAGATTTTCACGAAAAAGATGTGCGCCTGCGGCTCATTTATGGGGACCTCAACGACGCGAGTTCCCTCAATCATATGGTTAAGACAATCCAGCCGGCGGAAATTTATAACCTGGGAGCCCAAAGTCATGTCCGGGTCAGTTTTGACATCCCGGAATACACGGCCGAAGTAACGGCCTTGGGGACCACTCGCCTTTTGGAAGCTATCCGGGATTCGAAAATCCAGACAAGATTTTATCAGGCCTCCAGCTCGGAAATGTTCGGGAATATTAAGGAATTTCCCCAGAACGAAAATACCCCTTTTTATCCACGAAGCCCTTATGCCGCGGCTAAAGTCTATTCCTATTGGATGACCGTGAATTATCGGGAGGCCTATGACCTTTTTGCCTGTAACGGCATCTTGTTCAATCATGAATCCCCCAGGCGGGGGCTGACCTTTGTGACGAGAAAAATCACCATGGCGATCGCCAGGATCCGGCACGGCCTTCAGGAGAAATTATTTTTGGGGAATTTGGACGCCAAGCGGGATTGGGGTTTCGCGGGAGATTATGTCGAGGCCATGTGGCTGATGCTGCAGCAGGAAAAACCCGATGATTATGTTATCGCGACCGGAGAAACTCATTGTGTCAAAGAGTTCCTGCAAGAGGCCTTTGTTTACGCGGGTTTGGATTGGAAGAAATACGTGGAAATTGACAAGAGGTATTTCAGGCCGACGGAGGTGGATTGCTTGATTGGGGACAGCTCAAAGGCAAAGAAGGTCTTGAAATGGAAACCCAAGGTTGATTTCCGACAATTGGTGCGAATGATGGTGGACGCGGATATGGAATTGGTGTCGAGAGAGGTGCATGGGAACAGGAAGCGAAAGAGTAAAAAATAAGAAAATGAATTTTTGGGAAAATAAAAGAGTTGTGGTGACCGGGGGAGCCGGTTTTTTGGGGCAGAAGGTCGTCGCGGAACTTCAAGGAAAAGGCGGCTCGAATATCTTCGTCCCCCACGAGGAAAAATATGACCTGCGGGAACTTCCTGCGATCAAACGTTTGTTCCAGGATGCCCAACCGCAGATCGTTGTCCACCTCGCCGCGGTTGTCGGCGGTATAGGCGCGAATCGTGAGAATCCGGGAAAGTTTTTTTATGATAATCTCATGATGGGCGCGCAAATGATGGAACAGGCGAGAATTTTTGGGGTGGAAAAATTTGTCGCTATTGGAACGATCTGCGCGTATCCCAAGTTTACCCCGGTCCCTTTTAAGGAAGGGGATTTGTGGAACGGTTATCCGGAAGAGACGAACGCCCCCTATGGCCTGGCCAAGAAGATGCTGCTGGTTCAATCACAAGCCTACCGTCAGCAATACAACTTTAATTCAATCTTTTTATTACAGGTCAATCTTTACGGCCCGGGAGACAATTTTTCCCCGGAGAGATCGCATGTTATTCCGGCCTTGATAAAGAAATGTTGTGATGCCGTTAAGAATGGCGAAAAATCCATAACCGTGTGGGGTACCGGCAGGCCAACCAGAGAATTTCTATATGTTGAGGACGCGGCGCGGGCCATTGTGTTGGCGGCGGAAAAATATAATAAATCGGATCCGGTGAACGTCGGTTCAGGGTTCGAAATTTCCGTTAAGGATTTGGTCGGATTGATCGTTAAGCTGACGGGGTTTCAGGGGCAAGTCCTCTGGGATAAGACCAAACCGGATGGACAGCCCCGGAGGCGTCTGGATACTTCACGGGCGGAAAAAGAATTCGGATTCAAGGCCAAGGTCAATTTTGAGGAAGGCCTTAAGAAGACCATCGAGTGGTACAAATCACAGAAACGCTAAAAGATTTCTTTTCGGCAGTTCCCCTATCATGGACAATAATAAAATTATTCTTTGGTGCGACCGGGTTATCCGCTTTTCGTTCTGTGCGCTGATCTATTTTCTTCCTATTTCCATCGCGCTTGTCGAAATTTTTTCCAACATAACTTTGGTTTTTTTCTTTATTAAGCGAGGGGTGATCTTTCGCCTTAAATTACGAGAATCCCTCCGCGATGGCCGGCGGATGGACTGGCCTGGGAAGCTGAAACTTTTCTGGAGCTCTTTTAAACCGCTCAAAAATGATCTTAATTGGCCTATCGCGATATTTGTGTTTATTAATTTTCTATCGCTGGTTTTCAGCCAGGACCACACCTTGAGCCTGCAAGGATTTTTCTTCAAGTTGCTGCAGGGAGTTTATTTGTGTTTTGTTTTTGTGGATAGTTTTAAAAATAAAAAACAGGTGAGTGTTTTTCTGCTCGTGTGCCTGCTGGCCGGGACGCTGATCAGCACGAGCGGGGTTGTTCAGTATGTGACCGGCAAAGATTTTATCCACGGGCATGGTTTGATGCCGGATAAGCGGATTGTTTCCTCTTTCCGGAATTCCAATGACTTGGCCGCTTATCTTGTGTTTTTGATCCCGGTCGTTCTCATCCTATTGTTAAATGTCTCAGCGCTAAAGGAATTTATTTCACAATTCGTGAGAAGGCGTTCCCCGGGGCTGGCGATATTTTTTCCGGTTTGGATATGGCTCTTTATCGTTTTTATATTAATGTATTTCTGCTTGGGATTAACTTTTGTCCGGGGCGGATGGATTGCCTTCTTTGTCTCTTTGATTTTTCTTGGCTGGCGGAATAAAAAGTCGCTGGGTTTTTATTTCGTGGTTATCTTGGTGTTCTTGAGTGTTTTTCATCCGCGTTTATTACAGGTGCGCAGAGTCGCGCTAGTCTCAGATGATGGCGGTGTCTCAGTTAAAAAGGGAGCAAAAGATTCAACGCCAGCCGTTAGCGGAAAGTCAGTCGCCCTTTTGGAGGGGGAGAATCAAGAAGAATTTCTGGGGGGCGAACGACAATCCCATCAAAAGTCTTTCTGGGGAAGAGCGATGGCCCTTTTTGAGAAATGCGGCGGCAGTGGGCGAAGTAGTTTCTGGAAAGAGCCGCTGTTGATTATTAAAGACTATCCTTTTTTAGGCGTGGGCATTAATACATATAGTAAGGAAGGGATGAGATACAAAATTAGCTGGGGAGGATATCCCCATAATTGTTATCTTCAAATGGCCGCTGAAACGGGAATGCTCGGTTTATTGAGCTTCTTGGGTATCATCGTGGTTATTTTTAAGCAAACTTTGAAAAATTTTAAACGTATGCGCGATGACTTATTGCGCTGGGTGATGCTGGGTTTTTTGACGGGTTTGCTGGGTTTTCTTACGCACATCTTTTTTGATACGAGTTTTTATTCCGTTCAGCTAGGCAACATGATGTGGCTGCTGATAGGAGTGATTATCGCTCTTCAGAAAATCGGCTTGGAGACAAGCGAAAGAGAGTGAAATTCTTCAGGGGGTCTTTAAGTTTGCAAGGCTTGGGAAGATGGCCTGTCCTGGCTTGACCGGGCTTGATTCCCAACCGGGCTTGATTCCTGCGTTGACAAAATAGTGGACTTGGGTATAATAAGAAAGTTATTTTTTTGTGCTGGCATTCTTTAAGTGGGAGGGGAGAAAGATGAACAAAGCAACAGTTAAAGATGTGCAGGTAAAGAATAAAAAGATCATTATCCGCGCTGATTTTAATGTTCCGCTGGATAAAAGTTTAGCAATCACCGATGATCGGCGGATAGAGGAATCTTTGCCAACAATTGAATATGTTCTTAAGCAGGGCGCCGCGAAAGTTATTTTGATGAGTCACTTAGGGCGGCCTGACGGGCAAGTTGTTGAATCCGCTAGGCTTACGCCTGTCGCCAAAAGGCTTGCTGAATTGTTGGGTGAGGAAGTTTTAAAGCTGGATGAGTGTGTCGGTGATGCCGTTAGCCAAAGAGTGAATTCCAGCAATGAGAAGGTTGTTCTCTTAGAAAATTTAAGATTTCATAAGGAAGAGACCGCAAATGACCCCGGATTCGCGAAGCAGTTAGCTTCTTTGGCGGATATTTATGTCAATGATGCCTTTGGCACCGCCCATCGGGCGCATGCCTCCACAGCCGGTATCACGGCATACCTTCCTTCTGTAGCCGGATTTCTGCTTGAGAAAGAGATAAAATATTTAGGGCAGGCCGTTGAGAACCCCGCGAGGCCTTTTGTCGTTATCCTTGGGGGAGCGAAGGTTTCGGATAAGATTACTTTAGTCGAGAATTTATTAAAAAAGGCCAATACAATTATCATCGGCGGCGGAATGGCTTATACCTTCTTAAAGGCCTTGGGGAAGAATATCGGAAATTCTAAGCTGGAACCGGACAAAGTAGGCGTCGCTAAAGGCCTTTTGGATAAGGCCGCGAAGGCGGGAATTGAAATCGCCCTCACCTCAGATTATCTTATCGCAAAAGATATTGACTCTCCTCAGACGGCAAAGATTGTGGATGAGATCCCGGATGGGTGGCAAAGTCTGGACATCGGTCCGAAAACCATCAAACGGTTTAAGGAAATTTTGTCAAAGGCCAAAACGATTGTCTGGAACGGCCCGCTGGGTGTATTCGAAGTGGATGCCTACGCCAAGGGGACCAAGGAGATAGCGCTTTTTATCGCCGGGCTTAAGGGTGTGACCACGATCATCGGCGGCGGGGATTCGGCCGCGGCGATAGCCAAGTTTAAAGTCGAAGATAAGATGACCCACATTTCAACGGGCGGAGGGGCCTCACTAGAATTCCTGGAAGGCAAAGAACTTCCCGGGATTACGGCCCTTATGGACAAGAAATAATTTTTCATCAACAAAGATAGGACAGCACATCATGAGGAAAATAATTATTGCTGGGAATTGGAAATTAAATTTGACCGAAAAGGAAGCGGTGGATCTGGTCACGAAATTGAGGTCTGAATTCGTGGACTGTTCCAGCGTGGATATCGTTATTTGCCCGGTCTTCACGGAGCTCTCGACGATTCGCGATCTTTTGGTGGATATTGATAACATTAAGCTGGGCGCTCAAAATTTATATTGGGAGGATTTTGGCGCTTTTACCGGAGAGATCTCTGCTCCGATGCTTAAGGATTACGATGTAGCCTATGTTATCATTGGCCATTCGGAAAGGCGCCAGTATTTTGGGGAAACCAATCTGACGGTCAACAAGAAGGTCAAGGCGGCTCTGAAGCACGGCTTGATTCCTATCGTTTGTGTCGGCGAGGTCCTGCAGGAACGGGAGGGCAATAAGACCTTTGAAGTTATCCGGAAGCAATGCGAGGAATCCCTTAAGGGATTTACCGTCGAGGAAATGGAAGATATCATCATCGCTTATGAACCCGTCTGGGCGATCGGGACAGGCAAGACGGCGACCCCGGCCCAGGCACAAGAGGTCCATAAATTTATCCGCGGGATATTGGCCCAAATGTACGGGGCAGATGTTTCTTCCAAGGTCAGGATTCAGTATGGCGGAAGCGTGAAACCCGAGAACGCGGCTGAATTAATGTCACAGGAGGATATTGACGGCGCCCTCGTAGGCGGGGCCAGCCTGAAACATGATTCATTCTCAAAAATTGTTAAAAACTGTTGCGGTCTAAAAAAGTAAAGGAAAATCCTATGTTCAGTTTTGTTGTCGTTATTCATGTCGTTGCTTGTATCCTGTTGGCCTTGGTGATCCTGATGCAATCCGGCCGGGGCGGCGGGTTGACGGAACAGTTTGCTTCGGCAGAATCTCTCTTCGGCGCGAAGACAAATGCTTTTATGGTGAGGATCACGACGGTATTAGCCGTTATCTTTCTGGTGACCAGTTTAAGTCTCGCTTTTATGTCCAGCAAAAGAGACAAATCTTTGATGCCCAGTCAAGGGGCCGTTCCTAAGAGCGTGGAGCAGGGGGCCGGTATTCCTGAGGGGGCGGTGCCGGCAAACGTTACCGGTGAGCAGCAAACTGTCGACGACAAGAGATAAAACATCATAAATTCTTTGGATAATCGCTTTTTTTTAAAACGATCTTCAAGGTTAGTCATCTGCCCAAGATGAAGTCCTTCCTGACAAAAAAGCCTGTCATTTTTCTGATTTTCTTCCTTTTCTATCCGGGGTTAGCGATTTCTTCATTCGCTTCTGAGACGTCATCCGGTCGCTATGGCGGCCAATTGGTTTTGGCGACGACCTCGGACCCCAAATCTTTCAATGAAATTTTGGCTAAAGAGACGACGACGTCAACGGTCACCAGCCTTATCTTTGAAGGTTTGACGACGGTCGATCCCTTCAGCTTGAAAGTCGAGCCGAATTTGGCCCAGAGCTGGGACGTGAGCGGGGACGGACTGAGCTGGACCTTCCACTTAAGAAAAGATGTGGTCTGGTCGGACGGGCAGCCATTTACCAGCGATGATGTTGTCTTTACTTTTAATGAGCTTATTTATAATCCGCAGATCCCCAGTTCAGCCAGGGATATCTTCAGCATCCAGGGGCAGATTTTTGCCGTTGAGAAAATCGATACCTATACGGTCAGGTTCACCTTGCCGGTGAGATTTGCTCCTTTTCTTCGGGGGATGGGGCAGGCCATTTTGCCGAAGCATAAACTTGAGAAGGCCGTTCAGGACGGAAATTTTAATTTTACCTGGGGCATTGACAGCGACCCCCGTGAAATCGTCGGGACCGGACCTTATTGTTTGCGGGAATACCGCCCGGGGGAACGATTGGTTTTCAAGCGGAACCCGAGATATTGGAAACGGTCTCCCGCCGGGGAGCGCCTGCCTTATATCGAGACCGTTATCTATGTGATTGTTTCCAACGCGGATACGGCGCTTTTGAAATTTATCGACGGAGAGCTAGATTATTATAGTTTGCGGGGGATGGATTATCCCCTGTTGAAACCCTGGGAAGAGCGGGATCAGTTTACTATTTATGATACCGGGCCGGCTTTTGGAAGCAACTTCATTACGTTTAACCAAAATGGGGGAGTGAATCCCAAGACCGGCCAGCCATTTGTCAGCCCGGAGAAGTTGTCCTGGTTCAGGGACCGGGAATTTCGCCGGGCCATAGCGCACGCTATTGATAAAAGGAAGATAGTGGATATTCTTATGAACGGCCTGGGTTATCCGCAGGACGCGGCGATGAGTCCCAGCGCGGGTTTCTTTTACAACTCCAATGTTCGGACGTATGAATTTGATCTCGAGAAGGCGAGGGAGATCTTAACCCGCAACGGTTTTATGGACCGAAACGGCGACGGGGTGATTGAAGACAGAGCAGGGCAGGACCTTAAATTCAATCTTTATACGAACGCCGGGTCGACTGAACGCGTGCAGATCGCGTCCATTATCCGCCACGACCTGCAGCAGTTAGGCCTGCAGATTAATTTTCTGCCGCTGGAGTTCAACAGCCTGGTCAGCAAATTGACGTCCACCTTTGATTGGGATGCTATTATTTTGGGTTTGACCGGAGGGATAGAACCGCACTTTGGGCAGAACGTGTGGGTATCCAGCGGCCAATTGCACTTGTGGCAGCCTCGCCAGGAGAGGCCGGCGAGCTTGTGGGAGGCGCGGTTGGACGAAATTTTCAACCTGGGCGTTCAGGAGTTGGACGAGAATAAAAGAAAGGTTTTGTACGACGAATTCCAGAGGATTGTGTCGGAGGAGTTGCCGGTTATTTACACGGTTTTGGATAGTTCCATTTTTGCCGTGCGGAATAAATTCGGCAATCTGTGCCCGACAAGTTACGGCGGGGCGTTTCACAATATTGAAGAGATTTATGTCCGGCCCGAGTTTCAAGCGCCGCGTTCTCGAAAAGGAGAGCGGGGGCGTTTTTAGGGATCCCGGGTTCCGGGGAGGAGAAGGGAACAAATGCCGCGGTATATTTTAAAAAGGATATTGGTCGCTATTCCTCTTTTGTTGGCGATGTCGTTTTTGACCTTCGTTTTGATGCAGATGACGCCGGGGAATTTCTTTGACTCATTGAAGCTTGACCCGCAGATCTCCCTTGAAACGATCGCGCGTTACGAACAGCTTTATCAATTGGATAAACCCCTTTTTCAGCAATATCTCCATTGGGTCAAGAATCTCCTTAAGTTTGAATTCGGCTATTCTTTCTTTTACAATGTCCCCGTCGGGAGGTTGATCGCCGCGCGCGCCTGGAACACCTTTATCTTATCCTTGGCCAGTCTGATCTTAACGTGGCTGGTGGCCATCCCCCTGGGGATCTGGGCCGCGGTCCGCCGCAACAGTTTCGTCGACAGATTCCTTTCCTTGTGCTCTTTCGCCGGGCTTTCCCTCCCGAGTTTCTTTTTGGCCATTATCCTTTTGTATATCGCCAGCCGGTGGAATCTGCTTCCGCTAGGCGGAATGCGCAGCGCCTATTACGATGATTTAACCTGGGCGGGGCGGATAACGGATCTCTTGCGGCACCTGGTTATCCCGACGGTTGTTATCTCCTTAAGTTCAATCGCGGCTCTGCAAAGGATTATGCGCGGCAATATGCTGGATGTCTTACGCCAACAATATATTTTAACGGCGAGGGCCAAGGGGTTGCCGGAGCATCGGGTCATTTATCGGCACGCCCTGCGCAATGCCGTGAATCCGTTGATCACCTTGTTCGGGTATGAATTATCGGGCCTGTTGGGCGGGGCGGCGTTGATCGAAATTATCTGTAATTGGCCGGGACTGGGCTCCTTGATGTTGACCGCGGTGAGGGCGAAAGATGTTTATCTGGTGATGTCCAGTATGCTGATGGGCGGGGTCTTGCTCCTTTTGGGGAATTTGATCGCGGATATTTTATTGGCCTGGTCTGACCCGAGGATCCGTTATGACTAAAGAAACGAAATTATCTCAAGAGGGCCATCGTCCGGCCGGAGGGGGGATTTCTCCGTCGGCTTTCCGGAATTTTCGGAAGAAACATGCCGCTGTCTTCTGTTGCGTTGTTTTATTGTTATTATACGGGAGCGCGCTCTTCGCCGATTTTTTGTCCCCGTATTCTTATGATAACGAGGATCGCAATTATTCTTATTGCCCTCCTACCCGAATTTATTTTACTGATGATCAAGGGAGGATAACCGCGCCGTTCGTTCCTGCGGTTCAGCTCACCTTTGACCAGAATCACCAACGGGTCTATCAATCAGATCGCGGCCAGAAATATCCTGTCCGTTTCTTCGTCCAGGGGGATTCGTATAAGCTTTTAGGTCTTATCCCGCTTAAAGTCCGCTTGTTCGGAGTCGGATCCCCGGGCCGTCTGCATATCTGGGGGGCGGATTCCCGGGGCCGGGATATCTTTTCCCGCATCCTCTATGGGGCGCGGGTTTCCTTATCTATCGGGCTGATTGGGGTTTTGATATCGTTCTCCATAGGACTGCTTGTGGGGGGCATCGCCGGATATTTCGGCGGGAAGATCGATAATGCCCTGATGCGTTTATGCGAGATGTTCATGATGGTCCCGGGATTTTATCTGATGTTGGCGCTTCGTTCGGCTGTCCCGGATGATTTCAATTCGTTTCAGGTTTATTTATCGGTGGTGATCATTTTATCTTTTATCGGCTGGGCGGGATTGGCCAGAATTATCCGGGGCATGAGCATATCGCTCAGGGAGCGGGAATATGTGCTGGCGGCCAGGGCCATGGGCCTGTCCGATCTGACCATCATCCGGCGGCATATCTTGCCGCACACACTGTCTTATTCGCTGGTGGCCGTTATGCTTTCCATTCCCGGATACATCCTCGGAGAAGCGGCCTTGAGTTTGATCGGATTGGGTATTCAGGACCCGGTGGCCAGTTGGGGGAACATGCTTTCCGACGCGATGGGAATTGTTTATATCCAATTCGCGCCGTGGATACTTTTGCCCGGATTTTTTATTTTTTTGACGGTGATCAGCTTCAACGTCATCGGCGATGCTTTGCGGGACAGCCTGGATCCGCTGTTGAGAATGGAGGTTAAAGAATAAATGGATAAGCAAATGCTGGCTATTCAAAACCTGAGCATTCGAATCCCTGACGAGAATTCCGGGCGGTTGTTGTTGGATCATGTCGGTTTTGATATCCAGAAGGAAGAGATCTTTTCGTTGGTCGGCGGTTCCGGCAGCGGAAAGACAACCATTGGGCTTGCTGTCTTAAGGCTGCTTTCTGAGGCGTTGAAGATGGAAAGCGGCGTGATCAAGTTTGAGGGGCAGGACCTTTTGGGTTTTTCTAAGGAACGGATGCGCGCCCTGCGCGGGAAAGAGATCGGCATGGTCTTTCAGGAGCCTTTGCATGCCTTTAATCCCCTTTTTCGGGTCGGGGCCCAGATTGATGAAGTCTTGAGATTTCATACGGCTTTATCCCGGAAAGACCGGCAGGAGAGGGTGATTGACCTGCTGCGTCAAGTGGGCATCCCGGACGCTTTGCGCGTGGAATGTTTGTATCCGCATCAATTAAGCGGCGGGATGAGGCAGAGGGCGATGATCGCGCAGGCCATTGCGGCAAGCCCCAAACTGCTTATCGCCGATGAGCCGACGAGTAATTTGGATGTGACCTTGCAGGCCAAGATCATGGATCTGTTCCGGAAATTAAAATCCGAGTTGAAGATATCGATTTTGCTGATTACCCATGATCTGGGCCTCGTCAAACATTTGGCCGATAAAATAGCTGTTTTATATGAGGGGAAAATAGTTGAATCTGGTAAAATACAAGAAGTGATGGAGCATCCCAAGAATGATTTCACAAAATTACTTTTAAGGACGATCACCTAGGCCATGTTGCTGGAATTAAAGGACGTCAGAAAATGTTTCCCGGGGAAGCGGAGGTTGTTCCATCCGATAAGGGAGGATGTCCGCGCCGTAGATGATGTCAGCCTGCAGGTGCGGGAGGGGGAGAATCTCGGTTTAGTCGGAGAGTCGGGTTGCGGCAAAACAACACTGGCCAGATTGATCCTGAAACTGACACCGATGGACTCAGGGGCGATCATTTTTGAAGGCCGGGATATCAGCTCTCTCGGGCAAAACAAGATGAGGCCTATCCGAAGGAATCTGCAAATGGTTTTTCAGGATCCCTACAGCAGTCTGGACCCGCGCTTTACCGTTCGGGGCATTCTTCAGGAGGCCCAGGATATTCTTCGGCAGGATTCTTCTAAGGGAAAAGAAGCTCAGCGGGTAGAATTGCTTAAGGCCGTTGGCTTGGAAGAGGACGCCCTTAATCGTTTCCCGCATGAATTCAGCGGGGGGGAGCGCCAGCGGATAGCGATAGCCAGAGCGCTCGTATTCAATCCCCGTCTTTTGATCCTGGATGAGGCGGTGTCGTCTTTGGATGTGTTGGTCCAGCAGCAGATCATCGACCTGTTGGGTGATTTACAGAAAAGATTTCATACGACTTATTTGTTTATTTCGCATAATCTCAGGATCGCGAGGAAGATCAGTTCCAGAGTCGCGGTTATGTTTAAAGGGAAGATCGTGGAGACGGCCCCGACGGAAGAGCTCTTCCGCCATCCGGTTCATCCGTATACCCGGGCCTTGTTGTCCGCGGCGATGGATTATCAAGTCGCTTCGGCCAACGACGATATGACTTTGGAGAGAGGATTATCCCTGGTGGAAAAAGGCCCCGGCCACTTCGTTTATTGTTAATTTTGCGATAAGATGAGGCTGGCTGATCAAAGAATCGAAGGAAGGAGAAAAGAGGAGACATGATCAACGAATCACTCTGGCGAAAAATAAATTATATTTTCGGCCTCTTGGCCATCGGCGTGCTTTTTGGGCTCATGGTCTTCTTCGCGAACACGGAAATCAATGATTTGGATCTTTGGTTACATTTAGGGATGGGAAAATTTATTACGCAGAATGGATATGTCCCGGATGTCGACATCCTGTCGTATACCATCGCGGGTCATCCCTGGGTGAACCACGAGTGGCTGTTTCAAGTCCTGGTCTATTTCATATTTAATCAATGGGGGCCCAATGGCCTCATTTTGATGCAGGTCGTTCTGGTCAGCTTGACGCTCCTTATCTTGCTTGTATTGGGCTATGATAAGGATAGGCAATTCTTGGTAGCCCTTACCCTTTTTCTGGTCTTGGCGTTATATCAGATTCGTTTTACGATCAGGCCGGATTTGTTCAGCCTCTTATTTTTTTCCCTCTATATTTTTATTTTGTCTTTATTTATTGATCGCAAGTGGTCTCTTTTGGTTTTGTTCGTTATTCAGGTCATTTGGAGCAACTTTCACGGTTTTTTCTTTTTTGGCCCGCTTTTTGTCCTTATCGGTCTCACAATGGAGTGGATTAAACGCCACGTGAAATTGCCTTATGAGTGGAATGAGGTGGGGCGGCTGAACGACGAGGAGTATGCGCGGCTGAAAAGCATCCTCGTCTTTGTGGTCATGGCTTGTTTTATCAATCCGTTGACCTTTAAGGGGGCGTGGTATCCGATCGGGGTCTTTTTCCAGTTGTCCGGCGAATCGAAAATATTCTTTGAACATATCCAGGAACTGCAGAAACCTATTCTTCTGAATAATATTTTCGATCTATCGGAGTTTATCCATTTTAAGGCGCTGATATTGATCTCCTTATTAAGTTTTATTTATAACCGCAGGAAGATCGATATCGGGGTTTTGTTCTTTTGGCTGGCCTTCTTGATTTTTTCTTTAATGGCGATCAGGAATGTGCCCTTTTTTGCCTTTACGGCCTATCTGGTCATTGTGACCAATGCCGTGACCCTGTCGCTTAACGATATTCTTCCCTTTCGTTTTGTTGATAAAAGATTTAAATATGTCACAGCGATTGTCTTTAAGATATTGTTTATCTTTTGGATCCTGAATTCCATTATCGATATGTCTTCGCGCGGGTATTTTGATTTTGACAAGTATGAGCGAAAGAGTGAAATGGAGGGGGTCTCTCAAAGGGGTTATGCGGATAAAGCGGTTGATTTCTTGGTGGACAATAAAATCGCCGGGAACATTTTCAATGATTTCAACTCCGGCGCGTATTTGGTGGGGAGGTGTTTCCCGGATATAAAAGTTTTTATTGACGGGCGGACAGAAGTTTATGGGCCGCGATTCTTTCAAAAATACCAGAAGATATATAATGAGGGCGACTTCGAAGCCTTCCAAGAGTTGGCGAAGCGATTTCATATCACCATTGCTCTTTTTAATTCTTCCAAGGGAGAAATCCCCAGAGAGATTCTGAAGAAGTTTTACGATTCGAAAGAGTGGACGGTGGTCTATTTTGATTATGACGGGGTTGTTTTTCTTAAGAATGTTCCCGAGAACAAAGAGTTGCTTGCCCGTTTTGGCCTTGATTTGTCAAAATGGAAAGCCAAGGGCATGGATCTTCGCAGGCTGGGGGCCAGAAGGGTTCATCCGTATCACAACATTAACCGCGCTTTTACTCTTGAGGCCTTGGGGCTTTACCCGGCGGCATTGGCGGAAGCGGAAGCGGCGCTTAAGGTCAGCCCCTGCTCTACCGATCCCTATAAGATCATCGGGAAAATTTTCGCCAAGGAAAAGAATTTTCAGAAGGCCTTTGAAAATTTTCGCATGGCCACGGCCATGGACACCGGGAGCCGCGAAAATCGGTTTAATTTGGCCCAGAGTTACCTGGATCTGGGTGAATATAAATATGGGATCGAACAGTATGAAAAGCTCGTCGATTATAAGCCCGGTGACCCCAAGGCTTATTTTCTTTTAGCGAAGGCGCATATCCTGGCGGGTCAGCCGGATAGCGGCCGGGAAATATTGACAAAGGCCCATAAGCTGGACCCCAAGAACCTAAGCGATCTTTTGACCGTTGCGGACCTGTTGTCGGAGAAGAAAGATCATTCCGGAGCGAAGGCCGTTTTGGAGCTGGCGCTTGAAACCGGTAAACGGCCAGCAGAGGTGTATAACAAACTCGGGCTGGTCTTGCGCGCGCTGGGGGAGGAGAAAAGCGCGAAAGAGGTCTTTGAGAAGGGATTGGCGATCGATCCGGAGGATAAAGAACTCAAAAAGAATTTGCAGAAGATGAGCGAATGATTTTCCTGATCTTCGGGGTCTGCTCACCGTTCCTTTTATTTGTGCTGAGGCAAGAAACGTTTACTTTGTTTGTAGTCAACGGTGTTTTTTATTATAATATCACTTGGATATCTTAATATGGAGAGAGGGAAAGGCGGAACATGCGTGAAATACTGACTTTTATTTTAGCAGGTGGCAAAGGAGAGAGGTTGAATCCTTTGACCCGGGACAGAGCCAAACCGGCTGTCCCTTTCGGCGGGATATATCGTATTATTGATTTTACGTTAAGCAACTGTATCAATTCCGGGCTGAGGAAGATTTATGTCCTGATTCAATACAAATCGTTTTCTTTGCAAAAGCATATTCTTTCCGGCTGGGATATCTTTTCCAGCCAGTTGGGGGAGTTTATTGATATTATCCCGGCCCAGCAAAGGATCGGTTCCGATTGGTACCGGGGGACCGCAGACGCCATTTACCAAAACGTCTATGCGATACAAGATCATTCCCCGGAGCTCGTTCTTATTCTGGCCGGGGATCATATTTATAAAATGGACTATCAGAAAATGATTGAGCACCATAAAAAGATGGGCGCCAATATGACCGTGGCCTGTGTCGAGATGCCCAAAGAAACTTCGAGAGATTTTGGCGTTATTGAGGTGAATGAAAGAAATTTTGTCTGTGGTTTTCAGGAAAAACCGCATGACCCCAAGACGCTCCCCGCCGATGAAACAAAGATCTTTGCCTCAATGGGCATATATCTTTTTAACACCAAATCTTTGCTTGAGGAGCTTGATCTGGATGCCTCGAATATGCTCTCCGAGCATGATTTCGGCAAGAACATTATTCCCCAGATGTTAAGGAACAAAAAGAAAGTTTGTGCCTATAACTTTATCGGGCAAGACAATCATCCCCTTTATTGGCGGGACATCGGGACCCGGGACGCTTATTATCAGGCCAACATGGACCTGGTCAGCCCTAAACCCTTATTCGATCTTTATGATAAAAGCTGGCCCGTTCGCACCTACCATGAGCAATATCCTCCCATTAAGACAATGAGTTATGAGGCGGATAGCGGAATGATCAATGGGCTGATCAATGATTCGTTGGTCTCCGGCGGGTGTGTGATTACCGGCGCGCACATTCAAAGGTCGGTCCTGTCGACCAATGTTAAGATTCATAAGGGGGCGGAGGTCCTCGATTCTATTCTTCTGGACGGGGTGGTGGTCGGCGAGCATGCGAAGATCAAAAAGACCATCATCGATAAAGAAGTTAATATCCCGCCGTATTCCGAGATAGGGTATGATTTGAGCCTGGACAAAAAGCGCTTTGACGTGACAACATCCGGAGTGGTCATCGTCGCCAAGAAAACTTCTGTTCAATAGAAGATTTCCAGCCTAAGAAAACAGTCAAACCCCTGGTCAGCTGCCGCAGAATTTATCCAAAAGCTTATCGGTTCAATACCTGCTTGAATTTTTTGGTCAAAAGGGGAACAACCTGGAAGAGGTCTCCAACGATTCCATAATTGGCGACGGTGAAAATGGGCGCCTGGGGATCGTGGTTGATGGCAAGGATGATTTTGGAGGATTGCATCCCGACCAAATGTTGAATTTGGCCGGATATCCCGCAGGCAATGTACATCTTGGGAC
>Ga0265297_10005677_pt1 | contig 18764 bp, 12 predicted proteins | sample Munlanlwell13791_FD_192502 | JGI IMG/M metagenome (GOLD analysis project Ga0265297, IMG submission 192502) | Leachate microbial communities from a municipal landfill in Southern Ontario, Canada - Leachate well 137-91 | ecosystem: Engineered > Solid waste > Landfill > Unclassified | place...
GATCGCAAAAGTAGGCTCAATATTTGCCAAGAAATGGAAAGAGTATAACGTTGTTGCAATGTTATTTAATTTTCTTATAGAAACGCCATTCGCCGTTATCTTGAATGTTATTCAGGGATGGAGTGATTTTATAAGCGAAAGAAAACAAGAACTTCATTGAAATACAATCTCACAATTTAATTATTGCTATTTCTTTCCGGGTTTATTTTTATGCGCTGCAGTATATGTAAAAAATATTAGTCTGAGCGGTTGATGTTATAGTAAACGGGGTGATATAAAAATGCGGCCGGAAGATCTTCTAGAAGATATTTTTGGAAGTCTAAGTATATTTTTCTTCTTTCCTCCATCTTCATTTCAATTCTTCCGTCTTCCAACAATTTATCTATTCTAGGACTTGCATATTTAGAAATATTTGTGTCGTTTTGTGTGGAGTGCCAGATAGGATATTGGTCCGGGTCGTCAGGAATGTCAAAAATTGTCAAGAACACTTGAAACTCTTCGGGTATTACAGAAGAAACTAGGATCTGAGATTTTAGTCCTACTTCTTTCCAGTCTGCAGCGACTTTTTCAGCTAGAGGAAGTAAGTTTGTTGTACTGACAAGTTTGATTTCTTCTGCCAATAAATCATCAGGAATTTTTTCAAGAAGCTGTTTGGCTTTTTCTGTATCATAATCATAAGCTTTCAATTGAGGATTATAGGTCCAGGAATTGGGGTTTATTGGAGAGTCAGCCCTGAATTTAAAGGAATCCTTTTTAATAGCGTAAAAAAGAGCTTGTCTTATTGATTTATCGGACAAAAGCTTGTCCTTCGTATTAAAAAAAAGCGTAACGACCTGAGATGCATCTTTAAATTCACTTGTTTTTGTGTTTTTCCATAAGTCGAACGGTGAGGGATCTAGTATGCGGGATATTGTATCGATTTTCCCCAATTTATAAGCGAGCTTTGTACGTTCTACAGTAGGATAAAATTTATATATAATATTATCTTTATCTTTTTCCAAGACAAGTTCCTGCACGTAAGTATTTTCCACACTAATTTTTTTAACTTTCCACTCCCCTGTTCCGAGAAGACCTTTTTTAAAAACAGGTTTTGATAACACCGTAGGAAACGGAGAATATGGACCTTTTTCAAGAGTGAATATTAAAGAATGATCATCCGGTCTTTCTATTTTTACATCCGAAAATTCATAATTAATATCTTTGCTAGTAAGTTTGGTTCCGTCTTGCCAAAAAACACCATCTTTGAGTCTAAATATCCATGTTTTTCCGTTGTCCTGACTTTCCCAAGACGATGCTAAATCAGGTTCAAGCGTAGACCCGTCGAATTTTGTTAAACCTTTTCCTATTAAAGATAATATTTCTTCAGGAAGATCATTAGGCCTGTAACGGCCTGTTATACCAATAATATTTTTATTACCAAAAGATATATGAGGGAGAAGGATATATATAAAAACGAAAATGAGAATACCAATCGCTACTCCTAGTGAAATAATACCGCGGAAGCGTTTTATATATGCACGAATAAGTTCAAACAGGTATTTAAGAGACATAAAAGTATCAGGTGAATATAAATTCTAAAGAACAACGCTTAAAAATGATACAAGAATGAATAAGGCGGAAACAACGAAGGTGGCTTTAAAAACTATTTTTTCAAGACCCCGTCTTGTAAATGAGGAAGATCCGCCGCCCCACGACCGGGCAAAGCCGGTACCTCTTGATTGTGTGAATATCATCACTGTTAAAAAAATTGCCAAGACGATTTGAAAAAGCAGTATTATGTTGTTCATACGGAGTTATTATACAGGAAAATTAATGTTACTTCATTAACCAGTATAAAAAAGATGTGATCAAAGAAAGTAAAAACGAGAATGCTATATAAGCAAGAATTCCTTTAAAGTGCAAAGATGGAATATCAATCCATTTACTGGAAAACCCTAAAAAATTAAATCCGATTATTTTAAAATCTTTTATAATCAGTGTAACAAGGTACAAGACAACGGCTGAAGAAACCCACCTGAATAAACCGAATGTGACAAGGTTAAGTGGAAGCAACAATAAATTAATTATTGGTTTAGCTAGTAAGAAAACAACAGTCAATGCTATGCCTGATACAAGAAGGGTCTGTACACCTTTTGTTAACACGATTCCGCTAGCAATATTCGTAATGAGCCAAAGAGAAAAAGTATCAAGTGTATAATGTCTAAATATTTTCTTCATTGCTTATAATAAGTATATATTATTATATCTGTGTTTTTAAGAATGATGCAAAAGATTTTCAGATACTAATTTGTGGTGAAGCCTTCTGGAGAATCTGTGCGCCTCGTCTCTGATTCTTTGTAGGAGATACAATTCAGGAGCCTTTCTTATATTAATGGTTAAAAATATATTGTTTTTGGCATCCGGAATTATAAGGTTTTCATTCCTTTTTGCCAGCCCTATAACAGGTATGTTTGTATTTTTAAAATGTTTCAAAAACGCTCCAACCTGACCTTTCCCGCCGTCGACAATGATTAAATCAGGTTTACCCCAATCTTTAAAGTGATTTACCCTTCTTCTGGCAATTTCAGCTAAGTTAGAAACGTCGTCTAGTGTGTTTTTTTGTCTAATCTTAAAATGCCTATATAAATTTTTTTCAGGTGATCCGTTTATAAATGTAACCATTGATGCGGTTGGATAGGTTCCTCCCAGATGGGCAACGTCATAACACTCAATTCTTTCAAGTTTTTTTAGATGAATATATGTTGACAAAAGTTGCATGAGTTGTTGGGTTTCAACAAGTTTTAAGTCTTCGGCAAAATTTGGATTTTTTATGAAATATGAGGATGGTATTGATTTGGATGTAACATATTTAATCGCGTTAATTTGTGATTTGACTTTATTTGCTTCCTCAAAGCGTTCTAGTTTCGTATAGTAATTCATTTTTTTATAAAGATTGGATTCGATAGTATTAATTTTTCCGTTTAAAAAATAGCGAATATATCGGATGTTATTCATATATAAATTCTTTGTTTTTTTGTACTCCGTAAGCGATTTGATTTTTTCTATATTACTTGGACAAGGATCACATAATCCGATTTGGTGATAAAAACAAGCTCTTTTAGAAGGTAAATGTTGTGAAAAGGGAAATATATTTCTTATTATATTAAGCGTTTTTTTTACATTTGCAGTAGATGGATATGGGCCGAAAAAATCGAGGTCGTTGGTATTATTATCATTTTTCCTTGCAGTTAATACCATGGGATACTTATCGTTTGTAATTCTGATATACAAAGGGTGTTTGTCGTCTTTGAGAAGAATATTATAAGGAGGTTTGAATAAGTTGACTAGCTTTGCTTCAAGCAGCAATGCTTCTATTTCTGAGAATACAATTATATAAGAAAAGCTTTTTATTTGTGAAACCAAAATGGCGGTTTTCCCGATAAGCCCCAACGACTTGTATGACTTCAATCTCCTTTTTAAGTTGACTGATTTTCCTATGTAAAGTGGTGTGTTTTTTGACCAGAATATATAAATACCCGGCTCCTCAGGAGTATCATTGAGATGTTTTTGGTCAAATAGTGTTCTTTTTATTTTTAACGGAATTTCTAAGTCCATTTCTTAATTTTATGAAAATATTATTAAGTTTGATCTTTTTGGTCTTTATGCCCACATAGATCATTATTATAAGCAGGAATGTCAAAAATAGAAGCAGTTGTTGCATAACAAAAAGCGTTCTATTAATGACAATATCTTTTTGTGTCCCATTAACATTTACTTTAATAACGCCTGGTGTTTTAATTGCAAATAAGCCGATTGGTAGTTCATATTCAACTTCTTGATATCCAAAAGGGGGTAAAACAGTAATATTATCATATTTATTTTCACTACCCGGATATGAAATAACCGGATGAATATCATAAACGGCCCTTTCATTATTATTAATAATTTTAACAACAAAGGATTTTCTAAAAAGATTGAAGCTTTTCTTGAAATTGTAATCAATCAATAGAGGTTTATCCGTAAATTGAGGAAGGTCTGCAAAATATATATAAACGTCCTTTGATTGCTCTGCTGTTTTATACGAGCCGGCGGAAAGTGGTTGAGTTGAACTTTTACCGTGCGTTACAAAGGCTATGTGATTTAGGTCGAATTTATCGAAATAATTGATTCCGGACGTCGCACTCCAGGTGGGATCTACTGGTATCCAATTCTGCTTGGCATCATCCCAATATTCAGGCCACGCATGAAGGATATCGGAAATAGAAGAAAGCGGTTGAAGCTGTGGGTTTTCTGAATATGCATAACCGTTTATCTCACGCGCAGGAATGCCCGATGCTCGGGATAGTGTTATAAAAAGATCGGTAAATTCGGCACATGTTGCATGATTGTTTGCGGAAAGAGCACCCTTTGCCCCGAGTCTTTCAACGTTCGGTGTTATACGGTCATAATCATAAGAAAGATTTTCAGTTACAAAGTCGAATATATCCTTGCTGGAGTTTAAGTGTTTTGCGATTTCTTTTATCTGCTGGTCCTCAACCTCCCAGTATAGCTGAGACTTTAAATTTGTCAGCATTGTGGAAGGATATGGTGTAAAAAGCTTCACAGGATTTGCAAAAACCTGTGCGTAACCTTCAACGGTTATATCTTGAACTTTTTTGGGTGGCACAATGAATTCGGCTATCCAGTTACCGTCATCGTCTACCTTTATATTAAACGGCTCTGGGGTAATTTTTGTGTAAAATACCCTTTGCGTTGAAGTGTCGGATGGAATAGCTATAAATAATGTATCCTTTTTATCGTTAGAGTTATGAAGATGATATAGTAGTTTTAGGGAGTATGCTTGAAACTTTCCGAAAACGGCATTTATTCCGAATTTTTGCAAATCTTTACCGTCAAATATATAAACTTGGTTGTTGTTGACCAGTTTTTTCTCTATTGCTTCAGGATATAATATAGCCTCGCCTCCGAAATTTTCAGGAACCGTTAAAATAACTTTATATAAGTCGTGTGTTTCTAAGATTCTTGGTATGGATATTTCCCAAACGTCGCCATTCAGGCTGGCCAGGTTAGGCTCTTCATATGTGACAACAAATGTTCTTGAGCTACCCTTCCCTGTGACGGGTTTATCAAATCTTACATCTATAATATTTTTTTCATTTGAGGTTTTTAGTTCAAGGGGAATTTGCGTGCCTTTTTCGCAGGCACTAATGTTTGTCGGTTTTAAATTGGAAAGTTCGAGAATATAATTTTTAGCATAATCATATGTAGATTCGTTTTGTATCGTAATGGTGTGTGTTACAAAAGTATTGCCCGATTCCTGAACTTTATATTCGACGTTTTCGTCAATATTAAAATTATTTACTGCAAATATTGTATTGGGAAAAAGTAAAAACAACAAAATAATTAAAAAGAACTTTAGCATTTAATAAGTATAACAATAATGGTTACGGAATTAATAATTTTTTAAGTAGAAACCTGTAAAAGAATTTGAATTTTTTGCAATATCTTCAACACTTCCTTGAGCAATAATATTTCCACCTTCTTCACCGCCTCCGGGACCTAAATCTATTATCCAGTCTGAATTTTTAATAACATCAAGGTTATGTTCTATTAAAAAAACACTGTTTCCCTTTTTAACGAGAAGTTTTAGAACAAGGAGCAGCTTTTCAACGTCTGCGAAATGAAGACCTGTTGTGGGTTCATCGAGTATATATAGGCAATTACCGGTGTCTTTTTTGGAAAGTTCGGTGGCGAGTTTCACTCTTTGTGCTTCTCCGCCGGAAAGGGTTGTTGCCGGTTGACCTAATTCCATGTAACCTAATCCGACCGAAGATAATGTTTCAAGCTTATTTAAAATATTTTGATGTGAATGGAAAAATTCCCTTGCTTCATCCACGGTCAGATTAAGTACATCGGCGATGTTTTTTCCCCTGAAAGTAACTTCTAGAGTTTGAGAGTTATAACGGCTTCCGTTACAAACATCACAAGTAATCCATAGGTCGCTCATAAATTGCATTTCAATTTTTTTCTGTCCTTGTCCTTCACACGCATCACAGCGGCCCCCTTTTACGTTGAAACTAAACCTCCCCTTTTTATAACCGGCTAATTTAGCCTCACGTGTTTGTGCGAAAAGTTCTCTTATAGGATCGAACAATTTTGTATATGTAGCCGGGTTGCTCCTTGGAGTTTTCCCTATGGGAGATTGGTCTACGAGAATTATTTTATTGATATGTTCAAGTCCAGTGATTTTATTGTGTCTTCCCACACTTCCTCTGAAACGGGAGTTAAGTTGGTTTTCTACAGCAGCGTAAAGCGTTTCAACTAATAGAGTTGACTTACCACTGCCGGAAACGCCGGTTATAGCCACAAGCTTGCCCAAAGGAAAAGAGACATCTATATTTTTAAGATTGTATTGGCTGGCTCCGTATAGGGTAAGTGATTTATGGTCTGGGCGTGTTGATTTATCTAAAAATGCATCATTGGGTATGCTTATACGGTTTTGAAATATTCTCTGATTTTTCCCGCTTATATCTACGTTGATTATTTTCCTACCCGATAAATATTGACCTGTTATGGAATTTTTTGTTTTCGAAATTTCAAAGGGTGTACCTTGAGCTACAACTTTACCACCGTTTTTTCCCGCACCCGGTCCAAAATCAAAAATATAATCCGATTCTTTTATGGTTTGAGCGTCATGCTCAACGATAATGACTGAATTTCCCAGATTTCTTAATTTTTTTAACGTTTCAATCAGCATGGTGTTGTCTTTTTGATGCAATCCAATTGTTGGTTCATCGAGTACATATAATACCCCCGTTAAACCGCTTCCAATTTGGCTTGCGAGTCTTATTCTTTGGGATTCCCCGCCGGAGAGACTGGACGAACTTCTTGCTATTGTTAAATAACCCAAACCTACAGAATCAAGGAATTCGAGCCTGGTTAAAATTTCTTTTGTAATAAGTATAGAGATCTGCTTTTCTTTCGAAGACAATATTGATTTATCACTCACGAGGTTTTTAAACCACGTTAAGGCGTTATTAACGGAAAATAGCGACACGTCAGCGATGGATAATTTATTAATAGTTACTCCCAATGCTTCTTTTTTTAGCCTTGTTCCATTACATTCAGAACAGACAGTTTCTTTCATGTATTTTTCTATTTCTGACCTTACCCAGTCGGATTCCGTGTCTGAGTGTCTTTGCTCGAGTTCTGACACTATACCCCGGAAAGACTCATATATATGAGTCTTTTTACCAAACCTGTTCGTTCCTTGAACTTCATACTGGATATCTCCTGTGCCATATAAAAGTAAATCTATTTGGTTGTTATTCAAATTTTTAATAGGAGTCTTTGGGTCTATACCATTCTTTTGACAGACCGTAATAATCAGTCGGGAATACCAAGTGTCGTGATCAAATATATTAGAAAATGGTAAAATTCCCCCTTCTGTGATCGAGATTTCGGGTGAAAGAAGCCGTTTTGTGTCAATTTTTAAAATCTTACCGATACCGTTACAAGACGGACATGCTCCATGAGGAGAATTAAAAGAAAAGCTTCTGGGTTGAATTTCAGGAAGACTGATGTTGTCGACGGGACAGGCGAAATTTTCAGAAAAAAGATTGTCAGAAAATGTTTTAGGATATTCAGGAATAGATAATTCCTTGTCCAAAATCTGAGAAATTATAACAAAGCCTTCAGATAGCTTCAGGCTTGTTTCTATTGAATCCGACAGGCGTTGTTGGATATTGTCTTGATATACCTTATCTTTTAAGTCTTTTTTTAAAATTGAAATCCTGTCAACAACCGCCTCGATAGTATGTTTATTTGTTTTTATAAGATAGAAATCGTCAGATGTATCTTTAATAATTCCATCAACCCGAATCTGCCTTATACCCTTACTTTTCAGATTATCAATCAAACCTGAATATTCACCCTTTTTATCTTTGACTATTGGTGAAAGAATTAAAAATCTGTAAATATTTTCACTTGTTGTCATTAATTTAATTAATTCGATTACTGAATGTATTATTTCATCCAGGCTCTGGCTCGAAATTTCCCTACCGCATATTGGACAATGAGGGTGTCCTATTCTTGCAAAAAGTAGTCTTAAATAGTCATAAATTTCGGTAGTAGTTCCTACAGTTGAGCGGGGATTTTTTGATATAGTTTTTTGGTCAATTGATATGGAAGGAGATAAACCTTCAATCAGGTCTATGTCGGGTTTTTCCATTATTCCTAAAAATTGCCTGGCATAAGTCGATAAGCTTTCCACATACCTTCTTTGGCCCTCGGCATATATTGTGTCAAAAGCTAAAGAACTTTTTCCACTACCAGAAACTCCCGTAAAACACACTAGCTTGTTTTTGGGGATATCAATATTAATATTTTTAAGATTGTGCTGACGGGCACCTCTGATTTTTATGTAATCCATATAATAACCTCCACCGATTCTCCGTGGCAGTAAAGATTATACCAGATAGAAATATTTAGGGTTTTGAAATTAAGGCATTATTGGTATAATTGCTAAATGGAACAGATTGTTGTTTTGCCGAGAGGACAGTTTACTCCGTTGAGTAGCATAACAATACAAGGTTTAATTAGCGCGGCGGTTAATTTAATCCTGATTGTGGCGGCGATACTTTTTGTTTTTAACCTATTAACGGGCGGGATAAAAATCATATTATCGGGGGGAGCGAAGGATAAGGCGGATGATGCTAGAAGACATATTGTTAATGCTTTAATTGGCATTTTTATTGTATTTGCTGTTTATGCAGCAATGAATTTTATAAGCCAGTTTTACGGAGTTGACCTTTTGACTTTCGAGATTCCAACTTTGTAGTTAAAAAGTGTTGTCGAAATCAATATACTAAGTTAGTTTTCATTTCTAATTGGATAAGTATGTCAGAAAGAGAGTTAATTTCAGTAGAAATAACCAATTATACATTTGGAACGTTTATTAGAAGAAATTTTGATCTTGGCAGGAGGTTGCAAGAGTTCCCTAGAATTCATAGAAGTAGAAAGATAGTACATAAAAGCTAACTTTCAGAAATTTCGTAGATCTTATCCCTTAATGCGGCGGCTAATTCAAAGTTGAGGTCCTGCGCGGCAATTTTCATCTCGTTACGTAGTTTCTTAATTAACTTTTTCTTATCCATTGGTGTTAGTGATTGTTTATCGACATTGTTCAAACTTGAAAACGAATCGACTTTCTCTGATATAAGTAAATCAACTTGTGTTTCAGCGACTTCTTCGATAACGCGCTCTCTTATTGGTTTATGTATTGATCTGGGAGTTATACCATATTTTTCATTAATTTCTAATTGATACTTCCTTCTTCTTTCTATTTCATCAATAGCTCTGCCCATAGAACCGGTTATCTTATCGGCATAAAGGATTACACGACCTTCTACGTGTCTAGCGGCACGGCCCATTGTTTGAATGAGTGAAACATGGCTTCTCAAAAAACCTTCTTTATCGGCGTCTAATATGGCGACAAGAGCAACCTCAGGCAGGTCCAAGCCTTCTCTCAAAAGGTTTACACCAACCAAGCAGTCGTAAGCACCTCTTCTGAGATCGTCAAGTATATCGGTCCGCTCAAGAGTAGCTATATCTGAGTGTAAATAATGAACCTTTATATCTTTTTCTTTTAGGTAATTAGAGAGATCTTCAGCGGTTTTTTTTGTGAGTGTAGTAACTAAAGTTCTCAACGACCTTTTTGTTGTTTTGATTATTTCTTTGATTACATCCGAAACCTCATTTTCTATAGGCCTAATTTCAACCTTGGGGTCAGGTATTCCTGTGGGTCTTAATAATTGTTCAACTACACCAGGTTTTGTGTTTTTGGATATAAGTTTGCTTTGTAAAGCACTTTCTGCAGCCATATTAATTTCCCAATCTGCCGGTGTTGCACTAGTTGCTATGAAGCCGGGAATTCTTCTCATAAATTCATCATGAGTTAATGGGCGGTTATCATATGCTGAGGGTAATCTGAATCCGTATTCAATGAGCGTATTTTTTCTCGATAGGTCACCGGTGAACATACCTCTAATTTGTGGAAATGTTATGTGGCTTTCGTCTATAAATACAAGCCAATCGTCATCATAAGGGTGATTGAAAAAATCAAGTAAAGTATAAGGTGCTTCACCCGGCTTTCTGCCATCGAAGTACCTGGAATAATTTTCAATGCCTTTGACATACCCCAATTCTTTTATCATTTCCACATCGTTGTTTACTTTTTGCTTTAATCTATATGCTTCTAAATCTTTACCATTATTTTTCAATTCTTTAATGCGTTTTTTCAAATCATATTCAATTTGGGTAAAAGCATCAGAGTGTTTTGAAGGATTAGTAATATTATGTTTAGCTGGATAGAGTACAAAATTTTTAAATTGTGATTGTTTATTGATAATATTTATGCCAGTGACAGGATCAAATAGTTGTATATCCGAAATCATACTATTATCAAGAATTATTCTCACGGCTTCATCCTGATACGCGGGATAAATATCAAGCGAATCTCCTATTACTCGGAAAGTACCACGGTGAAAACCGAAGTCACCCCTTTCGTATTGCAGGTCTATAAGTCTTTCTAAAATTTGTTTTCTGTTTATTTTAATTCCTTTTGAGAATTCGAAAGTAAAGTTTCCATATTCTTTTGGAGACCCGATATTATAAATACATGATACAGATGCTACAACAATTGTATCCTTTCTTGTGAGTAAATTAGTTGTAGCAGCAAGCCTTAATTTATCAATGAGTTCATTTATATCAGCATCCTTTTCAATATATGTATCAGTGGATGGTATATATGCTTCAGGTTGGTAATAATCGTAATATGAGACGAAATAAGAGACAGCATTTTCCGGAAAGAAATCTCTGAATTCCTGATATAGCTGTGCGGCTAAAGTTTTGTTATGGGAAATGATAAGTGCGGGTTTTTGTAATTTTTCAATGACATTAGCGATTGTAAAGGTTTTTCCCGAACCAGTTACCCCCAATAACACTTGGTAGTTAGCACCCTTTTGCTTATTTGAGATAAGATTGTCAATTGCCCTTTTCTGGTCCGGCGTCGCGTTATATTCTGATTTTAGTTTAAATTTCATAGTCAAGAGTTCATTATTGATACAATATGATACCATAAATAGGTATTGACATATTCGGGTAATGTTTGTATAAAGTATATATGGCTCATGTAATTTATAAAAGACAGCAACAAATACTTGATTTTATAAAACAATATATCCAAACAAGTGGTTCGGCTCCAACGCTTAAAGAAATAGCAAAAGCGATTGGCGTATCATCATTAGCCACGGTACACGAACATCTAACTACCCTTGAGAAAAAGAATTTATTAAAAAGGACTTCAGGCAGAGACAGAAAAATGGAAATAATTGAAGATGAGATGTCTGCTTCAGAAGGGGTTGATGTCCCAATCTTAGGTTTCATCGCAGCAGGATCACCTATTGAACCATATACCGATCCTAACGCTTCATACTCAGTACCATCGTCGTTTGTTTCGGGAAAAAGAAGAACTTATGTACTTCAAGTTAAGGGAGACTCAATGATTGAAGAACAAATAAGGGACGGGGATTTTGTAGTTATCGAACAAACTGACACAGCAATAAATGGAGATATTGTTGTTGCGCTTTTAGATAACGGTATGGCGACGCTAAAGCGTTTTTTTAAAGAAACGACAAGAATTCGACTTGAACCGGCAAACTCAAAAATGAGCCCGATATTTGTCAGAAATGTGAAGATTCAAGGAAAGGTTGTGGGATTAATAAGAAAATATATTAAAAATTAATTAATCGGTTAATTCAGCAAGCAAATCCCTTCCTGTCATGCTTCCAGGAGATATTAGATTAAGGGCACTTATTATTGTCGTAGCTATATCGGCAAGTATTCCTCTTCTAAGAGTTTGGGGATTTCCTAAAAACTTATGATAAACTGCAATAAAAGGGACATTGTTAGAACTGTGCTCGGTGTCAACGGTGTTTGTTTTTGTATTGATAAGCTCTTCTGCGTTTCCGTGATCTGCTGTTATTATCATAAGGCCTTGATAAGCATTAACAAAACTGGCTAATTTACCAACGCACTCATCGACTACTTCAACGGCTTTAACGGTTGCGCCTAAATTTCCAGTGTGTCCTACCATGTCGGGGTTAGGATAATTTATTACAACTAGTTTGTATTCGGTATAGCTTAGTTTTTTTAGAAGAGTTTCCGTCATTTCCCGCGCTGACATTTCAGGTTTTTGATCGTATGTAGGCACTTTGGGAGAAGGTATTATAATTTTTTCTTCCAAAGGAAAAGGTTTTTCCCTGAGACCATTAAAGTAATAAGTTACAAATCTTTCCTTTTCACTTTCAGTTATTTTTAATTGCCTCATGCCGGCGGTTGAGATAACTGAACTCAAGGGTTCTGAAACAATCTCAGGTGGAAAGGCGGGATGTGCTCCCTCGGCAGTAATGGGTTTACTATACTCAGTCATGGTTACAAAAAACAGGTTTTTTAACTTATTTCCCCTATCAAACGGCTGGTGTTTATCTTCTGCGTGCGGTGGTTGCATATCTGGAAAAAGGTTGTTGTATGCGGTTGTATCGTAAAGAATATTTGCTTTAGAAAAATCATCCATGACAAATGCTTTAGTGAGTTGTCTAGGCCTGTCTATTCTGAAATTAAAGAACACGACAGCATCGTTATCTTTTATAGTAGTTATAGGTTTACCGGATTTATTTGTTATTATTGTTGGCTCGATGAATTCATCAGTGATACCTTTTTTATAGAAAAAATCTACCGCATCGTTAATATTATTAGCCATATTACCTATCCCGCGTGTAAGTGCGAAATATGCTTTTCCGGTTCTGTCCCAACGTTGATCCCGGTCCATTGCCCAATATCTACCCATAATTGATGCGATAACTCCAGTTTTTTCTTTGTTTATTACGTTGTTTATACCTTGTATGTAAGTTTTGGCCATCATTGGAGGAGAATCTCTTCCGTCAGTAAAAAGGTGTAAAAACACGTTTTTTATTTTATTTTGCGAGGCGAAGTGTATTAAAGCGTATAGGTGTTCAATATTCGAATGTACACCCCCTGCGCCAATTAAACCCATAAAATGGAGATTCGATTGATTTTTTATTACGTGTTTAACCGAATTTAATAATACTTTATTAATAAAGAAGCTGCCGTCAGAAATTGCCATGTCAATTCTTTTTATTGATTGGTAGACAATTCTTCCCGCACCCAGATTTAAATGTCCTGTTTCGCTGTTTCCGTCTTCTCCTAGTGGCAGTCCAACCGCACCACCCGAAGCCTCAAGTTCACAATGGGGATAAGATAACCAAAATTTATTTATATTGTGTGTATTTGCTATTTTTATTGCATTACCTGGACCTTCAGGAGCAATTCCCCAACCGTCCAAAATAGTAAGTACAATAAACCTAGGAGTTGAGTTAAGACTCATTTTATTTTGATTGATTTAGTTCTGCCTCAATACTTAGAAGCCTGTTGTATTTAACAACTCTTTCACCTCTTGCAGGTGCACCGAATTTTGTAAAGTCACTTCCGACTCCTATAGCAAAATCCGCAATAAACCAATCATTTGTTTCACCCGATCTATGGGAAGTAATTACCTTCCAACCGGCGTCTCTTGCTACCTTAATAACATTTAAAGTTTCCGTTATTGTTCCGGTCTGATTAGGTTTTATAAGTATTGCGTTACAACTTTTTTCTGCGATAGCTTTTTGTACTCTCTCAAGGTTTGTCACCAAAAGATCATCACCCACAATTATCATTTGTGTTCCTAATTCTTCGTTCAGTTTTTTCCAGGAATCCCATGCATCTTCGTGGAAAGGATCCTCAATTTCTGCAAAATGGTACTGCGAATTTAGATATCTATAATATTCTAGTAAAGTATCTCCGGTTAAGCTTTCGCTTTTATCCCTTATTGTATATTCACCGTTTTTAAAAAATTCGCTAGCTGCAACGTCCATACCAAAAAACACATCTCTTCCTGCCTGGTAAGTAGTTTGTTTTATTGATTCATAAAGTACCTCAATTGCATCGGCGTTTGTAAATAAGTTTGGAGCATAACCACCTTCATCCCCCACAGAGTGAATTGCTCCCCTTCTTTCGAGGTCTTTTCCTAAAATCATATAAATTTCAACCCCAGCTCTTAGGCTTTCTGAATAAGGCATTGTGCTTGCCGGTATTACGTGGAATTCTTGAAAGTCCAAGTTACCAGCACCGTGAAGTCCCCCGTTTATCATATTAAAAATAGGTGTGGGTACGTGAACGGATTCTTTGATTCCGGCTCTTTTTGCAAGCGTGTTTATCCAAGAATAAAGAGGCTGCTTTGTATATAATGCTGCGGCTTTGGCAACGGCAATTGATATAGACAAAACCGCATTTGCCCCGTATTTAGATTTATTTTTAGTTCCGTCAATTTCAATTAATCTCTTGTCTATTTTTTCCTGGTCTGTAACATCGTACCCCCAAACACTAGTTCCCAATGTTTCGTTTACGTTGGAAACTGCCTTCATTACTCCCTTGCCGGCATATTTGTTGGGATCCTGATCCCTCAATTCAATTCCTTCATAAGAACCCGTTGAGGCACCGCTAGGTACTGAAGCAACTGATATTTCACCACTTTCTAGTTGACAAGCGGTTTCGACGGTTGGGGTGCCCCTCGAGTCTAATATCTGCCTTGCCCAAATTTTTTTTATATTGCTCATATATTTATACTATGATTTATATTTACCTTGCGCAACTTCCTTTTCTGCTTCGTAAACCAACTTTCTAGCTCTGTTGATAGAGTCTGGGTTGACGGATATGCTGGTTATTCCGTATTTGACTAACTTTCTAACCAAATCGTCATATTCACTAGGGGCTTGTCCACAAATAGAAGAAGTTACGTTATTTTTATTACAATGCTTTATTACTCTTCTTAAAGACCATAAAACAGCAGGAGATCGCTCATCAAATGCTTGAGCAACATCTGCGTTATCGCGGTCCGTTCCGGTTACGAGCATCGTGAGATCATTTGAACCTATTGAAACCCCGTCTATTCCTATTTCAATAAATTTATCAATAAGTATAACGTTTACCGGTATTTCGACCATCATCCAAAACTTGAAACTTGGTTTTTCAAACAAGGATTCTGCTGCAACCAGTTTTCTTACTTTTGCCAATTCTTCAGGTGAGCGGACAAAGGGGATCATCAACCATAAATTGTTGTATTTCTCTCTTACTTTTTTAATGGCTTGAAGTTCCAGGTTAAAAACATCTGGGTTTGATATATATCTATAAGCTCCTCTGAAACCAAGCATGGGGTTGCTTTCTTGGGGTTCCCATTTTTCTCCTCCCGGTAGAGACCTATATTCATTTGTCTTAAAATCTGTTGCCCTATAAACGACAGGCCTTGGACTGAAATTTTTGCAGAATTCGCTTATACCATCTGTTAATTTATGTATGAAAACGTCTTGTTTTTTCTGCTTAATTGCTTCTTTAGGATGGATTCCTATATTGGCAATCATGAATTCAGCTCTCAGTAAACCCACGCCGTCGACATTTTCTTTTGATGTTTCTTTAGCTTTTTCTTTTTCCGCTAAATTAACATAAATTTTTGTAGCGGTCTTTCCAAGGAAGGGTTTATTTTCTTCAGAATCTTTTACTTGGTTATCTATTGTCTTAATTTTAGAACCAGAATACACATTTCCATCGGTTCCGTTGACCGTAACGAATTGGCCGTCTTTTAAGGTTTTTGTTGCTGTCTTTGTTCCAACCACACAAGGAATTCCAAGCTCCCTGGATACTATTGCGGCATGGCTAGTCTGACCACCTTCATCGGTAATTATCGCGGAAGCTTTTTTCATGGCTGGCACATAATCAGGAGAAGTCATTTTTGCAACCAAAACATCTCCCTCGCTAACTTTAGAAATTTCTTTAGGACTTCCTAAAACTTTCACACTTCCCGATCCAATGCCCGGAGACGCGCCCGCACCGTTTAAAATTGGCATTTCTGCAACTTTTAAACCATCGTTAATAACTGATTTTTTATCTTTAGTATTTATTGTAGTTACGGGGCGCGTCTGTACAACAAAAAGATTTTTGTCCTGTTTGGCCCATTCTATATCCTGAGGAAAGTAATAATGTTTTTGTAAATTGAAACCGATTTTTGCAAGTTTAATTATTTCATCATCTGAGAGTTTTTGTTTGTCCCTTATTTTTAATGGTACGTCAGTTTCATAAGTTTTATCACCCTTCTTAATTAGTTGTACGCATTGGTCTGATATTTCTTTTGAAAGTATTGAAAAAGTATCCTTTTGAACTACGTATGTATCAGGTATAACTGATCCCTGTACTATCATTTCTCCAAGACCCCAGACTGCTTCAATGATTATCCTATCTTTGTCGTTTGTAACAGGATCTATCGTAAACATAACCCCGGATACTTCAGATTGGATCATTTTTTGAACAATTACGGAAATTTTTACCCTTTCGTTTGAAATATTGTTCTGCTTTCTGTAAAAAATTGCCCGTGCAGTAAAAAGAGATGCCCAGCAATCTCTTACAGCCAACAACAAATTAGCGTCTCCTTTTATATTAAGATAAGTTGCCTGTTGACCCGCGAAAGAAGCACCCGGAAGGTCTTCGGCGGTTGCAGAGGAACGAACAGCCACGAGGGCCTTCTTAAAACGTCCGGAAAGTTTTTTGTATGAGGACACAATTTCATTGGATACTTCATCTGGAATTTTACTATTCGTAATAATTTTTTGGACATTTTTAGAAGCTAATTCAAGTTCTTCGGGTTTATCTACGTCAATACCTTTCAGTACTTCGTTGATTTTATTAGAAATATCATTTTTTTGAAGAAATATGTTATATGATTCTACGGTTACGGCGAAACCGTTTGGGACAGGGAACCCCGCTTTTGTCATTTCACCAAGGTTAGCTCCTTTTCCGCCAACAGAAGCAAGATCATTTTTGTCGATGTCTTTAAAAAATGACGTAAGTTGTTGGGCAGACATATTACAACTATTTATGCTAGATGAATAATGATGATTATTCAAGCATCAAATATACTATTTGATAATCTAATTATAGACTTACAACGATTTTTTGTAACCTTATATCTGGCATTCTTGCTTAATACGAATTGAAATCGCGGTTTTTGTAATAAGTACACATTAATAAGTGTACATAAATTCAAAACTATTTAGATAACTGCTTCTTAAAATAATCAACCCAAGGAATTGCAATTGGTTCTATATCGTACAATTTAGTTAGATTGTAGACTACGAAAGATCCAAAAATTAGTGATTCAAAAACTTGCGGGAGTTTTTTCCCGGACATCGGCGTGTAAGAAATATGATCAATAAGATTTTTTTCTAGAACTTTCTCGGTTACTGAATATCTTTTTTGCAATCTTGAGTCGTAAAGATTAGATTTGAAAAAAATAAATTTCAAAATATCTTTTTGTTTTACAGGATTTGATAAACCTTCCATTAAATGATGGTTAAGCTCAGGAATTTCAAAAAGGACTGAAAAAGTTTTGGCATTTTCGTTGAATTGGTTTTTGATTGTGTAAGCAGTTCCTGATAAATGTTCAGAGGCGACCAAAATGGGAATCTTACCCTTTAATGATTGTGCGAATATTAAAGAGGCATTTTTTTCACTAGGCGAATTTTCATGATATTGTGTTAATGCGTTAAAACTCGCCGATAAAGTATCTTCGACTTCCTCTTCGGAAACGCTTAAAAAGGAAAGTTTATTGAAAAGGGCAAGCGTTGCACCAAAAGAGTAACCTATTGACATTCTGGGCTGACCTGACGGGTTATATGTAGGATCAATGAGGTAAAAAGGATATTTTTCTTTTTGAAGAATGTCAGCAAGCGTATTTCCTGTTGTAATACCAAATACTTTAGCTCCAGTTTTAATCGACTTGTACGTACAGTCTATAACCTCCTCGGTAGTTCCTGAATATGAAGAAACAACGACTAAAGTATTTTTGTTTACATAGTTTGGGATATCATAACCATTTATAATTTCCAGGGGAATTCTTAGCCGATTAGAGGAAAAAGAATTGACCATTCTAGCGCCTAAAGCTGAACCTCCCATTCCGCAAAAAACGATATTCTCAGAATTTTTGTAATTATCCGGCAATTGCAGATATTTTAGATCATCCCAAGCTTGTTTAAACTGATTAGGATAAAGTCTGATTGTGTCAGCAATAAGTTTATATTTTTCACCATGTGAAGTTTTATGCTGATCCATACTTAATGTTAATAGTTATCAGTAAATTATTCAATACAACAAGATAGTCAAAGATAACCGAAACCTGGAAATTGATGAATATTATAATAATTTAAGTAATTGATTTTTAATTTGATTATTATTAACAACAATAACACCTTTAAAATTATCTTTTTCTAGGTTGTTTCCGTATCTATCAAAAATCAATGCTCCAGCCTCTTTTGCGATCAAAAGACCCGGAGCAATGTCGTGCCATTTGGGTGCGTTGCTAATATTTATAAACGCTTCCATTGCCCCTTGCGCGAGCCAACATAATGCCGTATTTTCATCAGCCATACTTCTTAACCTATAAACAGATTTACCGATTTTCGAAAGAAGACTAAAAGATTTTTCATAATTTTTTTTATTCTTGAAATATGAAGGTAAGTAGCAATATACAAATGAATCACTTAATTTATTAACTTCCGATAATTTGAGCTTTTTATTATTTAAATAACTTCCAATATCAAGTGCCGCATAATAAAAGTTTT
>Ga0265297_10005678_pt1 | contig 18761 bp, 15 predicted proteins | sample Munlanlwell13791_FD_192502 | JGI IMG/M metagenome (GOLD analysis project Ga0265297, IMG submission 192502) | Leachate microbial communities from a municipal landfill in Southern Ontario, Canada - Leachate well 137-91 | ecosystem: Engineered > Solid waste > Landfill > Unclassified | place...
TGACGGAGTGATGAAAAGCCTGTTAGATAAGAACTTGATCCGTATTTGCGGCAGAAAAAAGATTCCCGGAAGGCCGTTTGTTTATGGCACTACGCGTGAATTCCTTGAGCATTTCGGCTTAAAGTCACTCGAGGACCTGCCTAAAATCGAGGAGTTCACCGCGATGGCTGAACAAAAGGAAGCTAATAATGAGATCGAGCCGATAGAAGAGAAAACTGCGGAGGTTAAAGATGAAACTACAAAAACTGCGGCAGAAAATTGATGCGCTTGACCAAAGCATAATTGACCTGTTGAATATCCGTGCCAAGATTACCATAGATATAGGCAAGATCAAGGTTCAGTCAGGCAAAAGTATTTACGCGCCTGAAAGGGAGAGCCAGGTTTTAAGGAAGTTGGCCAGTTTTACCAAAGGCCCTTTAAGCAGGCAGGCGCTGGAAGCTATCTACCGCGAGATCATGTCAGCCGGGCTGGCTTTAGAGAAGAAGTTGGTTATCGCCTATATGGGCCCGCAGGCAAGCTTTTCTAACCTGGCCGCTCTGAAGAAATTCGTAGCGCAGGTAGAATACCTGGCTTGCAAAAATATTTCGGATGTTTTTTTAGAGGTTGAACGCGGTAGCGCAGATTACGGTGTTGTGCCGGTAGAGAATTCCATTGAAGGCGCAGTCAGCCATACGCTGGATGTTTTCGCCGAGAGCGACTTAAAGATCTGCTCGCAGGTCATTCTGGATGTGGCGCATAACCTGTTGGCTAATTGCAGTAAAGCCAGGATCAAGCGCGTATATTCCAATCCGCAGGTTTTCGGGCAATGCCGTATATGGCTGCAGGAGAATTTGCCTTGCGCTGAGCTGGTGGATGTTTCCAGCACGACCCATGCGGCAGAGATAGCCGCAAAGGAGAAAAACAGCGCGGCAATTGCGTCTTTGCTTGCTTCCAAAGTCTACGGTTTAAGGGTTTTTGCTTCCAATATTGAGGATTCGCCACATAATATCACGCGTTTCTTTGTCATCGGTAAAGATGTCCCCTCCAGGACAGGAGAAGATAAAACCTCTGTGCTTTTTTCCATCAAGGATAAAGTTGGCGCTTTATATGATATGCTTACGCCATTCAAAAAATACGGCAGTAACTTAACCAAGATCGAGTCGCGGCCTTCTAAGAAGAAAGCCTGGGAGTATTACTTCTACATAGATATTTGCGGGCATCAACTTGATAAAAAAGTCAAAATAGCTTTAAATGAGTTAGATAAGAAATGCATGTTTATGAAGATCTTGGGTTCATACCCTGTGGGAGAATGATGAAGCCAGATAGTTTAGTCAGAAAAAATATTTTAAAGAGCGATCCATACGTGGCCGGTAAGCCTATTCAGGAGACTAAGCGCGAGTTCGGTTTAAAAGAGGTATTTAAGCTTGCTTCCAATGAAAATCCGCTTGGGCCGTCGCCAAAGGCATTGTCGGCGATATCCCGGGCGCTTTGCGGGCTGAACCGTTATCCGGATTCCCGCGGGTATCTGCTTAAGAAGGAACTTGCCGCACAACTTGGCGTTGGCTCTGATTCTATCGTCTTGGGCAATGGTTCGGATGAGCTGATTGATGTGGTGATCAAAACATTTGTTGAGGATGATGAGTTCATCCTGACTTCAGAATCAACGTTCTTGGAATACGCGATCATCGGCCAGGTAAATAACCGCAAGGTAAAACGTATACCGCTTTGTGGTTTTAGATATGATTTAAAAGCCATCGCCGCGGCAGCTACTGCAAAATGCAAGCTTATTTTCATCGCTAATCCTAATAATCCCACCGGTACATATGTGAGCAGAAAAGAGGTGGAAGCCTTTTTAAGAATCATCTCCAAAAATACAATAGTGGTTTTTGATGAGGCCTATGATACTTTTATTGACGTAGATGATTATCCGCATAGCTTAAGGTACCTGAAAAATAAGAATGTAATAATCCTGAAGACTTTTTCTAAAGCGTTCGGGCTAGCGGGCCTGCGTATCGGCTACGCTCTTGCGGATAAGGCCCTGGCGAAATACATGGAAAGGGTACGCCAGCCCTTTAACGTGAATAGCCTAGCTCTTGTGGCGGCTGTTGCTGCTTTGGATGATCGCGCTTACCTTAAGCGTTCACGCAAAGCGAATCATTCAGAGAAGAAATTCCTCTATGCGCAACTTAAGCGTATGGGTTTGGATTTTGTGCCTTCGGTGACTAATTTTATTCTTTTGAATACAGGTAAAAATGGGGTAAAAGTCTTTCGCGCCTTGCTTAAATTTGGCGTGATCGTCCGGGATATGCAGCAATACGGGTTAAATGATTATATCCGCGTGACCATCGGTAAAAGGCGGGAAAACGAAAAATTCATCAAAGCGCTTAAAAAAGTGCTTTAAGGAGAAAGAATGATCATTGTCCTAAAGCCTTCGGCCACAGAGCAAGAAATCAATCATATCATTGATAAAGTAAAACAGCTGGGCCTTACTGCGCATCTGTCAAAAGGCACGGAGAGGACGATCATCGGCGTGATTGGGCCGGAAGATGTTTTAAGGGTCACTCCATTGGAGGTTTTCCCCGGAGTGGAGAATGTAATTCCGGTACTTTCGCCTTATAAGCTGGTTTCGCGTGAGTTCAAGAAGGAAGATTCGGTTATTGACGTAGGTAAAGGCGTCAAGGTCGGCGGTAAGAATATTGTGGTCATGGCCGGGCCTTGCGCGATTGAAGACATGGATACGCTTTATCAGATCGCCAAGCGTGTTAAATCTGCGGGAGCGACTGTTTTGCGCGGCGGGGCCTTTAAGCCGCGCACTTCGCCATACAGTTTTCAGGGGTTAGGTGAGGCGGGGCTGAAGATGCTGAAGAAAGTCGGCGATGAACTCGGCCTGGCTACGGTAAGCGAGGTAATGGATTCGCGCGATGTAGGATTAGTCGGCGATTATGCGGATATCCTGCAGATCGGGGCGCGGAATATGCAAAATTTCAATCTTTTAAAAGAAGTCGGCGCCACAAAAAAACCCGTGCTTTTGAAAAGGGGGATGGCTTCCACTGTGAAAGATATGCTGATGAGCGCGGAGTATATCCTTTGCGGAGGCAATTTTTCCGTTATCCTCTGTGAGCGCGGCATCCGCACATTCGAGGATTCTACGCGCAACACTCTGGATATCAGCGCGGTGCCGGTTGTAAAACAGTTATCGCATCTGCCGATCATTGTCGACCCGTCACACGCGGCGGGTAAATGGGGTTATGTTCCGGCGTTGGCCAAGGCAGGCATCGCTGCCGGTAGCGATGGGTTGATCCTGGAAGTACATTCTCATCCGGAGGACGCCGTTAGTGACGGCGCCCAGTCATTGATACCGGAGAATTTTTCTAATTTAATGGGCCAGATAAAATTATTGGCCGGTATAATGGGAAGAGGCATATAATGCAGCGGTTTAGGAAAGTAGTGATACTGGGTACAGGTTTGATCGGTGGCTCACTGGGCCTGGCGATAAAAGCAAAACGCCTTGCCGGGGAAATAGTGGGTTTAAGCCGCCATAAGAAGAACGCCCTCCTGGCCAAAAAGATCGGCGCGATTGACCGGGTTACTTTTTCTCTTTCAGAAGTGCATTCTGCGGACCTGGTTATTTTGGCTGCGCCGGTAAACACGATTATTTCTCTGGGCAAATCGATCGCTGGATTGCTAAGTAAAGATTGTATTGTCATTGATGTGGGTAGCACTAAAGCGGCTGTTGTAAAAAGTTTAAGCGGTATTCTGACTAATTTTGTGGGATGCCATCCTTTGGCAGGCCTGGAAAAGAGAGGCGTTGTCTACGCGCGCAAGGGTATTTTTCATCATTCTGTTTGTATCATTACTCCGGAAGAAAGGACCCAGCCGAAAGCTTTAAGCAGGGTAAGGTCTTTCTGGAACAAACTGGGTGTCAAGACTATTCTGGTTTCTCCTGAAGAACATGATAAAGCGCTGGCGTTTACCAGCCACCTGCCGCACGCTGTCGCGTTCTCGCTTAACCTGTCTGTTCCGGAAAAGTATTTAAGATTCTGCGCCGGCGGCTTTAAGGATACTACGCGCATTGCTTCCTCTGGCGCAGAACTATGGGCGCAGATATTCTTAAGTAACCGCGTGCATCTCTTGCAGGCATTGGCTTCTTTTGAGGGCAATCTCGCCGCATTGAAATCCGCAGTACGAAATAAAGACCAGAATGCGCTTGCGGAAATCCTGGTTAAATCCAACAAAAAAGAAAAATATTCCAGATGATTATCGCTATTGACGGACCCGCGGGAGCAGGTAAAAGCACTGTAGCCAAGATCCTGGCAAAAAAGCTGGGCTTTTTATATATTGATACCGGGGCGATGTACCGGGCGCTTACCTTGAAAGCATTGGAAACTGATACTGATATCGCCAATACGGAGAAAATGGGTTTATTGGCGGAAGGCGCCAATATCGACCTGCGTAATGACCCTGATGGCACGCTGAATGTTTTTCTTGATGGTAAAGACGTGACGGCTGATATCCGTGTTCCGCGGATCACCAAATTTGTCTCTGATGTCGCTAAGATCAAGTGGGTTCGCCAGGTGATGGTAAAATTGCAGCGTGAATTAGGCCAGCGCGGTAACTCTGTGCTTGACGGCCGCGATATAGGAACAGTTGTTTTCCCGGACGCGCAGGTAAAGTTCTATATTGACGCCTCAAGTTCCGAACGAGTCAACCGCCGTTACAAAGAAATGCTTACGCTGGGGCAAAAAATTGTTATTCAGGATGTGGAAAAAGACCTGACTAACCGCGATACTATTGATTCCACGCGGGAGTGCTCACCGCTTAAACAGGCTGTTGACGCGGTCTATGTTGACACAACGAATCTGACTATAGAAGAGGTAGTGGAAGTTATGCTAAAACATATTAACCAAAATGGATAAATCATTGATCCGGAATTTTTCTATCATCGCGCATATTGACCATGGCAAATCCACTTTAGCTGACAGGATACTGGAATTGACCGGGGCAGTGGATATACGCCATAGAGGCGAGCAGCTGCTTGATGATATGGACCTGGAAAAAGAGCGCGGGATCACCATCAAGGCATCGATGGTCAGGCTGCATTATTTTTCTAAAAAGCATAACAAAGAGTATATCCTTAACCTTATCGATACTCCGGGCCACGTGGATTTTACTTATGAGGTCTCCAAATCCCTGGCGGCCTGTGAAGGCGCTGTTTTGGTGATCGACGCAGGGCAAGGCATCGAAGCGCAGACAGTGGGTAATTTTTATCTGGCGATGGAAAACAACCTGCATGTTATCCCGGTGATCAATAAAATCGACCTTGCTTCTGTTGACCTGCCGCGCGTGGAAAAACAGGTAGAAAGCATTTTGGGTTTTAAGAAAGAGGAAGTTATCCTGGCTTCCGCTAAAGATGGTACAGGTGTAATAGATATACTGGACCGGATCATTGAAACTGTGCCCCAGCCTCAGGGTGACCCGGATAAGCCTCTAAAGGCTCTTGTTTTTGACTGCCGTTTTGACCCTTTTAAGGGGGTTGTGGTATTTGTCAAGATCATCGAGGGTTCGCTTAACCCGAAGACGCAGCTAAAAATGTTTCATTCCCAGGCCAGTTATAAGATCGAGGAACTGGGCGTATTTAACTTAAATTACGCCCCTGTTAATCTATTGACCTGCGGAGAGGTAGGTTATTTTACGGCAAATATTCGCGACGCACGGGAGGTGATCATCGGCGACACGATCACTGATCTTAAGCATCCCTGCCAGGAGGCGATGCCCGGTTACAGGCAGGTCAAACCTTTGGTTTTTTGCGGCATATACCCGGTGAACCCGGCTGATTTTCCTGAACTGCGCGAAGCGTTGCATAAGCTTAAGCTTTCTGACGCGTCATTTGTTTTTGAGCCGGAGAATTCCCAATCTTTTGGCACAGGTTTCCGCTGCGGTTTTCTTGGGCTGCTGCATATGGAGATAGTGCAGGAGCGTCTGGAGCGCGAATACAATCTGAATCTGATCCTTACAGTCCCCAATGTTGTTTACCGGATAAGGAATCGGGAGGGGGAAGTCGTTGAGGTTGATACACCAAGTAAATTACCGCCCGCGCAGGATATCCAGGAAGCGCAGGAGCCCTTTGCCAGCCTTTTAATGATCGTCCCTGTAGATTCCATTGAGGCGGTCTGTGACTTTACCAAATCACGCCGCGGCGTGTTCATCTCTAACGAATATTTAAGCGAGGACAGGGTGAAAGTGATCTTTCAGATCCCGCTTTCAGAGATCATTGTTGATTTTTACGACCGGATAAAATCCATCACCCGCGGGTATGGTTCGCTCGATTATGAATTTAAGGAATATTTACCCACAAAACTGGTCAAACTTGATATAATGCTCAACGGTCAGATCTGCGATGCTTTTAGCTCCCTGATGTTCAAGGATAAAGCTATCTCGCGGGCGCACTTATTGGTTTCTAAGTTAAGGGAACTTATTCCCCGGCAGCTTTTTGAAGTAGCTATTCAGGCAGCCGTGGGAAGCCAGATTTTGGCCTCTGAAAAGGTCAGGGCGGTGGGAAAACATGCTACCAGTAAATGTTCCGGTGGAGACATTACCCGTAAACGTAAACTCTGGGACATACAGAAGCAAGGCAAGAAAAGATTAAAGCAATTCGGAAAAGTTGAGATTCCGCAAGAAGCGTTCCTGGAGGTATTAAAAATATGAGTTTGAAGAAGAAGTCCGTTTTAAGGGATTGGGTTGAGTCGATCATTATCGCTTTTCTTCTGGCTATGGTCATTCGGGCGTTTTTGGTACAGGCATTCAGGATCCCCACGGGTTCAATGCGCATGACTTTGATCGAAGGCGATCTGATACTGGTGAACAAATTGATTTACGGGGCTAAAGTCCCCTTTACAAAATTCAACCTTCCCGCATTCCAGCAACCCAAAAGAGGGGATGTTATTGTATTTATTTACCCGGAGGATACCAAAAAAGATTTCATAAAACGTTTAGTCGGTTTGCCTGGTGATAAGGTTGAGATCAGGGGCGGTTCCATATATATAAATGATAAGCTGGCGGCCGAACCGGTATTTAACCAGATCTATTATTATAACCGCGGCGATTTTGCCTTGGAGGGTAAGCCGATCACCGTGCCTGAGGATAGTTATTTTGTGCTTGGCGATAATTCCGCTTCAAGCAAGGACAGCCGCTTCTGGGGATTTGTTCCTAAACGTAATCTTCTGGGCAAAGCTTTGATCATTTACTGGCCGCCTCAACGAATAAGGATGATTAAATAGAACCGCGTCTTCTTTAAAGCCAATATGTTGATTTATAGGAAGAGGCAGGGAAGGAGCTTAAATGAACATCGCTAATAAGATATCAGTATTCAGGATTTTAAGCGTGCCATTCTTTATTGCCTGCCTTGTTTTTTATACACCGGAAAAAGATTATTTAAGATTGGTTGCTTTAGCCATATTCATCTTGGGCGCTTTGTCAGACGCCTTGGATGGTTTTGTGGCCAGAAAGGCAAAGCTTCAGTCAAAGGCCGGGTTGGTCTTAGACCCTCTGGGGGATAAGTTATTACTGATGAGTGCCTTTATTTTTCTTTCTCCGTTAAGCAAGCTCAATCTGTATTTCCCCCTGGGGATTACATTCATAATGGTCTCTCGCGATGCCATAATAATCCTGGGGGCAATAGTGATTTATATGGTCAAACAAACTCTGGATGTTTATCCAACTAAGTGGGGTAAACTTACCACGACATCGCAAATGCTTGCAGTTATTGCTGTTTTAGCCCAATGGAAAATAAGCCCGTTTTTCTGGTGGATCGCTGTCTTTTTTTGCATTATTTCGGGCATTGATTATATAAAGAGAGGGTTCAAGGTGCTATATGCTTTGGATAATCATCGCGCTGCTCACTAGCTATCTTATTGGTTCTTTACCCAGCGCTTACTGTTTTGGCCGGCTGAAGGGGATCGATATCCGCAAGGTAGGGTCCGGTAATGTTGGAGCTACAAATGCCTTGCGCGCGCTAGGGACTATCCCAGGGGTTATTGTGCTATTAGTGGATATCCTGAAGGGCGTTGTAGTGGTTTTGTTTTTAGCGAATTACTTTGTTGATAAGCAAGCGATTATTCAAGAGCAAAACTTACGTATTATCATGGGGTTATGCTGTATTTGCGGTCATATATGGACGGTGTTCCTTGACTTTAAGGGCGGTAAAGGTATTGCCACTACTTTTGGAGTGCTTCTGGGGCTAGCTTTCAAGATACCCTCTCTTAATGTTATTGTCGTCCTGCTCATCGCTACTTGGCTTGCCATCTTTATCATTACCAGGATAGTTTCATTGGCTTCACTTCTATCCGGCCTATTACTGCCAATATTGGCGATCACATTCAAGCTGCCTTTTCTTTTAGTCATTGCCAGTTTGTTTTTGTTCATTCTTGTGTCAATCCGCCATAAAACTAACCTGTTCAGGTTGCTGCAAGGTAAGGAACCACGCCTGCAATTCAAGAAGCATTCCTAGAACCACCGGTCTACTTTCCTAAAAGCAAGCGCTTTCTTTCCAGCTCTATAACCTATTGAAATTGATTATCTTACATAGCATACTTTCTGTGAAGGTAAATGAGCTTGTTTTACCTAAACAAGGAAGGCTAAAATGAGAGACCTGCTTTATAAAAACCTTACTTCCAGCGACCACAGGCGCAGGATCATATGCAGCTCGGAGATCGTGGACAAGGAAGGGGTGCATAGCGTCGTTCACCGTCATTTTAGCTGTATAGTCAAGGAGGTCAACGAAGCCGGAGTTACCTGTCCGCAGCCCAGCCTTTATGTGCTTAAGGAGCGCAATACCAAGCAGAACCAGGAGCATTTTTTCTGTAAAGTCAAGGGAAGCTTAATCGCGGCTGGCGCAGGCAAACTTTATAATATTCATTTTATTCACACTTTAAGCATACGCCTGACCGCTTCCGCGGTGAAAAGCACCAGTTCGTAATTTAGCGTAGCCAGTTATATCTTAATTGCCGCAAAGATTCATTTCTTTGCGGTTTTTTTGTTTATAGAGGGAGAATTTATAAATTATTATTGACAACTTCCCAAAATTTTATATAATATGAGCAATTATGAAAAACGTAAAACGAGCAAGTTTTCTGCTGGCGCTAATCTCTTTAGCGCTTTTATTTTGTTTTAATACTCCTGTTTTGGCTGAAAAGATGTCCGGCGATTATCTCTGCGAGCTGGGCAAAAGTTTCTATAACCTGGGTAAATACGATGATGCTTTAAATGAGTTTCAGAAAGCATTGGTTGTTGATCCGGATAATCAGGTAGCCAAAGATTATGTAGAGAGGATATTTAAAGGCAATTTTGCAGATAAGAAGCCCGCCTCATTAGTAAAATCTCCGGAAGCTACAGATAATCAAGCCACTTTCCAAGCCAAAGAAAGTAAAAACACGGTTACTACTGATACTGCTCCATTGGATAATTCGGTAAAAATCCAGGCAATGGATGAAGCTATGTTAAAACTTAAATCTTTGCCTGAAACAGTTGTTCCTGCTGCGTCCGCAATCGTTGCGCCGTCAGCAGTTGTTCTGCCTGCGCAAACATCTTCAGCCGCCGCGACAGCGTCCAATCCTCTGGTAGTAGAAGCCAAGAAGCCCGAAGTATTGCCGGCACAGCCAAAGACAATAGAAACTAATAAAACAGTAGAAGCCAATAAAGTTGAGGCCACCAAGGAAGAAGCGCCGCAAAGCGCAACTGGTGATGAAGGTACTAAAGGTATAGATAAAGACGCAGCAAAGAAGGGTGCAGATAAGGAATCTTCATTTATCAAGAAAGATGAGAAAGGTTATAAAGTAGGGCCGCTTAGAGTATCCGGGGAGGCGCAGTTAAGCTTTGGGGTCACCCCGAATGATTTTATCTGGAAGCGCGCTAATTTCGACCTGAATGAAAAATTCTTAAGCTGGAGAATGACCTCTAACGCCGCTTACAACCGTGGGTTCAATACTTATGATCCGGCTATCTATGATTCATTGAGCGTTAATTTAGATACTGAAAATAAAGAGGGGTTTAATTTCCACACTAATCTTACCGTAGACCCCTGGAGCTTTACTGGTAAAAGCAGTAAGATGACAGTCAGTAACGGTTCGGATACTTCCGATATCCAGTTGTATTATTGGTCAAATACAGGTTATACGCTTAATCATACTTTTTTCAGCAATCTTCAAGGGCTTACGCTGAACCTGCCGGAGCTAAAAGTCAAGGATGGCAAAACTGTCGCGACAACTGCTGACGGTTTTGTTATTCCTGAATCAAAAATTGACAGGCAGTTCCAGCCTATCCGCGAATTATGGGTGGATTATACTAATGATAAGGTGAAGTTTCGCGCTTTTCCTATGGCTTACCAGGACCAGGCTTATACTTCCGATGACCCATTGCTTATCACCAACCATGGCATCTGGTGGAAGGACAGCAAGTGGTTGCGCATGTATACGCCTGGGCAGCTTCATACAGGAAACACCCCGGTAGACTTTACCAAGGGCTATTGGGATGATTCACTTTCTTTCATATCCAAGGATAGCACAGGCAAATACCTGACTGCTTTAAGGGGTTTTTCTTTTAATTTCCAACCGCAGGAAGCAACAACATTTGATGCTACCGTGGCTACGCCTAAGCATCTTTGGCAGGATTATGACGTAGTGGATAACGTGATCTCCGCCAGCCGCCTGAAACACAGGTTCGCGGATAATTTTATGCTTGGCGGCACTTTTACCACCCGTTCCGGTTTTAAGACCAGCCCGCAGAAACTTGACAGCCAGAACTTTGTGGGAGGCGTTGATTTAGGATATGAAGTCATCGATGGCGTTAAAGCGCAGGCGGAATTCCTCACCTCTAAGTCGCAATACGATATGAACAACTCTGATTATGAGACTGAGTCCCGCGGAAATGCATATTATTTTTCTTTCATTACCCGTTATCCGCGCTCCAGCATTATGGATCTAAAATATGGCTATGATGAGATAGCCATGGCCAAAGATGAGGATCTTCTTGTTAAAAGCAAGTTTTACGTAAGCCGCATGGATAAAGGTTTTGATTCCGCGCTTTCCGATTTCCATAATACCCGCCAGGATGTTTTCTGGTCAAGGCATATACATTTCCGCAAGCCGATGGGTTATTACTCTCAAGGGTTGGAGGGGTCAAATACCAATTGGGGAGAACTTAACTCCAGCCGCATCGGTGATGGTATTGATGTGGGCAGGAATACTTTGGGTTTCCGTTTGGAGTTATTCTTAGAGGATAGGCTGAACAACCTTTTTGACATACGTAATGTGCATAATGTTAACGGAAAGTTCATCGAGAATGTCGTGCGCGATGAATTGACGGTAAAAGTGACCGATAAGTTAACCGCCAAAGCCTTAGGTATTTACCAGAAGATGCCCAGGACAGTAGCTGGTATCGACCCGTACATCTACGATGGAAAGACAGGGGAGTTCTTTAAGAATGACGCTGTCCCTGATGGCCAGGACCCTTCCATTAAAACAGGTTCCTTGGGTTTGAATTACGATTTCTTTGACTGGTTAAGTTTGAATGGTATATACGAGCGCACAAATGATTATACATTGGCATATGGCAACTTTCCGCAGAATATTTTAAGGAATGACACATCCCTATACGGCGATTATTCTCAAAATGACAAATATTACAGCTATGTTGAACCGTTCCTTTATGGGCAGGGGCTTTTCCCCCAGGCGCCTTATGAATTCTATAATGTTTTTAAAACCGGTTTGCGCATACTTCCGATGAAGAATTTAGAGATCTACCTTGATTATACGCGCAATGAATATGAGACTGCTTCCTTGATCAATGACAATATGAACCACATCGGGATGGAAGTTACCTATATGCCTACCCGTAAATTAGGCATGTCGATGAAATATATCTATTCCCGTTGTAAGGATATTACCGAAAATTCTTCAGTCTATGGCCTTACGGATACGCCCAAGGGGCACCACAACTTCTTCAGTGAATTCAGGTATCTGCCTTCTAAAGATGATGAAGTTATCCTGCAGTATGGCGTAGGGGATACAAGTTCTATCGGTAATTTCTCTTCTTTAGACCCTTACGGCGGGACGATGCTGACTTTGGACACCCAGCACATAATCCGCGCTTATTACCGCCGCAGGTTCTAGAATCAAGAAATAATAGGGTAGATAGTAGGTAGTAGGTAGAATGCAGGGAAACCTTATATTCTACCTATTTTTTTTGTCTACTCCAGATATATATCGATTTTCTCAATTTGACGGGATCTTACTGCTTCCGCGTAAGGCGAGGGGATAACGCAAGATCTTAATTCAACAGGTTCTTGTTCTTTCCAGAGGATGATCCTGGTGATTTTTGCCGCTTTCTTGCCGAATGTATCTTTTTTTGCCGGGTTATGGTAGGTAACAGGAATACGGCTTAAGAAGTTAAAAGAATAATCTCCTTTGTGGTCAAATAAATCAGCTTTTAATATCGGTTGAAAGCCAAGTTCTATCCCGCCGTTTGCAGCGCAGCGGAAAGGTTTAATTCCTGCGTTCATCGTTAACCAGATTTGCAGGAATTCTGCTGTTGAACCCGATAACCGGGCCACAAAACCGTTACCCTGCAGTTTTTCATCGTTAAACGCGCTGCTTGCCAGGAAAGATGAGTTTTCCAGGATACTGCGCCCGTATTTTTGAGGTTTCTGGAAGGGGATAAGCACGTTTTTGAATTCTTCATAGAATTCAGCAGCCAGCCCGTTTTTAAGCAGCTCCAGCAGGTATTTGTATTCCATGTGCAGCCAGATGGATTCATTCTCCAGCCAGCCGGGAGTGAATATACGGCAACGGCCGATCTCTTCGGGCATGCTCTTAAGCGAAGTGGTCACTTTATACATCTTAAGTTTTTTATCAAATAAGGCGCTTTTTTTTGTGCAATGATGCAATTTTCTGGCTGATTCCTGATTTCCTGCTAACCTGAGCGCGTGCATCTGGCCTTCTAGAAACAGAACGACAGGTTTCTGCGCAAATTTCTTAGGGATTACGAAGTGTTCATTTGCCAGGTCATATTGCTCTACTTCATTGATAAAATAAGAGTAATACACGCCTGTTTTCTTATCTAGCGTTGTTTCTAAACTCCGCTCGACTTTTTCCAATCCCTGGTTAATAAAATCCAATAGGACTCCTGCCGGGGTATCATTTTCTTTACCGCTGAAACCCAGGCGGGTTTTATGGCGGTAGGCTTCTTTTGCTGCCGAGCTTTTATCCCAGTACAGGAAAGGGCTAACGGAAAACAAAGGAAGCAAGTGGTTGATGAATTCCGTGATTTCTTCGGTGACCGGGTATACCTGGGTAGAAGATTCCTGCAATATTTCTTTTAGCAATAAAAGCAGCCTTTTTAATTCAAATGTTTCGCAGGTGGATGAACCGAAAAGCGCCGGTAACCCGTTCAGGGAATCGAACCAGTTAGGCTTGTTCGCTTCCATTTCCAACCCCGCGCCAAAAGGGTCAAGGGAGGCGAGTTTATTCACCGCCAGGCACAAAAGTTTATTTAATAGCGTCGTGTAGTAGATATCTCCTGCGCCATATAGTGTTCTTACGCTATGCGGCTGTGTTGTGCGTTTGCGGATGATCTCTTTTTTGGCGGTATCCAGGCTTATAGCGTGCAGCTGGCGGGGAAGCTTGTTATGAAGCACGTATTTTTCGCTGCGCGGCTTGACTATCTCTGCGTTATCATAAAAAGTAAATATCCTTTTGCCAAAGAAGAGTTCTTTTACTTTTTCCGGATATACCCCCAGATAGCTGTCAATCAGATCCAGGTTATATGTCCAGTGGTCTGTCCAGAAGCCTTCACCGTGTTCCGCTTCCTCAATCTTTATGGAGGCAGCAAGCAGTTTATCCAGCAATTCATCGTAAGATAACTGTAGTTTTATATTGTTCTTTTCAATAAAGAAGATCAACTCTCCCGGAGTAAACGGCTTTTTCAGGAAATTGATAATTTTTTCGATATTTTCTTTTTGACTGCTGCCTTCCAGCAGTCGATTTAGGGTGGAAGCATCTTGAATCTTAAAACTTTCGCCTTTGATAATCAGTGGATTAAAACCGTCGGATTGGATCAGGTTGATAAAATAAACCAGGTTTGCGTCCAGCACCTCCGGGTTAAACCAAATATCCGACCTGCGATTCTGGTTTATGTCGCGGTAGTTGCCGTTTCCCTGGGAAAAGTAAGTCGGCTGAAGCTGGAATTTATTGTAATCGCGCTCAAGGTCACCGTGTTTACGGGAGTAGAGGTAAAAGAGAGCGCCGGAGCGGAAAATTTCAGGGTAGCCGCCACGCATGATATTGTCAATATAGGTCTGGGCTGCGTAAAGGTTAAATTCGCGCGAACTGCTTTTTGTGGAGATGTCCTGCTGGATATCCTTGATCAGCTGCGCGTTCTCTTTTGATTTGCCTTCAAGGTAACCCGGAGAGGTGATTTTCTTGATGGAATTATTCAGTGTGCGGATATCCCTGGCCTGGCCGAAAATAGAATATAAGATCTTGTTTTCTTTTGCTTTTAATTCCAGGTTAAGAAAAAGTAGCGCGCTAGGGGTCCTGCTTTTGATTATTTGTTTTTTAGGATAGCTGAATCTGGTCTTACGCATGAATTCGGCAGGATAAGAGAAATCTGTTACTTTTCCGAAGACCGCCTCCGGATCAACGATGGGTTTTAAAAGATGGCTTTTTTTGGATTCAAAATGGTATCCTACGCAGAAATTACCCTCGTCAATATGCACTACTTCCGGACGGTCGCCAGGGTCCACATCCAGCTTATAAAAGGGGGCGTTCTTATCGAGGTTCTCAACGTTCATCCAGGCCTCGATAGTGCGGCCCATTTTCTTTAAGAAGAAGTTATTTGTCCCGAAGGGGACGATTTGCGCCAGGCCGTCGATCAGCTCGCAGCTTAATGTTTTTGAGGAAGTGTTCTCTATCCTGACTATGCGGCTTAAGCCGGCATAGGAATCATTGGGGATATTGAAATATTCCACGCAGACCTTGATGCCCAGCTGTTTATTTTCTTCCTCAATGACCAACCCGGAGCTGGTAATGCGCATGCGATTAATTACCCGGGTTTTATTATCCAGGTTATAGCGGAATGGCTCATAAAGCGAAGTTTTCTTGCCGGATCTGGCCTTGATAAAGGTGCGGAAACCATAGGTAAATATCGTCTGCCAGGCTTTATTGGCAGGAAAAAATTCCAATATTGCATGGTCTTTGTCTTTTGTGCCGAAGCTGGAAAGGCATTGGCCGCGGTTTACATAGAAAGCCCAGAGTGGGATGCCATATTTGCCAGCGATACCTGGGAAAAAATTAGCGAAAGGCTTGCTTGAGTTATAATTCTCGATAACAAACTCGCCAGCGGGATTTAAATAATATTTGGGTTTGGTTCCAGTCGTTTTTTTAGGCATTTTCCGGGTAGTAATGATATTAAATTATTCTACATATTTTAGCTGTTTTGTCTATATAAATCTTTACGTTAAGGTATGGGTATTCGTAAGGGAGTGGTTTAAGATTTCCCTGGTCTGTGGATAACTCCGGGAATGTGTTTGACTTTTGCTTCCCGGGGTGTTAAAATCTTTTCTTAAGAGGAGAAAACGATGCCCTTGGACAGAAAAACAGTTGAATATGTAGCTAATCTGGCGCGCATTGAACTTAAGCCAGAGGAATCATTTAAGCTTGCCGGCCAGCTTGAAGACATTCTTTCTTTTATAGACCGTTTAAGCAAGCTTGACACCGATAAGGTTAAGCCTACGAACCATATTCTGCCTATCCATAATGTGCTTAGGGAAGACCAGCCAGAGCCATCTTTAACTATTGAGCAGGTATTAGCGAATACGGCTCATAAAAAGGGGAGTTTTTTCACTGTCCCTAAGATCATAGAATAATCATGGAATTAAATACACTGACCGCTAGCGAGCTGCTCAAAAAGATCAAGAGTAAAGAGATAGCTGCCGCTTCTATCACAAAAGCCCTTAAGGAACGCGTCTCTAAAGTTGATTGCCGGGTGCATGCTTATGTGCGCGCGGAAGGTTTAACTGAATGCGCCGATGATTGTAATACTTTACCCATCGCCTTAAAAGACAATATCTGCACTCAAGGTTTGAATACACAATGCTGCTCAAGGATACTTGAAGGTTTCCGTCCGCCTTATAATGCGACAGTGGTGGCCAAACTCAAGAAAGAGGGTGTAGGTATTTTTCCCTTAAAGACCAATATGGATGAGTTTGCTTTTGGTTCTTCAACGGAAAATTCATTTTTTGGGCCTACGCATAATCCATGGGATTTAGAGTGCGTGCCAGGAGGTTCAAGCGGCGGGTCAGCTGCGGCAGTCAGCGCTGATGAAGCGATCTGGGCATTAGGTTCGGATACCGGCGGTTCCATCCGGCAACCCGCTTCTTTTTGCGGCGTAGTCGGATTAAAACCTACTTACGGCCGGGTTTCACGTTTTGGCTTGATCGCTTTTGCTTCCAGCCTTGATCAGATCGGGCCGATCACTAAAGATGTCAGCGATTGCGCGCTTCTTTTGAATATCATTTCCGGTTATGACCCAAAGGATTCTACTTCTGTTAACATAGAGGTGCCGGATTATACCAAAAGCCTTACTGCTGACGCCCGGGGAATTAAGGTCGGCACGCCGAAAGAATATTTTGTAGAAGGCATGGACCAGGAGGTAAAGGATATTATCGCCGAGGCGATAAATAAACTTAATGCTTTAGGCGCTGTTAGCCGGGAGATCTCACTGCCGCACACAGAATATGCTGTTCCGGTTTATTACATTATTGCTACCGCCGAAGCAAGTTCTAACCTCGCCAGATTTGACGGCGTGCAATATGGTTTTCGCGCGCAAGCCGGTGATTTATTAGAGATGTATAAGCTTACTCGCGGGCAGGGTTTTGGCCAGGAAGCAAAACGCAGGATAATCCTGGGGACATTTGCCTTAAGCCATGGTTATTTTGACGCGTATTATTTACGGGCGCAAAAAGCGCGCACGCTGATCAAGGATGATTTTGACCGTGCCTTTAATGAGGTTGATGTGATAGTTACGCCTACTTCGCCAACTCCGGCATTTAAGATCGGAGAGCGCGCGGATAACCCTTTAAAGATGTATTTATCCGACATCTATACTATCTCTGTTAACCTTGCCGGAATACCGGCGATATCTATCCCTTGCGGTTTTACCAAGAAAGGGTTACCCGTAGGCCTTCAGATATTGGCTAAACCTTTTAATGAGGAAATGATACTGCGCCTGGCGCATGCTTACGAACAGAGCACGCCCTGGCATAAAATGAAGCCAAAACTATGAAATACGAGACAGTCATTGGACTAGAGGTCCATTTGCAGTTAAAGACCAGGACAAAGGCTTTTTGTTCTTGTGCCGTGCAATTTGGCCAGGAGCCAAACTCTGCTGTTTGCCCGGTTTGCCTGGGTTTTCCAGGTACACTTCCTGTTTTTAACAAAGAAGCTTTGCGTTCGGCGATCAAAGTAGCCTTGGCGCTTAATTGTACTGTTCAGGAGTATACGAAGTTTGACCGCAAAAACTATTTTTATCCTGATCTTCCGAAAGACTACCAGATCTCCCAGTATGACCTGCCCTTATCCAGGGATGGATACCTGGATATTCCCGATGGCGATAGCCAGAAACGCATCGGGATAACCCGCGTACATATGGAGGAAGATGCGGGCAAATTGATCCATGAAGGGAACTTAAGCCTGGTGGATTTTAACCGTACGGGCATACCGCTGCTTGAGATCGTAAGTGAACCGGATTTAAGAAGCCCGCAGGAAGCGTTCGATTACCTGACCATACTTAAGAATATCATTGAGTATCTTGATGTTTCTGATTGCGATATGGAGAAGGGGTCTTTGCGTTGCGACGCGAATATCTCGCTAAGGGTAAAGGGCCAGCAGGTTTTAGGGGTAAAGACCGAATTAAAAAACATGAATTCTTTTAAAGGCGTTAAGGATGCCTTGTTTTTTGAAGTGCAACGCCAAACAGAGATGTTGGAATCAAGCCAGCAGATGTACCAGGAAACAAGGCTTTGGGACGCTGATAAGGGAGAAACCGTCTCCATGCGCACCAAAGAAGGAGCTAAAGATTACCGTTATTTTTCTGATCCTGACCTGACTGCTTTTCTCATCGAAAAAAAGACTATTCAGGAGGCTAAGGAGAGCCTGCCGGAATTACCGCAGGCAAAGACAAAGCGTTTTATCCAGCAATACCGGATCTCTGAATATGAAGCCAAAATACTTTCTTATTCCAGGGATCTCGCTGATTTTTCCGAAGAATGTTTTCGCTTTTTTCCCGGTGAGGAGAAGAAGGCAGTTGTTAACTGGCTGCTCGGCCCGTTATTGAGCGAAGCCAATGCCAGGGGTTTAAAGCCCTCTTCTTTAGGTGTTACTGCCCAGGGGTTAGTGGAGCTGGTGGGTTTTGTAGAGCGCCAGGAGATATCCAATTTAAGCGCTAAAGCCGTCCTCACCGAGATGCTGGACAGCAAAAAAACCGCCGCGGCGATCATTAAAGAAAAAAACCTGCTTCAAATATCTGATCACGCCAGCCTTGAGGCAATGATCAATGATGTCCTGGAGAAGAACGCTAAATCCGTTAACGATTTTAAATCCGGTAAGGCCAACGCTTTGATGTTCTTAGTCGGCCAGGTGATGAAAAAAAGCCAGGGAAAGGCAAATCCTAAACTGCTTCAGGACCTGATCAAGCGGAGGTTGAGTTGAGGATATTAAAGAAGCTCATCCTTG
>Ga0265297_10005679_pt1 | contig 18756 bp, 19 predicted proteins | sample Munlanlwell13791_FD_192502 | JGI IMG/M metagenome (GOLD analysis project Ga0265297, IMG submission 192502) | Leachate microbial communities from a municipal landfill in Southern Ontario, Canada - Leachate well 137-91 | ecosystem: Engineered > Solid waste > Landfill > Unclassified | place...
CTTCTTTAGATGCCCTTACCGGAGGTTATTTTTCGCAACAATTAAAGAATAAAAGTTAGAGGCTATGTTCAAATAAAGTTTCTGGATAAATTTGCTTGTATGCATATTTAACTAGCGGTAAAATATGCGCAAGCCCAGAAAGGCATCGATGAAGATAAAAGTAAATTTATCCGCCAGTAGTGCGGATGTGGAAGAAAGGTTAGACGAAGCTTTAGAGAACGCCAAGAAACACCGCGCTGAATATATTGAAATATCCTATGGTACACAGCAGGGAGAATTAAAAAAGCGAATCCTCAATTTTCTGATGAAAAAAGAATACCGCCCCCTATACAGCAGGCTGGTAAAATCCAAAGAGGGCTGGGGCAGAATTTTTGTGCATTTTAGATGGAGCTAAAACCACCTGACAGGCCAACTTGAAAGATTAAGAATTTTGTGGTATATTTTTATTAGCCGATAAGGGCAAACCATCCGAAAGGTTGGGACGCAAAACTATAGGGCCTAACTCCCGGAGGTAATGTCGGGGTATGGTTGCCAGTTGCCGAAGTGAAGGTGGTGATCAAAAACCCACGTCGGACACCTTTATCGGCTTTTTTATAGGCTGGAGTTAAAATTAAAACGCCCTTTCAAATTGCGAAAGGGCGTTTTTCTTTTTTGTGCTATCTTATTTATTTACCAAAGATACTCTCTCAAATTGTCGTCGGCACTCTTTAGTGCGTATTCAGGTTCCATTATGGGCTTATTATAGGGTGGAATTACAAAAGTTACCGCCTCAAATAAACCGGTTATCCCCCGTAATATGCCGGTAAATACCCCTTCTACTGCACCAAGTGTAGTCCCTACAAAAGGGTCAGTTTGTTCAGAGACCCTAGCGACAGATGCCGGCACCTCTGCCCAACAGGTAGCGGTATTGATGAGGCCGCGCCCTAATTTATTTACTGGTGAATTTTCATAATTGATATTATTGTTATCGATGGAATAGCCATAATCTGTAACCTCGGTTCGAACTTCTTGCGCATCAGCAGGAGCTAACAAAGACAAGGCTAATATTACGCTACAGAGAATATACAATTGTTTCTTCATGTTACAATCCCCCTTTCTATCAATGATTTTCTAATTTACCTAGCCCTTCTATCAATTTTGTTTTTAACATCTTTCCGGAATCTATCTTCTCTCCTGAAATGCCCATCTCCATGGCAAAATCAATCAAGGCCCTCAATATTTCGTTATAGGAGAGTTTATGGCCGGTAGAGAAGAGCGCATCTTTGCCTAATTTATCCAAAAAATCAATCTCATCGCGGCATAACATCGTAATGACCCTGTGTTTCATGACTTCATTGTCTTCTCTCTGCATTTTTCACCTCTCCCCTGGCAAATTCCAGCCATTACATGATTAAATATCGCTTATCCAAATATGGGGATTCCGCTCAGCCGCCTCAATGCTTCAAGAAAACTCACGTGTTTCTTATGGTGCCTTCTGGCTCTCTTGACTGACCTGCGATGTCCTCTTTTCATCTTGACCTCCTTTTTTTACCTCGCTCGTGGCTGGTGGGGTAAATAAAAAAACCCTAAAGGCAATTTCTTTAGGGTCGTTCCTCTTTGGCAACGCAGCCCCCCGCCACGTTTTTTGGCGGGGCTGTCATTTTGCGCCCCAGCATTACTGCTAGTTTGCCTTTATCAGTAGGCCTGCCTGACGGCAGGCAGGTAAAATACCAAATTGTCAAAATGTTACTTTGTCACTTTACACATTAAGTATAACATTTTTTTCAGCCCATTGTCAAGGTCAGGCAAACATTTTTATTTTGGGAGTTATAAGTATAAAAAAGGCAGTGTTAATGCTAACACTGCCAAGAAGAAGGGAATTTACAACTAATTTAACTGGTTGTTTAAGGTTCGGCCATATCGCTACTAAAAACAATCTCTTTAAGAGAGCCCCTTTTCATTAGTTTGGGCTCAACGAAAGCTTTCATCCCCATTTTTTTCTTTTCCTTTAGTATCTCTTTTCTCTCTTTTTGCATAATATCCTCCTATTACCCCTTACAATTAAAGGATATCATAATAAACAGGGCAAGTCAAGATAACACCGAAGCTAACCGCCGCTTGGCCTTTTTGCCGGCATTCTTATACAAAATACCGAGATTATAGGCTAACTCCTGGCGGGCATTTATCTCTTCTGAAGTTAATAAATATAGGTATAAAAAAAAGCAGCGCTAGGGCTGCCAAGAAGAAAGGAAATTTATAAGTTAACCGTGTGTCTAGGGAACGGGTGAACCACTACTAAAAGTAATCTCTTTAAGAGAACCCCTTTTCATTAGTTTTGGCTCAACGAAAGCTTTCATCCACAGTTTTTTCTTTTGTCTTGATATTTCTTTCTTTGTCCTGTGCATATTAACCCCCTTTATTCCCTACAATTAAAGGATACCATAATAAACAGGGTAAGTCAAGACAGCTCCGAGGCTAACCGCCGCTTAAACCCAGCAATTCCTTTTTAATCTCCTGATACATAGAAAAGTCTACTGTAGCGTAAATCTCCTGTGCCTGGCGCAGGTATTCTCTTGCCTTGGCCTTTTTGCCGGCATTCTTATACAAAATACCGAGATTATAAAAACCGAGGGCTAACTCCGGCCGGGCATTTATTTCTTTTGAAAGCACACAGGCACGGTTAAAGAAATTTTCTGCTTCAGGAAAGTTATCCATTTCTGCGTATAATTCACCGAGCATGCTGTAATCACTGGCAATATTGGGCTTGTTGCCCTGGAGCATATCTATCTCTAAGCCCTTGTTATAATAATCCAGGGCCTTTTGATACTCTTTCTGGAACTTATAGATCTCACCGACATTAAAATAATAATCGCTTAATTCATATTTAAGCTTAAGTTTATTAAATAAATTAAAGCTCTTGGCATAGAACTCTTTCGCAGTCGCAAAATCGTCTTTATCTGTAAATAATAACCCGAAGTTAAAATAATCGCAGGCCAGATTATACTTATGTTTATAGATATTTTGCCTCTCGCGATTAATCTCCGAACTTTTTGTAAGCAACTCCAATGCCTTGTCATATTCTTTCTTATCAATATGCCATACGGCTAATTTTCCCAATACATCGGCTTCGGTTAATTTATTTTTATCCAGCCTGCTTAAAGTTAATGCCTGATTATAAAAATCAAGTGCCTTGGAATATTCGCCCTGCAGATGGTAAATCCAGCCGATCCCGCAATAGGCATTAGCTAAATTCTTCTTATCGTGCCTCTTTTCGCTGTGAAGCGCATACTCAAAATAATATTTAAGGGCGTTTTCCTGGTCGCCTAACCTATAATGAGCATCCCCAAGCAGTGGATATGCTGCCAGGAACAAGGGGTCTTTTTTAATGATCTGCCCGGAAAAGAAAATTGCTTCCTGGTTCTTTCCTCTTAAGAAACTCCCTTTTGACTTTAAAAATAGATAATAAGTACCGGGATTGATACTGGGCAGCCATATATATAGGTATATACATATAGACATAACCGCTAAGAATGCGAAAAAGCCGGCGATTGTTCTTTTACGCCAGAAAATATCCCTTTTTAGCCTGCCGGCTGCCGGCTTAATTTTGCGCCTGAACAATATAAAGGTAGGATCCCCGTAAAGCAAATAACCTGCCCAATGAACCGATGAAATGCCATATTCCTTAACCAACCTTAGCCGGCTTAAACGCAGGCACTCACCAATAGTCTTTCCTGAGATTAATTGCGCATAAAACTCTTTGGCAAAAAATAGGCTTACCGGGTCTTCTATTCTGCGAATAGCTCCTATGTAGTGCCGTACTCCGGCAAATAAAAATGCTGAGGCAAGATTATAGGCTTTTCCCTGATAATCAGCATCTATTAAATTCAGGCCCGAATTGGCAGAATGGCAGGCATTGGAAAATACTAAAGTAGGCAAAGAAACCCCCGTTCCCAGCTTAAGGATATCTTCGGCGCTAAACCTGCCGTCGCTTAAAATCCAGCCTGAGTTTTTGGGATCATCAGATTCATGCTCGCAATGTCCGGCAAAATGCACGATGTCGTAATCACAGAAGTTTTTTTTCACATATAACTTATCTATGGATGTAGATTTAAAATCAATGCGCACTGTATTTCTTCTGCGGTCAAACTGATTTTTGATATTTACCCCTTCCAGATACGCTGATTTTAAATCTCCGCTCGGATTAGCAAGTATAAGCATCGAAAGTGCGCTTGGGCTGCTACGATACTGCAGGATAGAGGTTTCATTTTTAGTCCTCACGAGCCTGCCTAAATTAAAAGTTAGGCATAAAAAATTATTCCCGTCATAGAGGAGTTCCCATGGAATATTAATCAATTCCTCTTCTATAGAAAGGATTAAATCTAAATTTTGGGATATCCTTAGCTTTTCTTTTACCTGCCTGGTCAAAAGGTGGTCATAGAGCAGCTGCCCTGTTTTGCTTAATGATTTCAAAAAATCTAAAACACCAGAATCTTTTTTACTCACCCTGCCCAATATGGAAACTGCCTCCTGGCATAAGGCATCTATTTCCTTGAATGATACCGCGCACTGGCTATAATGCCGCAGAGTTGAAGCAAGTTCTGCTTGTTCAAAGAGGCTCATCTTTAATGTTTCTGCGTGTTTGAATATTTCCAAAACCAATGCGCTTTTCTCTTGCATTATATCCTTGTGGTTTCACCCCGTTAGAGATAAGACGCCGCAGGCGGCTGACGGCTGCCTTTGGCAGCCTATCTATAACGGGGTTTACTCAGATTTTTATATCTAATAATACGCAGGCGAGTTGCTTTTCAAGGGAAGATATCTCTATCCGGTACCTCCCCAATAGGACATGCTCAAAGTTAACTACTCCGGAATCGGTAAGATAAGATTCCAGCTCCAAATCCTCTTTAAGCAGTGTAACCCTTAAATCTTTGATTATCTTTTGGGTCTGTTTTTGCCTGACTATAATATTTAAATTAAAAATATTTGCGCCCTTGTTTTCCACTTTTATCTCTACCCTTATATCCTGAAAGTCTTTTAAGATCGTGACTTCGTCCTTAAAATCCTTGACCTGACGGCTGCGTAAAATCGGGGCGGGGACCAACTCTTGCCCTACCAATATATCCCCCGTAGTATTTAGCAGCTCTATTATTTTTTCTCTTGCCTTTAAGAATATTTCCAGCGCTTGCGCCTTTCCTTCCCCGCCTACTAAATTTTTCATTCTGGCAATCAGTTCTTGCGGTACCTCATTATCCAACCCGTTATTGAGACAGAAATTTGTTGCAAATCCCCGGGCGCAGCTGTCGCAGCTTAATAAATGCAACTTAATATCCCGGCTTTCCTGCGCATTGAGCCTTCCTTCTAAAAATGAGGCCAGCATTTCTTCGTCAGGATGGGATTTATGCATCTGGCAATTTCCGGCTTTCCATCTTGTATATGCAAGTTTAATCAGTTTTTCCAGCTTAATCTGCATTTTGCATTCCTTTCCTACTATAATAGACGAAATTTCTTCAAGAATCTAACTGAAAACCTTTAGCCTTGAAACAATCTTTTAATCTATCTGTAATCCTGGACTTGCGCATATCCACTGCCCCGCGCGAGACTTTTAATATGTCTTTCAGCTCTTCTAAACTAAGGCCTTGATGGATATGTAACTCTAAAAAATATTTATCTTCGGTATCCAGTTTTTCTATACAATCTTTCAGTTGGCCGAGTTTTTCTTCCGCAATAAGTAAATCTGTAGCATTGCCTGATTCATCGACCAGCATATCCTTTAAGTTTACTCCGTCATTGCTCTCCTTATCCAGGGAAATGGACGGCTTAAATTTACGCAGGTAATCTATCGTAAAGTTAATCGCTACCTGCCTTAACCAGGTAGCAAGGCTAGAGCCATTTTTAGCTTTAAAACTTTTTAGTTTCTTAAAATTGTCGCGGGTAAGCAGAAGAAAAATCTCTTGAAAAATATCATTGACGTCTTCTTGATTGAACTGGCTTGGTAATTTTGAATTGAGGATTCTGTAGATATAGTTGTATAGCAGGCGGGAATACTTCTCGACGAATTCGTCCCAGGACTGTTTGTCCCCTTTGACGCACCTCTGGACAAATTCAAGGTCATCCATTGCAGGGATATTATATCAAAAAAAGCCATAAATAAAGATATATTTTTAGCCAGGGCATAAAAAAGGGGACGGTTCTGAAATCAACAGCTTTAGCTTCAGAACCGTCCCCGAACAAGTTGAGAACCGTCCCTATTTAAAGAGGGTATTTTTAATCATAAAAGAGGCAAAGACAATAGAGACCATGGACATTAATTTTATAAGGATATTTAAACTCGGCCCCGAAGTATCCTTAAATGGGTCTCCTACTGTATCTCCAACTACTCCTGCCTTGTGCGCAGGAGAACCCTTGCCTCCGTGATGGCCTTCTTCAATGTATTTCTTGGCGTTATCCCAGGCACCTCCGGAGTTAGCCATCATTATAGCCAATACAAAACCTGATACAGTAGCGCCGGTTAAAAGACCTGCCTCGGCCTCAATACCCACGAAAATCCCTACTAAAAGCGGGCTGATAATTGCCAAAAGTGAAGGTATAATCATCTCCTTCTGGGCTGCGGCAGTGGCGATATCTACGCAGCGGGCGTAATCAGGCTTTGCTTTACCTTCCATTAAACCGACTATTTCTTTGAACTGCCTGCGCACCTCTACCACTATCTTACCGGCAGCCCTGCCCACCGCACTCATGGTCATAGAACAAAAGAAAAACGGCAACATGCCGCCGATAAATAATCCCACTAAAACAGTAGGATTCATAAGGCTTAGATTCAACTCTTTGCCATATAACGCAACCTGGTCTTTATATGCGGCAATCAATGCCAGGGCAGTTAAGGCTGCTGAGCCGATAGCAAAACCTTTTCCTGTCGCAGCAGTAGTATTACCCAAAGCATCCAGTGCATCAGTTCTTTTTCTTACTTCGGGAGGCAAATGTGCCATCTCGGCATTTCCTCCGGCATTATCAGCAACCGGGCCGTAGGCATCAGTGGCTAAGGTTATTCCCAGCGTGGAAAGCATACCTACTGCAGAGATTGCTACACCATAAAGCCCTGGATTGGGATTGGCAATGGTTCCTCCTGATAAAAAGAAACTTAATAATATCGCAATACCCACAACAATAACCGGGATAGCGGTGGACATCATGCCTACGGCAAGGCCGCCGATAATTACGGTTGCCGGCCCGGTTAACGAGGCATCAGCAATCGAACGCGCAGGCTTAAAGCTGCTGGAGGTGTAAAATTCAGTGGAGAATCCGATTAAAACTCCGGCAATTAAACCTGAGAGTATTGCCCAATAAACACCTAAATGCTCCCTGCCTAAAGTAACAATTACTAAAGGCAGTGAAATTAATGCCACCAATACAGAACTGGTAATCACGCCCTTTCTTAATGCTGCCAGCAAAACACTCTGGCTTGCCTCTTCCCTGCTCTTTACAAAGAATGTGCCAACGATTGAAGAAACTACTCCTACCCCGGCCATTACCATGGGCACGGTTACCCCTGCTACGCCTAGACCAGCTGCTACTCCCAGGGCAGAAGTAGCTACTATTGAACCCACATAGGATTCATAAAGGTCAGCGCCCATACCTGCTACGTCGCCTACATTATCCCCTACATTATCAGCGATAACCGCAGGATTGCGCGGGTCATCTTCGGGTATGCCTGCTTCTACCTTACCCACTAAGTCGGCTCCTACATCTGCGGCTTTAGTAAAAATCCCGCCTCCCACGCGCGCAAAAAGCGCCTGGGAACTGGCGCCCATACCAAAACAAAGCATGGTTGAGGTAATTGCTGTAATTTTATCCGTCCCTATGGGGATGGAGTGCGTTGAATAATACCAATTAAGGAAATAGTACCAAAAACTTAAATCTAATAATCCAAGTCCGACCACCGTTAATCCCATTACTGCGCCGCTGGAGAAAGCCACGCGTAAGCCAGAATTAAGGCTTTTAGAACAAGCTGCAGCAGTGCGATTCGAAGACTGTGTGGCAATACTCATTCCGATAAAACCTGAAAGCCCGGAAAAGAACCCTCCGGTTAAGAAAGCAAATGGGACAAAGATAACCAGGTAATTCTTCAAGGCCATAAATAGCAGGATAAAAAATACGACAATGAAGAACAAAGATACGCCAAAATATTGCCTTTTAAGGTAAGCCCTTGCACCTATCCTGACTGCCAGGGCAATCTCTTTCATTTTTTCATTACCTTCATCCTTCTTTAAAATAGAAAAAGCAAGATACACAGCAAAGAAAAGTGCCAGTAATGAACCGATGGGCGCTAACAGTAATAAGCCTGACTCTAACATCTTAGGATTGCTCCTTTCTTGAAAAACAATTAACTTTATTTTTTAAAACAGGGTAACATAAAAACGTAAAAAGTCAATACAATTTGGCTACGTTAACTGCTCTTTCTCTTCTATGGCTTCTCCTTCTACGTCTATTACATCATCCTTCTCAGAGAAAAAAGAAGACATTTTTCTTATTATAATATAGGTATTAAGGATGAATAATATAACTAGAATTACTCCTATCAGCAACCATATAATCGGCTTAAAAAACAGCAAGCCAAAGAACAGATTAACCAATATGAGGGACGGAATAAGGCACCCTAACTGCCCCATTAAGTAAAGTGATTTATTTCTGGGCTTCTTTATCAAAATCCCTCCCAATGAAGCAGAGTTCCCAGGCTCCTTTTCTCTGCAACTTTAAAATTATCTTTGGATTTGGGGTACCCTAAGGAAATCAAGCTTACTAGTTTTAACGAGGCAGGGGCTTTCAACAGGCTGCCAATCAGGGGCACATACGGCTTTTTGTCTCCGGCAACCCAGCAAGAGGCAATACCCAAAGCAGCCGCTGCAATCAGTATATTCTGAGTGGCAGCGCAGCCGTCCTCAAGGTAATACTTGGTTTCAGAACAGAATACGGCGATGCAGGCACAGGCACTAGAAATAAATCTTCCGTTCTCGGCAAGTTCAGCAATTTTTTTTAAGGTTGTTCTTTCAGTTATCACTACAAATTCCCAGGGTTGTACGTTTCTTGCCGTGGGCGCAAACCTTGCCGCATCCACTATGCTCTCCAGGGCCTCTTTGGGAATAGGTTTATCATTATATTCGCGTATGCTTCTTCGTTTTTTTATGGTATCTAATGCATCCATCTATACTCTCCTCCTTTAATCACTTATCAAGAGATTTTTTCTTGAATTCCCTTAGGTATGGCTTTAGGCCTTAAGGTTTTATCTACGCAGACTAAAATTGTTTTAGCTTTGGCAACCGTCTGTTTATTTTGATTCTTGATTTCGCAATCAAATATAAGCCTGACAGGTGAAATATCGCTAATACGGGTATCTATTTCCAGCGTATCGCCGTAAAAAGCCGGCAATCTGTAGTCTATTTCCTGACGGCTGACCACAAACAGGGTACCTTCTTTAGCGAGTTCTCCAATGGAAATTCCTCTTTGCGCCAGGAATTCAGTGCGCGCCTCTTCAAGAAATTTTAAATAATTCGCATAATAAACCACTCCCCCGCAGTCTGTATGGTGATAATAAATCTTTACTTTCATTTTTATTACTCCTCTTTAAGTTTGTAAATGCTTCTGCGAATAAGGATTAATGAACGCAATAAAACTTTCATTTGAAGAGCCAGCTTTTTTTAGGTGGGTTTTCTGTAAGAACGTTTATGCAGGAAGCAATTGTTTAATCTTTTTCAATAACTGCACGTCGTCAAAAGGTTTTAAAAGATAATCCTTTATTCCTTCAATAGCAAAGAGGTCTTTCATCTCGGTCTTGCCGGTTAATATAATAATAGGTATATTCCTTAAGTTATCGTCTGCCTTAATTTCTTTCACAAAGGTAAATCCGTCTTTTTTAGGCATCATAATGTCTAGGAGGATTAAGTCGGGTTTTTCATTCTTTGCCTTTTCTAAACCCTCATCTCCATTTGGGGCTATAAGTGTTATATAGTTATCAGCTTCAAGCCTTAACTTAAGCACCTGTAACATTTCTACTTCGTCATCAATTATAAGTATCTTTTTCTTATCCATTTTACCTCCGTTCTTTCCAGGTATCTATCTTACTGTGCAGCGCGGCAATAAGGGCAAATTTTCCAGAGCGTGTCTAGTTTCTTACCGCATTCTTTGCATTCCTTGGGGGTGAGGTCCTGCTGGCAATAAGGACAGATAGAGAATGATAATTCCAGTGTTTTACCGCAGCGCGGGCAGTTAAAGGCTGTCTCTTTTTCTTCATAGGTTACCCGCAAGACTTCTTCAAAGGTAGTAATCCCGGCAAGCGCCTTGGCAATGCCATCCTCTCTTAAGGTCCTCATCCCGCTCATCTTCCCTATATCCATTAAAACCTTTTCCGATATTCTGTCGGTGATTTGGTTTTTTATCTGCTGCTCCATTTTTAAGATTTCAAATATAGCTATCCTGTCTCTATAGCCTGTTTTGTTGCATAAATTGCACCCTACTGCCTTGTATATAGTTTTACCGGCGATATCCTTTTCGCTAATCCCCAGTTTATCCAATAAACTTGCATCGGGCTGGCCAGGAATTTTACAATCATTGCATAGTTTTCTCACTAACCTTTGAGCTATAATGCCTACAACTGACTCGGCAATCAGGTAAGGCTCTATACCCAGCTCCATTAACCTGATGATGGAACTTGCTGCGCTATTTGTATGCAGGGTGCTTAAAACCAGATGCCCTGTCAGTGCTGACTCAAAAGCTATCTGTGCGGTTTCCCGGTCTCTTACCTCTCCAACTAATATAACGTCCGGGTCCTGCCTAAGTATGGAACGTAAACCCGAAGCAAAAGTTACGCCTGCGCGTTCATTAACCTGAACCTGATTAATACCGTCTATCGCATATTCTACCGGGTCTTCAACTGTAACTATATTCTTGGTCCTTGATCTAACCTGGCCTATTGCCGCGTACAGTGTGGTGGTCTTTCCGCTTCCGGTAGGGCCGGTAACAAAAACCGTTCCCTTTGTATACTGTAAAAATGAATTTAAGAGGTCATGGGTCTCCTGGTCTATTCCCAGCTTCTTTAGATCCAGGGGCAGCTTTGATTTATCTAAAATACGCATTACAACTTTCTCTCCGTAAATAGTCGGCAATGTTGAAACGCGCAGGTCAATATCTTTTTCGTGCCTCTTAATACGCACCCTGCCGTCCTGCGGCGCCCTTTTTTCCGCTATATCCAGCTCAGAAATTACTTTTATGCGGGAAATCAATGCTTCCTGGATGTATTTAGGTATATCTGTACGGTCATGAAGTATCCCGTCTATACGAAAGCGCACTGCGACGTTGTTAATCTGCGGCTCGATGTGTATATCGCTTGCATTGCTTTTGATAGCGTCTGCAAACACAAAGTCTAAAAGCCGGATTATAGGGGGTTGATTGCTTTTTTTAAGGATATCCACGATATTGTCCGAATCCCCTACTTCCTCTCCGATTTCCTCTTTATTCCTTTCCGTAGCGACATCCTTTAGGGTATTAAAAATAAGCTCGTCAATCTTATAGTATTCATTTATAGATTTTTCTATGGCCGACTGCATGGATGTCATCACTTTGATATTGTATCCGGTTACTGCCTTGATGTCATCTATGGCAACTATGTCTAACGGGTTAACCATCGCTACACTGAGGGTGTCATTTGATATTTTATCTATAGCTATGAGAGTATGCTTCATTGCGATTTCTTCCGGAATAAGGTTGACTATTGCCGGGTCAAGCGCCATATGGGCAAGGTCTACAAATGAAACTCCCAATTGAAAACCCAGGGTCTCGCAGAGCTGCTTTTCGTTAATTACCCCCATTTCTATTAAAACCTTGCCCAGCTTTTCCCCTGATTTTTTCTGCACTGCCAGGGCAGAATTAAGCTGCTCGGCAGTAATCAACTTTGCCTTTATGAGAAGGTCCCCTAACCTGATTCTTTCCCTCTGTAGAGAATCTCCCTGTTTTTCCATATTCCTCACTCCTTAAAGCAAAATTTATAAACTCTTTACATATCTATTATAGAAAGTTTTCCTGTTAAATCAATGGTATTCTTTGCTCCTAATTCACTCATTCCTGCCGGAGGTAATTGCGGTTATTTTGTAAAAGAAATTTAGAAAGCGAAGTTGCGATGAGTTCATGCCCGATTATAGAAGGATGAAAGTCTAAGAGTAATGTATTGGTTTTCCCCTGAAAAATCCCGGAAATGTCTATAAAGGCTATGCCCCTTTGCTCAAGTAATACCTTTAAATCCTCTAAATTATTAGATAAAAATCCCCTATTACTATACGGCAGAAAAACAATAAGGAATTTACTGTGTATCTTTCTGCATTGTCCTGCAAACAATTCGATAAACTTAGAGGATAACTGCAGGCTTTCTGCGTTAATCTTAGCACTACGAGATGCTATTGTAAGATTGAACCTTCTTCCAATAAACCCGGCCAGGTAACTTTTCCTAAAATCAAAAAATATGTCCTGCCAATTTCGGTAGAATAAGTACCCTGGCTGGGCTACAGGAACAGGGATAGCCTCAAAGACAAGTCTATTTTGGGTTATCTTAAATTTGGGCTTGCTGCGTCCGCTCATCCATCTGTATAAACTTACCCTGGCAATATCATAAGGTATTATGGCAAGGATCACAATATCCGGCTTTAAGTCCTGTTTTTCCAGAAACCATAGATACATCTGGTCAATGCCATAAGCAGAAACGCCCATATTAATCACCTGGTAAGGAAAGCCGCCCTCTTTCAATTTCACCTCTAGCCTTTGCGGCCAGGCATAGTCGCCTGCCACGCCATCGCCAAAGGTAAATGAGCAACCCAGGGCAAAAATCTTTTTCTGGTTAACATCGTATTCCTTTTCTGACCTAAAGCCATCGTTATTGATGAAAACAGGTATATCCCCATAAGCGTGACGAACTATTTTACCAGGAATATGTTTCCAGCCTAAGAGAGGGTCGTATTCATTCCAGAATTCTTCCGGTGGATGCCAGATTCTGCTGACCCTAGCATCGGTAAGCAAGTAATGAAAGCGGAAAATAACCTCCAGCGCAAGAAACGTTATAAGTATGCTGCAGATAACAATACAAAGGTTTATATAAGACTTTAAAGAAAATCTTTTCTTTTTATCCTTCAGTATTTTAGTACCTCCACCGATATATCCGTATCAGGGAATAAGCGCTCTTTGGCGCTTGCTTGGCCCAAGAAAATCTCCAGGTTATCGAAACTGTCAAAAATTGCCGAAGGCCTGCCTTTTTCCCCTTCCTCGTAACTACGGCTGATTTTATTAATCTGATAATTTGCAATATGGATTTTAAATCCGCGGTCCTTTATAAAATCTGCAAAGTCTGCCCTGGTGATGTTGGTGACCAAATTACCAAAATGGTCAACATAAACAATCTTTCCAATCAGTTTGTTTTTTAATCTCCTGGTTAGCGGCAAGGCTAAATGCTTTATTGTTTCTATTCTTCTTCCCAAAGCGCCGATTCTTTTCCCTAAGGAAAGATGCGCTGCTACCGGAGCAAAAACGTCGCGTCCGTGAAATGTATCGGATACGGGTTTTAAGAAGTATCTGTCATTGGTTATCTCAACTATTTTCTTAGGGCCTCCTCCTTTAAGTGCGGGGCTTAAAACTCCGTTATCGGGTGCAACAAAATAATAATCTTTGGTTTTAACCAGGAGTTTTCTTCTTTTTGAGCCTACGCCGGGGTCGACAACTACTAAATGAATTGTGTCTTTGGGGAAATACTTAAAAGAACTTTTAAGTAAAAATGCAGCCTCAAATATATTTTGCGGGGTTACATTGTGGCTCAGGTCTATGATTTTGGCCTGAGGATTTATCTTCAAAATTACACCCTTTATTACCCCTACGAAATTATCCTTATTGCCGAAATCGGTTAACAGGCTAATGAAGCGCATTTTTCATCCAGGGAAGCCATTTAAACATGTGATTCAAAAATAATTCGCAATAATACACAACCATGCTGCGTATAATCTCATACCAACGGTAGAAATATTCAAAAAAATCCATCTTACCGTTTTCGTATTCTGCTTTTAGGTCCGCGAGTTGCTGCGTATAAGGATTACTGCCGCATCCGTGAATGAAAGGTATGCTTAGTAATAACAATGCTATAATTATTTTCCCCATCTATTTTCTGCCCGATAATTCAATAAGCGTATCTAATTTCTTAAGCACCAGTACGCTGAATATTATAAACCAGGTTATCAAACTCAAAGATATCAGCGCGTTCAATAATAACATCCCTTGTCCCATTGCTACCTCCTTCAATGAGCACATAACTTATGGAGCATCGACTTTAATACTCTACGACATAAGTTATCTGTGCGAATTGAGGCCAGGCGACTTATGTTTATTTCACTCTATAAGCCGCGGCCTTCTTTAAATAATCCAATGCTAAATCTGCTGCCTCTGTTCCGGAAACAAAACAACCGTGCACTCCATGTCCCGGCCGCGTCCAGGCACCTGTCAAAAATAACCCGCCAACAGCAGTCTTTTGACTTAGCCTGTTTATCCCTGACTGTTTGACCGTTTGCGTAAAGCCATATATCGCTCCTTCAGGAGATAAGCCAAAACGCTGCATAGTCAGGGGAGTCGCTGCTTCTATAACTTCAATGTTTTTAGAGAGGCCGGGTAAATACTTCTCTGCCCGCTCAATTAATTTATCTGCCACCTCTTGTTTTCTTAATTTATATTCTTCCTGGGTTAAATCCTTCCAGTGAGCATAGAGATCAAAAATCATAATCAAAAGACTCCCTTTACCTTGCGGTACAAGCGAAGAGTCAATTTGAGAATGGTCAACTATTTCCAAGGAACAGTTATCATAATCTTGGCTAAAACAATAGTTATAGTTCTCATCGTGATTATAAGTAGTGTTTATGGAAAGTATCTGGTGGCTCATACCTAAACTTTTGGCAGGAACCTTCAGGCCTAAATATACCTGGAAGGCAGAAATTGATTTCTCCAAGGCAGCTAATTTCCGGAGATAATCGGCTTTTATCTTGTCGTTATCAACCAGGTTCGTAAGAGAATCAATGGCATTGGCATTTGAAATAATTGCCTTCGTATAAAATTCTTCGCCTTTTGCGGTTATTACAGATTTTACTCGTTTACCTTTATGGGTAATTATTTTATCAACCCTGGCGTTAAATCTAACCTCTGAACCGTTTTCTCGTATCTTAGAGACAATGGCGGCAAAAAGTTCAGAAAAACCGCCCTTGATATACGCAGTGGGTTCACAATAGTAGCCTCTAAGGACAATCAAAAAGTATAACGCGCTCAACCTGCTGGGGGGCAGCCCAATGAATCTCCAGATATCCGTAAATATCGCGATGAGTTTTTTATCCTTCGTATATTTTTCGATGAACTGCTGGGCAGTTAACATTGAGATGCCTATCAGTGACGGGCAGAAAAAAATCAAAAGAATGAACTCAAGCCAGGAAGGTAAATTGGATTCGCGGTAGCGGTCAAACTGTTCAAGGAATCTGCCCATTGCATGAAAAAGTCTATCAATATTTTTAGACTCATCAGGAAAAGTTTTTTTAAAATAATCTATGAGGTCTTCTTCTTTAAAATTTACCACAAAATCATGCCCCGGATAAATTATGCGTGCAAAATCATTTAGTTCTGAAAAATCTAACGTTTTATCGATATTGTGTTCTTTCAGAAACTCTCTTATTTCTCCATCCGGGCCCAATGCATCAACGCAATGCAGCGCAGATTCAAAAATAAAACCGTTTCTTTTAAAGGTTGTAGCAAACCCTCCGGGTACCGGTTGAGCCTCCAGTAAAAGGATTCTTTTGTTCTCCTGGGACAATTTCAGTCCGGCTATTAATCCTCCTACCCCGGCTCCGATTACTATGCAATCATATTCCATTATAATTTATCCAGAAAATTGATTGTCTCCTGTATAACCTTATCTTTCTGTTTGTCTATGGTAATCATATGGTAACTATCGTCCAATGCTACAAGGGACTTTTCTCTTGAGCCGATGTGACTGAGAAGATAGCGGGCGTTACGTATGCTGACCATATCGTCTTCTTCTGAGTGAAGAATAAGAATCGGGTTATTTACAAAAGGAATCTCTTTTTTCATCGCTTCTGCAAAGAGAGAATGCTGATAAAGGCAGGCGAGAGGAAAAAAGGGACTGCCAAACAATAGGGTCTTCTTGCTAAACTCATTGGCTTTGGCATTTTTATAAAATCTCCCAATGACTTCCCTCATTGACTCATCCTTCAGGCCATAAGGCCAGTCTTCTCTGATATCTATGCTATTGCGTAAAAAAGGCACTTGCCAGATAAACTTTATCAATACCCGGCCTTTATGCAATGCCCATCCGTCATAAAACAAGGTCGGCGCCAAAGCAACAATACCGGCTACTTCCTGCCCAAAAAGATAAGCCAAATGCACGCCCATTAATGCGCCCATAGAAAGCCCCGAGATGAAAACTTTGGGATATTCTTCTTTAAGGCGCTTAAAATCATTTATGCAGCAATCGGCTATCTCCTGCCAGGTAACTTTCTTAAGCTCATCTAAGCTGGCACAGTGTCTGGGCAGCGTATTACAGAATACGCTATATCCGCGTTTGTGTAATCCTTCTGCAAAATAGCGCATCTCAGAAGGGGTGCCTGTAATGCCGTGAATCAACAGTACGGCCTTATCTTGTCCTTTAAGAAAAAAATTGTATCTTTTAGAATTATTCTCTTCCATAATTTTCACCCCAATTATAACACAAAAAGTGCACAAAATGAATTTTCAATTAGGTTCTGGCAAATATTTCTGATATAATAAAATTCATGCTGAATGAAAAACCTATTTTCGATTTCTTTGCCACTCAAACCATCAATGACATTTCTGAAAAAGATTGGGTGAGGCTCTTTGGAAAAGATATGCTTGAAGGGTGGGGTTACCATAAGAATTTTGAAGAAGCAAAAATTAAAGAATTTCGTCTAGGGTTTTTATGCGGCAGGCGTAACGAAGAATTAGTTGCGGTCTTTCCTTTTTTTACCACCGGTTTTTCATTTGCTACTATAATCCAGGGCCCTGTGCAGAAAATAATCTTAAAACTGGAAAGGATTTTCCCGCACCAAATGAGGCCAAAATTGCTTTTCGTAGGCCTGCCTACTGCCGAGGAACTATATCTGGGGTATTCTAAGGAAGAGGATTTGGGCGTTATACTTGATGGAGTTTTAAAAAAGTTTTATGATTTAATGAAAAAAGAAAGAATAGGCACTATTTTATTTTATAATCTTTCGCGAAAACACAAAGCCCTGGCAGAATTACTGAAGAGAAAAGGTTTTGCGTGCATGGAAAACTTTCCCAACACAAAAATCGAGATACGGGAATCATCACTGGAGGAATATATCAAAAGATTGAGCAGGAATACGCGCAAAGATTTAAGGCGCAGGCTAAAAAAATCTTTAAACCTGGCCACCCTTAAAACAGAGGTAATTACCGACATAACAGGAATCGAAGGCGATATTTACAAATTATACCTGAATAATTTTAACGACTCTGATTTGCATTTTGAGACGCTCACACCTGAATTTTTCCGCAACATCTGTCATAATATGCCCGGTGTAGCCAGGTTTTTTATTACGCGCGAGAGGGATAAAATCGTGGCCTTTAACTTCTGCCTGGCAAAAAACGATACCTGCATAGATAAATTTATCGGCTTTGACAATGAACTATCGCATAAATACCACCTCTACCATGTGACTTTTTGCCATAATATAGACTGGTGCATAAAGAACGGCTTCCGTTTTTATCAGATGGGCATCACAGACTATCACCCCAAACTGCGCCTGGGGGCGAAGTTAATACCGCTTTATATTTATTTAAGGCGCATCAACCCCTTTACTAATATTTTAGTAAAATTCATTACCGGATTAATCCAGCCGAAGAATTTTGACCCTACCTTAAGAAGATTAACAGAGGAATAAAAAACTTGCGGATTGTCCCTTACGCAGCATATCTTTTCAATACCAGGCAGGAATTATTCCCTCCGAAAGCAGAGGCATTATTTAAAGCTATATTTATTTTATGACTACGCGCAATGTTCGGTACGCAGTCAATATCGCATTCGGGGTCCGGGGTTTCGTAGTTAATCGTGGGCGGGATAATCTCATGTTTAATGGCTAAACAGCAAACAATTGCCTCAATAGCAGAGGATGCCCCCATGCTGTGCCCTATCATTGACTTTATGGAACTGACGGGAATTTTCTTGTAATTTTCTCTGAATACCTGTTTGATTGCCAGGCACTCTTCCTTGTCATTTGCAACCGTACCTGTACCGTGAGCGCTAATATAATCTACATCAAAAGGCGAAATTTTACTTTCGCAAAGCGCCCCTTCAATTGCCTCCTTGATGCCATGAGAATCCGGAGCGGTTATATGATGCGCATCACAGCTAAGGCCGTATCCTAATACTTCAGCATAAATTTCGGCACCCCTGGCTAACGCATCATCCAATGATTCAAGGATTACTAAACCCGCGCCTTCTCCTACCATCATTCCTTTGCGATTTTTATCGAAGGGCTGGCATTTTTCAGGCGCTACTGCAAACATGCGGCTAAAACCCGTAAAGGCCAGTTTTGAAAAGGCATCTACCCCGCCTGCCAGCATCATCCCTGTTTCGCCTAACCTTATCAAATCATATGCATATCCAATGGCAAAATTACCGGCAGCACAGGCATTTGAAATAACGAGGTTAGTTCCTCTAAGTTT
>Ga0265297_10005680_pt1 | contig 18752 bp, 10 predicted proteins | sample Munlanlwell13791_FD_192502 | JGI IMG/M metagenome (GOLD analysis project Ga0265297, IMG submission 192502) | Leachate microbial communities from a municipal landfill in Southern Ontario, Canada - Leachate well 137-91 | ecosystem: Engineered > Solid waste > Landfill > Unclassified | place...
CTGATTTTAATTCTGGATAATTTTCCATAACTACCAATAAACGACCCAAAGCGCTCTCTACACCAGTAGCAGCTTCCGCTTTTTCGCTGATAGTAGAAGCGCCGGAATAACGAGTTCTAGCTTCGGCTAACTGGCCAAAAACATCTTTTTCCTGAGACATCATGCCTTTGACTGATTCCACTAAATTTGGAATCAAATCAAAACGGCGTTGATACTGGCTTTCTACCTGCGCCCAAGCATTATCAACATTTTCTGAACCAGTAACCATTTTGTTATAGAGGCTCCAGCTATAACCGCCTATAATAACCAAAACAATTACCAAGATGATTAAAAATTTTTTCATTTTCTTTTGCTATTGCGAGAAGTGAAGCAACGAAACGATTTTATAAATCGCTTTTTGCCTCAGCTATCTCCCAACTAAATTAATTTTATATTATTTTAATATTTAATTTAATTTCTTTTCCTCTTGCTTTAGTTGCATACCACCCGGTCAATAATCCAACCAGGTTTAAAATTTCTTCTTCGGTTTTTATCTCATCCAATTTTATCTTATTAACATCCAACTTTTCTGGAATTTGCAATTTTAAAGTAGAAATTTCTCTGAAAATTTGTAAATTCGTAAATTCGTAAATTCTTGCTACAGCAAGCGGTCCCATCACATCTTCCAATTTGAAAACCACATCCCCCCTCTTTACTAATTTTTCTAAATTATTATTATCCTCTTCATTCCGTCCGATTATTATTAAAGTCTTGCCTGTCCAAAAAATTCTCCCGAATTTTAATAGCTCCATATCTTCCGGCGCACAGTCCGGCCATATTTTTAACATTTCTTTGGCGCGCTGAGCAAAAGTTGGATCAGTTAACAGACATCCTCCGGCCGGAGACGGATAGGTAAAATTATATTTTTTGGCCAATTGAAATTGTTTTTCTCGGCCTCGCCCGCTTATATTTAATAATTTGCTTCTGGCAACTAACCCTTCTTTTTCTATTTTCGTTTCTTCCAGGAGCAAGGCGGATAATGGCCGCAAAACTTCTACACCGGCAATTTTTTCAACTCTCCTTAAAGCGGTTTTATTCTGCGACATCGGCCTTTGGCCAAGAACTTCACCAGTAGCGATAAAATCAAAGCCCTCTTCTTTGGCGATTCTGCCCGCCAATTTTATCATCAAAGCATGGCAGTCAATGCAGGGATTTAACATTTTTCCATAACCAGAGGCAGGATTTTTTACCATCTCCAAATGTTCTTTCTTAAAATCTATTTTTTTTAATTCTATGCCTAATTGAGCGACCGCCTTCTCTGCTTTGTCGGCTCCGAAGAAGCAACTGATAAAACTAATGCCAACCACTTCAATTCCTTGTTCTATCAAAGTTTTAGCGGCAAGCATTGAGTCCAGCCCGCCGGAAAGTAATACTAATGCCCTCGTTTTTTTCTTCATAAACATTAAAAACCAATAATCTGGTAACCATATTTGTCGACTTCTTCTTTCGGCCAAAATTTTACTTCTTTTGTTTTTAGAATATATCTAACTTCTTTTTCCAGACTTCGGCCTGTATATTCTTTTATTTCCGGATTCCATTCTCGCAGAACCAAAATATCGCCCTCATTGATTTCCCAATCAGCCAGGCGCAATTCAAACTTCTTTTTATTGTCCAAAATTTCTTGAAAATATTTCGGCCAAATTTTTTTCTCGATTTTCATATTTTAATCTACTTCAGATTCAGCGATTTCCCTATCTAATCCTATCTCAATAGCTTTTCTGATTAACGGCTCTTCTTTTTTCATATCTATATGTTTTGCCAGCGGACAATATTTTTTATCAATATCAACTACCGGTTTCCCGTCTTTCATGGCGAAACAAATTGGATATAATTTGCAGGATAAGGGCCTTTCCTCATAGCTTAGCGTGCATTTTTTATCAAAAAAAACGCATTTTTTCTCAACATCTTTGAGAAAAAAAACTCCATTAACACACACCGTATTACCCTCAAATTTTTTCGCCTCTTCTTTCGTTAACTGAACATAACTTACTAAGCAGCATATTTCATTGCAATTTTTACAAATATTCTTCTTCCCAACCATATCTCTACAATTTCAAATTTTTAACATCTAAACTAACATCTTCTCCATTAACCTTAACCTTTTTACCATCTCCGCCCGCGTGAATTTCATTACTTAAAGTATCTTTCTTTATCTCCTCGCCAAATTTTTCAAAAACATCTCTTATTTCTTGATTGTCAGTATTGTAATAAATCGCGGCTTTATCCTGAATAGTCATCCCGGCTTCTTTGCGCAAATTATTTATTGCCCGCACCAATTCCCGCTTAATTCCTTCCATTTTTAATTCTGGGGTAATTTCAGTATCTAATGTTATTTCCTTATCTTCACTGATTTTCCAATTCTCACCTTTTGGTCTATCAAATGGCGGGGAGATTATATTACGAATATTACATTCTTCCGAAATCAGTTTTTTATATTCATCATCTAAATTGCCAGCGATAATAGCATTTCTCAACGGCTGTTTAACTTTTAAATTATATTTATCTCTACATGCTAAAATTATTTCAACATACCCCTTAGTTTTGGACATCTGTGCTAAAACTTTCTCATCAATCCATTCTTTTCTAACTTCGGGCCATTCTTTCAAATGGACTGATTCAACGTCTGCGCCTAATTCCTGATAAATATGCTCGGCGGTAAAAGGCAGGAACGGCGCCATAATTCTGGCCAGATGATAGAGGGTCCGGCGCAGAGTTTTTAAAGCCCGCATTTTGTCTAGCTCGTCATCACCCTTAAATCTATCGCGGGAACGGCGGACGTACCAGGTTGATAAATCATTTATAAAAATCGGGATTTCGCGGATTGATTGCAAATCATAATTATCCATTTTTTCTGTAATAATTTTTTTCGTTTCTTCCAAACGGGCAGTTATCCATTTATCCAAAACATTAACCAAATCTTTTTTCTCTAAATTTTCAATTTTCGCATCAACTGCGAACATTTTATAAAAAGACAAAACATTCAAGAGGATATTGAAAAATCTTGTTTGCTCAGACAAATCTTTCTCGGAGAAATTTATATTATCCGCTTTCATGACCGGCGAAGCGCAAAGATAATACCGCAAAGGATCGGCGCCGTATTTATTTAAAATTTCCATCGGGTCCGGATAATTCTGAAGCCTTTTTGACATTTTCTTGCCGTCTTCAGCCAAAACTATGCCATTGACGATGACATTATTGAAAGCGTTTTTCTCCTTCATGGCAGTGCCGACAACATGGAGATAATAAAACCAAGCCCGGGTCTGATCAACTCCTTCGGCGATAAATTCAGCCGGGAAATTATCTTCAAATTTTTTCTTGTTTTCAAAAGGATAATGCATCTGGGCATAAGGCATAGAACCGGAATCAAACCAAGTATCCAGAACATCAGGCACGCGCTTCATTTCGCCTTTGCATTTCGAGCAAGGGAAAGTTATTTCATCAACTATATGCTTGTGTAAATCATTTACCTTTTCCCCGCTCAGTTTTTCTAATTCTTCCACAGAACCGATTACTTTTCTCTCTCCGCAAGAACATTCCCAAATCGGAATAACCGAGGCCCAAAAACGCTGGCGGGAAATAGACCAGTCGCGCGCTCCTTCCAGCCAATTTCCAAAACGGCCGTCTTTGATATGCTCCGGCACCCAATTTATTTTCTTGGCCAGTTTCAGCATCTTCGGCTTTATCTTTGTGATATTCACAAACCAAGAAGAAGTAGCATAATTCAAAAGCGGAGTATCACAGCGCCAGCAATGCGGATAGCTGTGTTCGTATTTTTCTTTGCTGAATAGTAAATTATTGTGAGCTAAATATTTTATAATTTCCACATCAGTCTTCGCTACATCATCAATTGGTTTCACATGCAGCCCGGAAAAATCTTTTGCTTCGTCCCTGATAACGCCGTCCATGCCGACATGCTGAACAAACGGCAATTTATTTTCTTTAGCTAAATTCATATCGTCCTCGCCAAAAGCCGGAGCAATATGAACTATGCCGGTTCCTTCTTCAGTTGTTACAAAATCCCCAGCATAAACTTTCCAGCCGTTTTCCCGATTCTCTAATTTTTCGCTAGAAGAATAATAATCAAATAATGGCTTATATTTTTTGCCGACCAAATCTTTACCTTTAACTAACTCCTTACGTTCATACTCTTCGCCATTTTCACTTATATATTTTCCATTTTTTTCTGTATAATAATTTTTTCCAAATATATTAAAAAAAGTTACATTACCAGAAGATGTTATATCGCCTTCTGCAAAAATAATTTTTTCTCCCGCAGAAAGGTGAACATTAGGTCCAGCTGTTTTCTCAAAAATAGCATACTCAATATCTTTTCCAACAGCCAACGCTACATTCCCGATTAAAGTCCATGGTGTCGTCGTCCATGCCAAAAAATAAGTACCTGGTTCATCCCTTAATTCAAATTTGGCAATAACTGATAAATCTTTTACCATTTTATAGCCTTCTGCCACTTCAGACTGAGAAAGAGTGGTCTCACATCTGGGACAAATATGCATTGACCGATAATCTTTATAAATTAATCCCTTATCCCACAAATTTTTGAAAACCGCCCAGATGGATTCCATATAATCCAAATCCATGGTCCGATAAGCATTTTTCATATCCGCCCAGCGACCCAGGCGCCTGATAACTTTTTCCCATTCATCAACATAGCTCAAAACCTTTGAACGGCAGACTTCGTTGAATTTAGCAACGCCTAATTTTTCAATAATCTCTTTTTTGGACTTAAACTTCATTTCCTTTTCCACGATATTTTCAATTGGCAAGCCATGGCAATCCCAGCCCCATTTTCTTTCTACCCGAAAACCCTTCATTGTCCAATATCTTGGCACAACATCTTTCATTAAACTGGCAACAATATGACCATAATGAGGCGTGCCGGTTGCAAAAGGCGGGCCATCATAAAAAACATAATCTTTTTTATTTTTTTCCAAAGACTTTTCAAAAATTTTATTTTTCTCCCAAAAATTTAAAATCTCCTCTTCCATCGCCGGAAGAGAGCTTTTTTTGTTTACATCTTTATTTCCCTGGTCAGCCATAATTTAAAATTAAATCATTAGAAATTTTTTAAAAATTGAAAATTAGAAATTTAAAATTACTCCCAATCCATATATCTAAAATAGCCTAAAAAACACTCTTTGTCAAAATAAAAACCCGTGGCAATAAAATCTGCCACGAGTTTTATTTAAAATATGCTTATTATCTCCTAGCCCCCGAATAAGCAATCATTCTGACAGTATCCCAATCCAAAGCTGTAGCTGGATTTGCTCCAAAAATTGCTTTAAAAGTTTTAATGGCAGTTTTTTCGGAATTAAGGTTGCGATTAGCTGGACGCAAGCCATAAGTGATAATCATAACAGCATTATCATCAACGGCAACAATGCGGTCTGGTTTCCTCTTGTAAACTTTTTCAAATTGAGTAATGGCTCTGTTTTCAGCATCTGTATTTCGTGCTTCTGGCCAGCGGCCATTCCCCATCTTAATTATGTCCTGCCAATCAGTTTCCGATTCAGGTAAATGGCCGTAAGCAGTATAAAAAGAATTAACAACTCCGGCGCGTTCTCCCGAGCCCAAGGAATCAGTGGTTTGAGTACCTTTGTGGATAAAGAGAGAAATAGCAAATTTAAGCTGATCTTGCGTTTTGTCAGTAAAATATTCTTCTGCTACTTTTTGATATAAAATTGCCTCCTGAGCGGATAAATTAACTGGCTGGTTATTCTGCCAGAGAAGACGGGCGTTGTAAAGAGAAACTTCATTAACAATATGCCCCGGTTGTCCGCCTAAATGCTTGAGTCCAACATAGGCATAAGCGCTAACTTCTTTTTCCTCAGATGTTAAACTAGCCGATATTTGCAACGGCTTTGAATAATTACCAGCATGGTCATAGGCCAACAGATAATAATGATAAACCACATCTCTTTCCACGCTTGTATCAATATAATCAGGACGGCTACCTTCATATATAATTGTTCCTTGGCTTAAAATATTAAGAGTAGATGTGGCAATATTAAGAACATTAGTACTGCGCAAAACCTGAACACCGGCAAAGTCATCTGTGGGATTTTGCCAATCTAAATAAATTTTATCCGACTCGGTAATAGCTCGAAAATTTTTAGGTTCAGGCGAAGAAACAACAACTGGAGCTGGTGTTGAAACAATGGCGCTTCCACCGCCTCCACCGCCTCCGACAGGAGAGAATACAACCGGTGTAGATACAACGACGGGCGTGGCTACGGAAAACTGTATTGCATAATCATTGGTATTCATATTCCCCGACCTATCTATACAACGAATATAATAACTGTAGCTTGTGCCGTTGCTAAGACCGGAGACAGAGGTGGTATGAGATGTGCTATTCGTACTAGTAAAAGAAAGAGGGAGATTAATATACTCCGTATTTGCTGTAGTGCCATAACGGCAAATGGCATTTTCACTTGTTGTGAGAGAAAGAGTGGTAGAAGTTCTGCCGGCCGGCAAAGTGTTTGATGGCTGACCGTTAGAACGAGCTGGAGCTGTGGTATCCGATCCGACCGAAAAATTAATTTGAAAATCGGTTTGGTTCATATTGCCGGCAGCATCTCTACAGCGAACATAATAATAATAAGTGGTTCCATTAATAAGGCCGGTAGCTGAAGTACTATGTGCAGTAGTGCCTGTCGTAGAAAAAGTATTGGCCATATTAAGGTAAGAAGTATTGGCGGCTGTGCTCCAGCGACAGGTAGCGTTTTCATTGGTAATCAAAGAAAGAGTGGTTGAGGCGGTGCCGACTGACAGAGTGTCAGAAGGGCTGCCGGCAGAACGGGTAGGAGGAGTAATATCAGCACTGACTGAAAAACTTATATCAAAATCAGTTATATTGGCATTGCCAACCGCATCGCTGCAGCGGACATAATAATGGTAAGTGGTGCCGTCAACCAAACCCGTGACCGAAGTGCTGTGAGCGGTAGAACCTGTAGTAGAGAAAGTATTCGTCATGCTAGCATAAGACGTTCCGACGGTTGTGCTCCAGCGGCAGGTAGCGTTTTCATTAGTGGTTAAAGAAAGAGTAGTCGAGGTGGTGCCAATCGCTAAGGAGCTAGAAGGGCTGCCGGCAGAACGGACCGGAGGAGTAGTATCGGAAGATGTGGAACTATCTATATATTCATAAGCGCCAATGTCATAACTTGCACCTTGCGGCCTTGAAGTTCCAAACATATCAAAATTATAAGGAGAATCCAAATCTACTCCACTATCAACAGCCGTGACACCTTGTTTTAAAGAAAAATCTCCGTTAACAAAATCTACAAATGGATCTCCGGTTGCTAGAATATCGTGGGCGCCTTGCGTATAAGGATTGGGAGGCCAAGTAACGAAAGTCGTATTACTATAATAATTATAATCATGAGTTAAATTAGCATGATTGATATATCGACAGTTATACCAAAGATTATTATAAGCGTAATTATTCGCGCCCTGATATAATTGGATACCGGATGTACCGGAGATGTTGTTGATGATATAGTTATTATAAAAATAAGTATAGCTGGTGCTGTCTTCCTCTTTAGCAGTATCACTAACGATGCCGTTACTCGCGACATAAAGAGCATCTGATTGGTAAAAAATGTTACCATATATGTAAAAATAACTCTGGACAGAATCTTTAATAGCTATAAAGTTAGTACCATATATATTTTTAAAATAATTATACTTAACGGTATTGTTTGCTTGTGAACCGCAGAAACTAAAAGTTATAGCTTCACCATGTATATACCAAGTTGGTTGAGCCGGATCATAATACCCACCTATTCTATCAGACAAATGTGAATACTCTACTGTCGAATTAGTGACATTGGATAAAATCATTGGATTCTTGGTAACAGTATGTATCCACGTATGTGATACTAAAATATTGGAGGAGCCTCCATCTGCACTTTCAGAGGAATAAAAGCCGGTTGTTCGCGCTTGCAAAGTATTCAAGGCTCCTGCGGTACAACCTTCTATTTCCGAATGATAAAAATCTATATAATCAGCCCCGTTATTTACCATAACCACTCTTGATTCATCATCGCAGCCCAATGCTTTTACCTTGAAACCAAACCCGGAGTCCCAACTTCCCGGCCCACCACCAATTTGTCCATCAAAAATCCAATAATCCGTCGAGAAACTCAAAATGGAGCCATAAGATGGAATTGATCCGCTAAATTCAGCAACTCCGTCACCATAGCCGCTGTTCCAGCCCGTATCGGTTCCATGATCGACTAAAGTCGCTTTTTTTATAGTAATGTACTCTGTTCCAGACACCGGATCATTAAAATCATAGCTTCCATAACTTCCATCGGCAATATAATAAGCGTGCCCTCTCTGCAATTCATTAGGCAAAGCAGCAAAAGCATTCAGCCAATCATTCCCGCTGTTATTGCCTGTCGCCCCTGATCTTATATAATGAATATTTCCTGTCGCGACTGGCGCTACTGGTGTTGTTATTTGAACCTGTGTTGATTGCCCAGATTCATTATTTGCCACGTCATAAGCGCTAACAGTATAAGTATAGGAGGTTTGGGCGCTAACAGTTGTATCGCTATAGCTCGTATTAGCAGTTGTTGAAAGTACCACTCCGTTACGGCGAAGACGATAACCGGTTACGCCAACATTATCAGTGCTAGCGCTCCAAGAGAGATTAACTTGAGAACTAGAAGGAGCTACCGCCGTCAAATTAGTCGGAACGGAAGGGGCCTGAATATCAGTTACGCCCGGAAGAGCTATTGAAAAATTAATGGAAAAATCATCTGTGTTAGAATTGCCAATCTGGTCTGAACAACGAATATAATAGGTGTAGCTAGCGCCATTAGTTAAACCAGAAATCGAGGTGCTATGCGAAGTTGCGCCAGTGCTGGAAAATGTATTTACCATATTAGCGTAAGCAGTATTGGGGGTCGTACTCCATCGGCAGGTAGCAATTTCGTTGGTTGACAAAGAGAGAGTCGTGGAAGTGGTATCGGCGGCTAAGGTGCCAGATGGGCTGCCGTTAGAACGAACCGGGGGGGTAGCGTCGGCGGGAAGGGCTATTGAAAAACTAATGGAAAAATCATCTGTGTTAGAATTGCCAATCTGGTCTGAACAACGAATATAATAGGTGTAGCTAGCGCCATTAGTTAAACCAGAAATCGAGGTGCTATGCGAAGTTGCGCCAGTGCTGGAAAATGTATTTACCATATTAGCGTAAGCAGTATTGGGGGTCGTACTCCATCGGCAGGTAGCAATTTCGTTGGTTGACAAAGAGAGAGTCGTGGAAGTGGTATCGGCGGCTAAGGTGCCAGATGGGCTGCCGTTAGAACGAACCGGGGGGGTAGTGTCGGCGGGTGGTAGTGATCCTTCAGCTGATTCATCAGCACCGATATCCCAAGGGGCAGATCTGCTTTCTCCGTCTATATCAACGAATAAAGCGAAATTGCCGTCAATTGACAAGTCTTCCCCTTGCTCCTTAGCATTAACGTCTGAAGTGGATAAATGGAAATCTCCGTTATTCTCGTCAGTAAAAATAACGCTAGCGTTATTCACAGGGTTTAACCCAGGAGCATCTGATTGGCTGGGTCCAGATAAATTATTAGTACTGTCAGCATGAAAATTATTGCCACTATAATTATCAACATTATTATAACTAATATTATTTTTTAGATAGGTGGTTCCCAAAGCCGTATTGAATCCTATATTGCTATTATAAACAGTATTATTGTAGCAATAAGATACCCAACTGGCATTAAACCAAATAGCGGAAACTGTATTCGTACCGTTAACCCAATTATAAAGAACATTATTCCAAAACTTAAAAGTTCTGGTTCCATCAGCGTTCCATTTTAAAACTACTCCATTTATATTATTCGCACCTTCGGAAAGATTGCCTTTAATTATAGAGTTAGAAATTTGAATATCCGCTCCATCCGCCGGCCTGATATCTATTCCATACTTATACGTATTCGTGACCGTTAACTGTACCTGTAAACCGTCTATTCTGACAAAATCTTCTGATATCGAAATCGCAGTGGAACCAGTTACTACCAAGCGGTATTTTGTCTCATCCCATTTTCCGGCTTGTCTGGCAATTGAATCAGTATAAATTTTAATATACCGAGTAGAGTCAGTCTCCCAGCCGTTTATAACGAGCGGGGCTGTATCAGGAGAAGACCATTCTCCGCTAATTTGCGCGATAGCAATTTTGTCAGCGCAAACCAAATCTCCTGTGGCGCAAGCGCCAAAATCAATACCGCCAAAAGCTGCCTCCCAACTAGCTAAGCTGGTATAGCACCTATCGTAACCTGTGCAATCCTGTCTTATGAGAGAGACTTCTTCTGTGGCAGCTAAAATTGGCTTCACAGATAAAATTAAACAAAATAAAAAAGCTACCTCCCAAAAAAATATAAATAATTTTTTCTTATATAAAAAATTATTTAAAAACCTATCCGCAAAAGGAAACATAGCTTTGTAAATTCAATTATTAAATATATAAACTTATTATCTAGTAGCTCCACTATAGGCTATTGCTCTTACTACATCCCAAGCTGTTGGTTTTTCGGGATAATAACCATAAATATTTTTAAATATTTTTATCGCCTGTTTTTCGGAATTCAAATTTCTTTGGCTTGGCCTCAAGCCATAAGCCATAACTGTTATAGCCGCGTTATCATGAGAATTGTTATTATCAGGATCACGCTTATAAACTATATTAAAATTAATTTTTGCTCTCTCTTCTGCTTGCGGATTTATTGTTCCCGGCCATCGGCCATTGCCTATTTTTACAACATCTATCCATTCTTCTTTGGTATTTGGTAATTTATTAAATGCTTGGCGGAAAGAATTAATAACTCCAGCTCGCTCTCCCATACCTAGATCTTGAGTGGAAGGCGTACCATAAGAAATGAAATTCAAAACCATCAGCTGCCAATAGGCAGAAAAAGCATCTTCTTTGCTTTCTGCTATTGCTCCTATTTCCCTAAGATAACTATTCATAACATCTATTTCCAAATCAATGTTTCTTTGCTTATTAACTAAAGAAGTCAAACTTTCCACGTCAGCAGTAAAAATAATAGAAGCTTCTACTTTATAATTTTCTATTTGTGGATCAACAACTTTGTCCGTCGGCATCTCATTCTTTAATTGACTTTCTGGCATATTAATTTCCGGTTTATTTTCAACTGTCGGTAAAATAATATTACGAACTAAATTGGCATTATTTATCAACTGTAATAAATGAAAGGGGATGCCGCCAGAACAGGCAACAGTAGTTTGAGAAAAAGAAGCAGTATTAGTTTCTATCCCCTCTCCGTTTCTATATTTTACTGTATAAGAATAAGTTTTCCCGCATAACATATTTATTTCCTGCCAAGTATTTGTTGTTATCCAACCGGAGTTAGTAGAATTTGTTGTATTAGAGAAATAATACCCGGATAAACCAGAAGAAGCGTTCGAAAACGAATCCACGGTAAGCGTTATCGTTTGAGTATTGCCTGAGCCAGAAAGAGAACCTGCTAAATTGGTCGGCGTGTCAGCCAAAGTATATTTTTGTGCCGTAGTCCCATAAGACGACGCATTATCAACAGCATCGGTAAACTGAATTGAATAAGTATATTGGGTATTCTGTGAAAGAGAAGAATCGGTTACTGAAGTAGTAGTAGTGGCAACTAAACCAAGTTCAGTAGAATCTCTTTTTACTTGCCATTGATTAAGGCTTGTTCCCGTTTCCGTGGCGTCTGATTTATTTACAATAATTGAGGAGGAAGTAACTGTCCCAAAAGTCGGCACCTCTACTCCTGAAGGAGCAGTATTATCAATTTTAAAAGCGATGCCGCCAGAATTAGCCGTAGCATAAGTAGAGGTAGCGTTGGAATTATCTGTAGTGGAAACACGCCAATAATAATCAGCATCAGAAAATGTTTGGCCAGCTGACCCTATTAAATAATAACCGGAGCCGGCAGCCTGGCCAAGAACAAAAGTAGCCGTACCTTGGATCGCCAAAGCGGAGACATAATCCGTTTCTATGTTGGCAAAATTAGAGCTGGTCGCTATTTGGATGCGATAACGCAAAGTGTCGGCTCCGTCCGTATCAGACAAAGTGAAAGTGAAATAGGGAGTAGTAGTAGCTATATTACTGCCATTTACCAAGCTCGCTGGAGATAGACTAGCGGGAATATTAGGAGTAGAATTCATTACTTCATCGACGCCGACATCCCAAGAAGAATCTCTAATGTCTCCATCTATATCAGTTGTAAATGATATGCCACCATCTGGATCAGATACTAAACTTACTCCCGCATTTTTAGCAGAAGTATCAGAAGAAATTAAATGAAAACCTTCAGTGCTGGTTGCCACAACTGCATTATTGATTGGAACCAACCCGGGGGCATCCGATTGGCTGGGGCCGGAAAGATTATTAGTGCTGTTAGTATTAAAAAAAGTACCGTTATAATTATCATTATTATTATAGCTAATATTATTTTTTAAATAGGTATCTCCTAAGGCCAACCGAAGACCTATTCCATTATTATAGACCGTATTGTTATAAGCATATGATATCCAACTTGAGTTAAACCACAAACCCCCGATAGTATTTTCACCATTAATCCAATTATAAATAATATTATTCCAAATCTTTAAAGTTCGAGTGCCGTCAGCATAATATTTCAACATTACGCCATTTATATTGTTAGCCGTATCAGATAAATTTCCTCTGATTATACAATTAGATATTTGTATTTCCGCTCCATCTCCCGGTTGAACCTCTACCCCATATCTATAAGTGTTAGTAGCAATCATTTGAATTTGCAAACCGTCAACTCGAACAAAATCCTCATAAATATTAAGAACATTGGCGTTAGTAGAAGATAAACGATATTTAGTGTCATCCCATACTCCCGCCTGCCTGCCCGTAGAATCTGTATAAATTCTAATATAGTGAGAGGAGTTAGTCGTCCAACCGGTAATATTTAAAGTTCCTGTCTCCGGGTTGGTCCAAGATCCAGAAATTTTTGCGGTAGCAATAGGAGTGTCTCCCAACCCTAAACCAGAACCGGAAATCGTAAACATGTTGCTGGTAGAAGAGGCTACCCGCCACTGATCTCCGCTCTGCAAAACTATTGAGGCGCCCCCGTTATAATAATCTCTTACTAAAGCCTGCGTAGAGGTTTTCGCTACAAGAGTAGAAGTAGCATTCTGATAAACTCCTCCTCGAAAAAGCTCAAGCACATTCCCCTTGGTGAGAGTGCCGGTTACTGCTCCTGAATAAACAACCGTAGTGCTAGCAGTTAAGTCACTTGCGACGGCAGTTTGCCAACTGGCCAAAGAAGCATAATCCCCACCCGATTGCTGAATAGCAGAAACAAACTCCGTGGCTGCATTTACCGGTTTAATAACAAAAAAAGTAGCCAAAAAAATAGCTACTAAAACACAGTTAGTTATTGATATTAATTTTAAAAATTTATTTTTTCCGTTATTTTCCAGAAAAAATAATAAAATTCTGAGCATATAGTAAAAGTCAGAGCTGAATAGATATTTTATTTTTCCTTATTTATATAATAACATTTTATAAAAAATAACACAATATAAAAACCCGTAGCAATAAATCTGCTACAGGTTTATTTTTGCTACCACCCATACCTGTCATAGCTATAATGAGAAAAACTCGGCACAGTCCGGTTTTCTTTCCTGACTCTGTCAGCTTCCTCATATCTTTCCCTTCTCGATTACTGAACGGAAATCCCCCTGGCTCTGGCTGCGCTTACTTCCGCTTCCTTCCGCTCCTCACGTTTCCGCTTCTTTCTGGCTTTGGCTCTGGCCAAATTCGCAGTGATTTTTGATTTCAGGAGAACAACTCTGCTTTTTAAACTGTTGTGAACGGACATATACCCCTCCCAAGTTTAGGTGAAAAGTTACTTTTGGCTAAAAATCGTCTTACTCCTCCAAACGGCATGATTATTGATTTTTTAACTGAACTATGCTAAAATTTATTTACAGCGGGAAATGGTTGGCCACCCTTTCCCTTCACCCAAATAGGTGCGACACAGTCCGGCCCTCGCAAAAATCAGGGGATCAAGTAGCGGCAAGCGAACGATCTTGCACATAACGCCCTGAGGTAATTTTTTGCGGATAACCGTCAGAATCGGATTAGATACCCGATGTGATCTCTGGCGGTTTTTATTTTTTCGTCTTTTGAACAATATTTTGAATAAACTTCTTTTTTTTATCAGTATAAAATTTCCTATTATCACTATATTCTTCAGCTAATTTTTCTTTCAAATCAGAATAATTTTCCGCCGTAATTTTATGCTCTCGAAGGTAGTCTCGAAATAAAATCATATCTTCCGCGTAGCCGCTGCCGATTTCCCCGATATGCAGATAGTGAGTTCGCTTTTCTTCTGGGCCTTTTGTAAAAAATAATCGTTCTTTTCTTCCATCATTCTTTTTTAATTCGTAGCCTATCTTATTTAATTTATTTTCATAATCTTTTGCTTTTGAAAGAGACAGAACAATTAGGACAATATCAATAATCGGTTTAGCCAATATTCCTGGAATTGCTGTGCTTCCAACATGTTGAATATCAAGAGCGTCTTTCCCGAAAATTTTTCTAATTTTCTTAGCCTCAACCTCAAAACTTTTCTGCCACTTTTCGTCGTATTTAACTAACTTAACTGTACCTCGTTTTAAACCAATTATATTTGTAATTTTCATGATATAACTATTTTTCTATACACGCCAAAATTTAATCCTTGAAATATTTTTCAAAAGTTTCATCCGGCGTTTGCCCGGTTGTATTAAAAAAATTATCGCTGCCCACCGCGCTTCTGATCGCTTCAAACTCGGCGCGAACCGCTGATATGCGTTCAATCCCGGCGGTCCAGCATTCACGTTCTTTGTCTCTTTTTATCGTCTCTTCTTTTGTCGGAAACAAAACTTTAATTTCTAAATTATCCCCAAATTCTTTTTTAAACTTTTTAAAAAATTCTAAGTAATGGCCAAATATAATATAATCAATAACAACATTATTCTCGCCTTGATTAAATATTTTTTTTGTTTCAGCAAAGATCTTATCGTGCGCTTGTTTTAATTTCTTAAAATTTTCTGGCACCCAGTGGCGACCCTCGGGAAAAAATTCACTATCCAAGTAATCTCCATCAACCTTATTAAAACCGCGCCTCTTCACTAATAAATCAGCGATTGTAGTTTTGCCGGCACCTCCCGGCCCGGTTAAAATCAGCACTTTTCTCATAAATTTATTTAACTTTTGAATAAATCTGATCTCCTATTTTAGAGCTTCTTTTATTTGTTCAATATGATGCCCAAAATGAGAATTTTCCCCTTCATCAAATACCCAATCCCAATTACGCTCTCTAATTTTGTCTTCACCGATTTTCTGAATATTTTTTTCTAATTTTTTCTCCCATTTTTCTAACTCTGACAAAAGCACTGTTGGAGAATAATTTTTGAACTCTTGATAAATTTTTTCATTAAACTTAGTGTAATCGTCTGTCAATGTAAACCAAGGCTCATTTCCAGTTTTAAATACCTTCACCAATTCTTGTGCACACTCCCTTTCCCATCCCACTAAATGAGAGAGCTCATCTTTAATTCGCCATTTTTTTGTCGCAAAAATATCCCAATCAGAATCTTTTAAATTTTTGAAAAAAGATACTATATCCATATTATTTCCCGCAGCACTTCTTATACTTTTTACCGCTCCCGCATGGACAAGGATCGTTGCGGCCGATTTTTTCGCCACTGGCATCTTTTTGCTTCGGTTTCACCATATCAATGGTGGCAGAATTACTCCTCTTTTCCGCTTTTTTAAAGCCGGAAAAAGATGAGGAACTTTCATCCATAACTTTAGACGGAGCGCTGAAGTTTTTGGCTCTGTCCGCCAAACTTGGCGCCTTAACCTGTTTGACATCGCCAATTTTAAATATAGAGTAAACAACTTCTTTTTGAATCAAATTATTCAATTCATTAAAAAGATGATAAGCTTCTTTTTTATATTCAACCAGCGGGTCGTGCTGGCCATAACCGCGAAGTCCTATGCCTCGGCGCATGTAGTCCATGGCATCCAAATGTTCTATCCAGAGAGTATCAATGGAACGAATTAAAATTGCTTTTTCAACTTCTTTAAAATCTACGCCTATTCCTTTGAATTGCCCTCTCATCTTCTCATAATTTTCTTGCGCTAATTTAAAAAGGTGTTCAATAATAACGGTTCTGGCTTTGGCTTTATTTAATTTTCCTTCTTCTTCGGCAAAGCCGGCCAGTTCTTTTTCTAATTTTCTTTCCACTGGGAAAATAGTAGAAACAACTTCATAAATTTCTTTCAAATTCCAATCTTTTATATATTCCGAAGCGGTATGAAAACTTATCACTTGCTCAATCTCACTTTCCACCATTCCTAAAATCATATCTGATAATAAATTTTCGCTCTGAGCGGATTTTTCTTGGCTATTAGAATTTTCTGTCAATTCCAAAATTTCCCTTCTTCGCTTATAGATAGTCTCGCGATGTTTATTTATAACATCATCATATTCAACCAAATGTTTTCTGATATCAAAATTATTTCCTTCCACTTTTTTCTGCGCTGATTCAATTGATTTGGAAATTATACTGTTTTCAATCGGCATGTCTTCCGGCACGCGCAATGTTTTCATTAAATTTTTCATTCTATCGCCGCCGAAAATTCTCATCAAATCATCCTCGGTGGAAACATAAAATCGGGAAGAACCAGGATCCCCCTGCCGGCCAGCCCGTCCGCGCAACTGATTATCAATTCGTCTTGATTCGTGCCTCTCGGTGCCGACAACGTGCAAACCGCCGGCTTCTACCACCTTTTTTTGCTCTTCTTTTTCTGGAGGATTTCCGCCCAAGATTATATCAACTCCGCGTCCGGCCATATTAGTGGCAATAGTAATTGCCCCCAGTCTGCCGGCCTGAGAAATTATTTGCGCTTCCTTTTCATGGTTCTTCGCATTCAAAACTTGAGGATGAAGCCCCTCTCTTTCCATCATTTCCGCTAAAAGCTCATTTTTTTCGATAGAAATAGTACCGATCAAAACCGGCTGGCCAAGTTTATTTTTTTCTTTAGCGTCCTCTATCACCGCCTTGAATTTTCCTTCTTCCGTCCGATAAATAAGATCGTTATAATCCTTTCTGGCCATCGGTTTCTGCGTCGGGATAACCACGGTTTCTAATTTATAAATTTTATAAAATTCTTCCGCTTCCGTCACGGCTGTACCGGTCATACCGGATAATTTTTTGTACATGCGGAAATAATTTTGGAAAGTAATTGTTGCTAAAGTCTGGGACTCTCTTTGTATTTCTAAGCCTTCTTTGGCTTCAATCGCCTGGTGCAAGCCTTCGCTATATCTTCGGCCATGCATCAAACGGCCGGTAAATTCATCAACAATTATAACCTGCCCCTCCTTTACGACATAATCGCGATCTTTTTTAAATAATACCCTCGCCTTTAAAGCCTGCTCAATATGATGAACGTCGCGCATGCCGCCGGCTACATAAATATTTTCTACTCCCAGCCATTTTTCCATTTTAGCAATAGCTCCTTCAGTCAAAGTAGAAGTCCGCATTTTTTCATCTATATTATAGTCTTCATTTTCCTCTAAGCGCGCCACCAATTGAGAAAATTTATAATATTTATCAGTTGATTCTTCGGCCGGCGCGGAAATAATAAGCGGAGTTCTCGCTTCATCAATTAAAATAGAATCAATTTCGTCAACAATTGTATAATTTAATCCTCTCTGCACCATTTGCGCCAGAGAGCCAACCATATTGTCGCGCAAATAATCAAAGCCAAATTCATTATTTGTGCCATAAGTAATATCGCAATCATAAGCTTCTTTTCTCGGCACTTTTCGAAAATGTTTCAGCCTGTCGTCGTATTGCGAATCATCCGAAAACTCCGGATCATAAACAAAAGCAGTGTCATGAATAATCACACCTGTAGAAAGACCCAATGCATGATAAACTGGCGCCATCCAGCCTGCGCCAACGCGGGATAAATAATCATTAACCGTGATTAAGTGTACGCCTCGTCCAGTTAACGCGTTTAAATAAAGAGGCAAAGTCGCTACCAAGGTTTTTCCTTCTCCGGTTTTCATTTCTGCTATCTGCCCGCGATGAAGGATTATGCCCCCCATCAATTGAACGTCATAATGTCTTTGCCCTAAAATTCTTTTTGAAGCCTCTCGCACTACAGCGAACGCTTCCGGCAAAATAGAATTCAGATCCTTTTCTATTGCTTCGATCTCAAGAGTTTTAAAATCTTTACCTACTCCCAATTTTTTTCTAAATTCTTCCGTCATGCCTTTTAATTCTTCATCACTCATCTTCTCAAATTTCGGCTCAAAAGAATTAATCTCTTCAATAATTGGATGTAAGGATTTTATTATTTTTTCATTCGGATCCCCGAAAATTTTTCCAAAAATTCCCATATATTAAAAAACACGCTCCAGCGTGATAATAAATTATAAGCAAAATTATTATATAACTTTTTTCTAAAAAAAGCAATAATAAGAAAAGACCCGCTTGCTGTCCTAGTTAGCGGGTCTTTCATGTGTCCTTACGAAATTTGACCGAACAAAATTTTTTCAAGCAACAAAGAATCTCCTCCGACGATTGTTATTATGTAATCTTTTTGGGCGAAACCCAAAAGACGGATTATGATTGCCTTGTCC
>Ga0265297_10005681_pt1 | contig 18750 bp, 20 predicted proteins | sample Munlanlwell13791_FD_192502 | JGI IMG/M metagenome (GOLD analysis project Ga0265297, IMG submission 192502) | Leachate microbial communities from a municipal landfill in Southern Ontario, Canada - Leachate well 137-91 | ecosystem: Engineered > Solid waste > Landfill > Unclassified | place...
GATATTTACGGGGGCTTGAGCAATACCTGGGATTACGGGCCTTACGGCGTTGAGCTGAAGAATAACTTAAAACGCGCCTGGTGGAAGGCTAATGTTTACCAGCGCAATGATATATTGGGCATGGACGCCGCGATACTGATGAACCCTAAAGTCTGGGAGGCCTCGGGCCATGTCGCCAGTTTCGCGGATAAGATGGTGGATTGCCGGGGCTGCAAAAAAAGATTTAAGCAGGAGGATATACTTAATAACGCAGAGTTAAAGGATAAGAATACCTGTCCGGAGTGCGGCTCTGAGCTTACGCAGGCGCGCGAGTTTAACTTGATGTTCAAGACCTATCAGGGAGTAGTCGAGGACGCCACTAACGTAGTTTACTTGCGTCCCGAGACCGCGCAGGGGATGTTCGTTAACTTTTCCAACATTTTAGATTCGCGCCACCCTAAGCTTCCCTTTGGGCTGGCCCAGATAGGCAAGGCTTTCCGGAACGAGATCACTCCCGGCAATTTTACCTTCCGGACGCGGGAATTCGAGCAGATGGAGATCGAATATTTTGTGCGCCCGCAGGAAGCGGATAAAAAGCTGGAGGAATGGATCGCGGCGCATTTTAAGTGGTATGTTGATCTAGGTATGAAGGAGGCTAATTTAAGGAAGAGAGAACATGGTAAGGAAGAACTGGCGCATTATGCCAAAGCCTGCACGGATATCGAATATAACTTTCCTTTTGGCTGGAGCGAACTTGAGGGGATCGCCAACCGTACGGATTTTGACCTCAAACAGCACTCGCAGCACAGCGGCAAGGAACTGATGTTTTTCGACGATGCCGCCAAAGAGAAGTTTTATCCGTTCATTATCGAACCGTCAGGCGGGGTGGACAGGGCAGTCCTGGCATTCTTATGCGATGCTTACCGTGAGGAAAAGGTCAAGGAAGAGACCAGGGTGGTTTTAGGCTTGCACAAGGAATTGGCTCCTGTCAAGGCGGCAGTGCTGCCGCTTTTAAGGAACAGGCCGGAGATCGTGGAGATGGCTCACCGGATCTGCGATGATTTGAAAAAGCAATGGGTGAGCGTTTATGACGATACGGCGGCGATCGGAAAATTATACCGGCGCCAGGATGAGGTAGGGACTTTATTTTGCGTCACAGTTGACGTTCAGTCTTTGGAGGATAAGCAGGTTACGGTGCGCAACAGGGACACGATGCTGCAGGATAGGGTAAGTGTGGATAGGTTGAAAGAATATTTTACAGAGAAGTTAGGCAGTTAACAGAGAGGGAGGGTTTTAAAAGCAATGGCAACAAAAAAATACGTTTATTTCTTCGGTGGCGGAAAAGCTGACGGCAATGAAAGCATGAAAAATCTATTGGGCGGCAAGGGCGCGAATCTGGCGGAAATGGCCGGCAATAAAGACCTGCGTCTGCCTGTTCCTCCGGGATTCAGCATTACCACCGAGGTTTGTACTTATTATTATCAGAATAAAAAGAAATATCCGGGCGGCTTGAAAGAGGATGTCCTGAAAGCGCTAAAGAGGGTTGAAGTCTTGATGGGCAGGAAGTTCGGAGATCCCGCGAATCCCCTGCTGGTATCCGTGCGTTCCGGCGCCAGGAAATCCATGCCCGGGATGATGGAAACCGTCCTTAACGTAGGGCTTACCGAAAAGACTATCCCCGGCCTGATCAAGCAGAGCGGCGGGAATACCCGTTTTGTCTATGATGCCTATCGCCGCCTGATCATGATGTATTCGGACGTGGTCATGGAAAAGGCCGCGGGCATCGAGCCTAAGGATGAAGAAGGTATCCGCAAACAGTTGGAAAGGATAATGAGCCAGGTAAAGAAAGAAAAGGGATATAAGAGCGATACCGACTTGAGCGCGGCTGACTTAAAAGACCTTTGCGCTAAATTCAAGGCCAAGATCAAAGAGGTATTAGGCAAAGAATTTCCTGATGAGTCCCAGGCCCAATTGTGGGGAGGCATAGGCGCGGTGTTTTCTTCCTGGAACGGAAAGCGCGCCATAAGCTACCGTCGTATAGAAGGTATTCCTGATGAATGGGGAACGGCGGTCAACGTTCAGACCATGGTATTCGGCAATATGGGTAATGATTCCGCCACCGGCGTTGCCTTTACCCGCAATCCCGGCAACGGAGAGGGCCAATTCTACGGCGAATATCTGATTAATGCCCAGGGCGAGGATGTTGTTGCGGGTATCCGCACTCCCGCTCCGATAAATGAATATTCCACATCGGAACATAATAAAGAATTAGTGACTCTTGAGAAGACGATGCCCGGGATATATAAAGAGCTTTATGATATCCAGGCCCGCCTGGAAAAGCATTACCGCGATATGCAGGACATCGAGTTTACCATTGAGAAGGGCAGGTTATTCATGCTCCAGTGCCGTATCGGCAAACGCAACGGGCCTGCCGCGGTGCGCATGGCAATGGATATGCTCAAAGAAAAGAAGATCACTAAAGAAGAAGCAGTGATGCGCGTTACTCCGGCTCAGCTCGATGAGCTATTGCATCCCATAATCGACCCGAAGAGTGAGATGGCCCATAGGCCTTTAGCCAAGGGTTTGCCCGCGGGCCCGGGCGGCGCGGCCGGACAGATAGTTTTTTCGGCAAACGAGGCGGTCGAATGGAATAAACAGGGCAAGAAAGTCATCCTGGTCCGCGAAGAGACCAACCCTGAAGACGTGGAAGGTATGCGCGTGGCGCAGGCTATTCTTACCGCCCGCGGCGGAATGACCTCTCACGCGGCGCTGGTTGCCCGCGGCTGGGGCAAATGCTGTATAGTCGGCTGCGGCGGCATACACGTCGATTACAATAAAAAAGAGCTGATCACCGACAGCAAGACCTTACATGAAGGGGATTGGATAACCTTAAATGGCACCAAGGGAAATGTTTATGACGGAAAGCTTCCCATGATGGACGCTACCGAAGAGAACACGGAGCTGATGGGCTTTTTGAAGCTCTGCGATTCCATCAAGAGGCTGGGCATCCGTACTAACGCCGAATCTCCGGAGGACGCGGCAAAAGCCCGTCTGTTTGGGGCGCAAGGTATCGGTTTGTTCCGCACCGAGCATATGTTTTACGGCAAAGGTTCTGAAGAGCCGCTTTTCTGCCTGCGTAAGATGATCGTTTCTAAAACAGTTGAAGAAAGGCGCAAAGCCCTGGACGAGTTATTCCCTTACGTAAAGAAAGATATCAAAGGGACGCTGGCTGCGATGGACGGTTATCCGGTGGTCATCCGTTTGCTGGATCCGCCTTTGCATGAATTTGTCCCGCGCGACCAGGCCAAGCTTGAGCAGATCGCCAAGGACCTGAATATTACCCTGGAAGAGCTCTCCAAGCGCGCTGAAGGTTTGCACGAGTCTAATCCGATGATGGGGCACCGCGGCGTGCGTTTGGGAGTCACTTATCCTGAGGTGAGCGAAATGCAGGTGCGCGCGGTATTCGAAAGCGCGGCAGAGCTGATCAAGGAAGGCAAGAAGCCCTATCCTGAAGTAATGATCCCCGTAGTCTGCGATGTTAAAGAGCTTGATGACCAGCTCGCCATTTTCAAGAGGGTCTATGAAGAGGTGCTGGCAAAATATTCTTTAAAGAAGATCAAGCATATGTTCGGCACGATGATCGAGATACCCCGCGCCGCGCTGGTCGCCGGAAAGCTGGCGCAGGTGGCCCAGTTCTTCTCTTACGGGACCAATGACCTGACCCAGATGGGTTTTGGTTTCTCGCGCGATGATATCGGCGGTTTTGTGCCGGAGTATATTAAGAAAGGTATCCTGCCGGAAGACCCCTTCCAGAGTATCGATCAAGAGGGGATAGGCGAGCTTATCAAGATCGGTATCGAGCGGGGCCGCAAGACCCGCAAAGACCTGGAAGTCGGCATTTGCGGAGAGCATGGCGGGGAGCCGCGTTCAGTCGAGTTCTGCCATAACGTCGGTATGAATTATGTAAGCTGTTCGCCTTTTAGGGTCCCGATAGCCAGGCTTGCGGCGGCCCAGGCAGTTATTAAAGGCAAAAAAACAAAGAAATAGCTATTACGCAAACCAAGTGAGGTGATATGGAGTCCTTGAGGGCATACCTAAAAGAAGTAAGGACTGTTCCGCTGCTTACTCAGAAAGAAGAAGTCGAATTGAGCAAGCTGGTGCGCAAGAACGATAAGAAGGCGCGGCACCGCATGATCCAGTCTAATCTGCGCCTGGTGATCAATATCGCCAAGAGATATTCTCATTTTGGGATGCCTCTTATGGACCTGATCGAAGAAGGCAATATGGGCCTGATGAAGGCGGTGGAGAAATTCGACCACCGTAAAGGTTATCGCTTCTCGACCTATGCCGCCTGGTGGATAAGGCAGAGTATTACCCGGGCGATCGCCGAGCAGGTGAGGCTGGTGCGCCTGCCGATCTACGTCAATGAGATGATGACTAAATGGAAGAAGACCAGCGAGCGCCTGACCCAGAAGCTCAACCGCACCCCGACAGATGAAGAGATCGGCAAGCGGATGCGTATCAACAGGCTGAAGGTCAGCCAGATCAATTCCTGGCTTGCTACTAAGACCTCATCCCTGGAGGCGCCCGTGGGCGATGACGAAGAGACGCAGGTCCTTGAGCTGGTGGAAGACAAGGAAGCGGTCAAACCTGACAGCGACATTGAAAGGTTCATGGATAAGGAAAGGATAGAGAACCTGCTCGGGATGATGTCGGATAAGGAAAGGAACGTCCTGGATATGCGCTTTGGGCTGGCCAGTGGAAAACCCAAGACCCTGGCGGAGATCTCACAGCAAATGAAGGTCTCCCGCGAAAGGGTGCGCCAGATAGAGGAAGCGGCTCTGAAAAAATTAAGGCAGGTCGTAACCGACCAGGATAAGGAGAAAATGGAATGAGCCCTAAGAAGGAATTGGAACTGAAAAGCTGCATACGCAGCATACCCGATTTTCCTAAAGCCGGTATACTTTTCCGTGACATCACCACGCTTCTGAATAATAAGGCGGCTTTCAGCAAAGTCATCGACCTGCTGGCCGGTAAGTTCAAGGGCAAGAAGATCGATTATGTGGTTGCTATCGAGTCCAGGGGGTTTATTTTTGGCGGAGCCTTGGCGGTTAAATTAAAGGCGGGCTTTGTCCCGGTCAGAAAAAAAGGCAAGCTTCCCGCGAAAACTTACAGCGCCAGTTACTCTTTGGAATACGGCACTGATATCTTAGAGATACATCAGGACGCTTTTCCGGCCGGATCCAGGATCCTCATACTTGACGATTTGCTTGCGACAGGGGGGACCGTTAAAGCCGTTATCGAACTGGTATATCACCTGCGGGGCAAGATCGCGGGTATCGCTTTTTTGATAGAACTGGTCGATCTAAAGGGACGGGATAAGTTAGCGGGCTATCCGGTCCATTCATTGATAAAGTATTAAATTAGGGACAGCGACCTATTTTTTAATTACATCAACAGTTAACAAAAAAATAGGTCGCTGTCCCTAATATCCTAAAATTGCGCCTGTAGCTCATTAGGATAGAGCAACAGTTTCCTAAACTGTGTGTGGCAGGTTCGAATCCTGCCAGGCGCACTTGTCTTTATATGTACGATCTACATACCCATTCAATATTAAGCGATGGAGTGCTGGTGCCTTCCGAAATGGCGGTGCGTTACGCGGCGCTGGGCTATAAAACCATCGCTATCACTGATCACGTTGATTACAGCAATATTGAACAGGTGGCCGCATCAATAGTCAGGTTCACCAGCCATTGGCCCAAAAGGTCCGCGATCCGCGTTTTGCCCGGGGTGGAATTGACCCATTTGCCGCTTGAGCAATTCAAGCCTTTGGTCAGGCTTGCGCGTTCCAAGGGCATTAAGATCATTGTCGGGCATGGGGAGACCCTGGCAGAGCCGGTCATCAAGGGGACTAACCGCGCCGCCGTTAGCGCGGGAATTGATATCCTGGCGCATCCGGGTCTGATCACGGATGAGGATGCCCGGCTGGCTAAGGCTAACGGTGTGTTCCTGGAAATAACCAGCCGCAGGGGGCATTGCCTTACAAACAGGCATGTTGCCCAAAGGGCTCTTAAAGCCGGCGCCGGGATGATCCTGGATACGGATGGTCACTCTCCCGAAGATATGCTCAGCATTGATGATCTGGCTAAAATAGGCATTAAAGCCGGGCTTAAAAGGCGGGATATCGACCGTATTTATCTGGAAGTCGGTAAGTTCTTGAAAAGGCTATAAATAAATGAGGCCACAACTTATGGAGCGATAGCGAACATAAGTTGTCTGGCCGGATTTATCCCGCACCAGCATAATTTATGTAACTGCTTGAAAATTATAGATGTGCGGGATTAATTCGCACCTGTTTATCAAATAATTCTTGACAAGTCAGCCGAATTATGATAATTTCGATACAATTGGATATACCATCAGAGATGACTTCAGTTCATGGCAAAAAAGGAGGTGAAGACAAAAAAGGCCGGAAGTTATCAAATATCTGATGATATACATATATAGAAATATCCTAGGCATACAAAAAAACCTAGTTTCGATAAGTAGTTTTCCTTAAAGGAGGTAATACCAATGAGTAAACGTTTAATATTTATTCTGGCCTTAGTGTTTGTTGCCAGCATGGTTGCCGGCGCGTACGCTGAAGTTCAGAATGTTAAAGTTAGCGGCGATATCTTGATGCGCGCTATCAGCAGGGAGAATTTCACCCTGAGCAAGGCTGTGAAATATAAGGATGCGGGATTTACCACCACGACCCGCGTCAGAATTGATGCAGACCTTACTGATAACGTATCAACAACCGTAAGGTTATTGAATGAAAGAAGCTGGGGATTAGAGAACAACTGGAATGGGGCCGGCATTGCGGACACCGATAAAACTACAACGGTCGATGTCGATTTAGCATTTGTCACCCTGAAAGAGTTCTTGTATTCTCCTTTGACCTTGACCATCGGTCGTCAGGAGCTAAAGTTCGGGAACGGATTGATAATTGGAGATCCGGACACGGTCCTTTACGCTGATGAAACCGGGGTACCTATGGATCTTAGCTCCAGGAAAGCCTTTGACGCGATCAGGGCGACCTTGAATTACGATCCGTTGATCATCGATTTAGTATATGCAAAGATCGATGAAACCAATGGTTCTTGGTGGCAGCAGATGGGCACGACTGAAAATGACGATGTCAACCTCTGGGGTGTGAACGCGTTGTATAATTTAGGCATGAATAACGCCACCGCGGAAGTTTATTATTGGAAGCGCGTCAACAAGGACAAAGATGCTACAACCGTTCTAAGTCCGGAAATGCTTTCCAAGAACGATACCTGCAATACCTTTGGTTTCTTGGTTCAGGGTGAAGTTCTTCCCAAGACCTTGAAAGCCTCGGTTGAGTATGCGCGTCAGTACGGCACTGAAACAACCTATTTAAATAACAACATAGGTTACAATGCAAAGCGCCGCGCTTGGGCTACTCAGGCGATGTTGACCTATCTTTACCAGGATCAGCCCGCGTTAGGGGCTATCTATACTTATCTCTCCGGAGATAATGATGTTTACGCTGGTAAGGCCAAAGGCTGGGATCCGATGTTCACCGGCCAGATCGGAAACAACGTAGTATCCGCTATCCTTCCCGCGAGCGATGTTCAGATCATCAACCTCTGGGGAGGCATGAAGCCTTCGGAAGATGTAACCATCTCCTTAGTCTATGGATACTATAGGTTAGTAAAAGAGATGCAGGATTTGGCTAATGGCGCTTTTCTTGCGTTTGGGGATTATGCCCGTTTATTAGGCGTTGCACCTTACGGCCCCACAGCTTTTGGCGGCGGTAACTACTATGCCATGACCGGGAAGAAGAGCCTGGGTAACGCGATCGACTTGACCGCGACCTACGATTACACTGAAGATGTTCAGTTCGGTTTGACCTTTGGTATGATGTTCCTGGGAGATGCCTTCCGCAAATCCTCCGGAGCAATTACCGGTATTCAGCCGAATCATGAGAATCCTCGTCAGTTGATCGGTTCGATGAAGGTGACATTCTAAGCATGTCAATGTAACAAAAACCCCTGGGGGAGTCATTCCCCCGGGGGTTTTTTATTAAACAAAGCTTTCTAGATTAAAATCCACAATTCCACACTGTAAACTTACACTATGTTATATCTCGCCTTTATCTATCATATGCACCAGCCGTATTATAAGGATCTTTTAACGGGCATGAGCCTTTTTCCCTGGGTGCGCCTTCATGGCATTAAAGATTACCTGGATATGGTTGAAATACTGCGCAAGTTTCCGGCAGTGCATCAGACCTTTAACCTTGTGCCTTCTTTGCTGGAGCAGCTTGAAGATTATACGGCCGGGACGGTCAAAGACAGGTTTGTCGAGCTCACCCTTAAGCCGGCGATCGAGCTTACCGCGGATGATCAGAAGTTTTTGCTTGAGCGTTTTTTTTCCATATTCCCCGATTATTGTATTGCCGTATCCCCGCGTTATTACGAACTATATCTAAAGAATAAGAGCAAGGCCCCGTTCAGTACGCAGGATTACCTGGACCTGCAGGTATGGTTTAACCTGGCCTGGTTTGATCCGTCTTTTAAGCAGAGTATGCCGGTCCTGCGCGACCTGGTCCGCAAAGCCCGTTTTTTCAGCGAAGAAGATAAGCGTTTATGCCTGGACGCGCAAATCGAGGTTTTAAACAGGGTGATACCGGCGTATAAGGAGTTCATGGGCAGGGGGCAGGTAGAGGTCATATTAAGCCCGTTTTATCATCCCATCCTGCCGTTGCTATATAATAGTAACATCGGTAAGGAAGCAAACCTGCGGGCTATCTTGCCTAAAACAGTGTTTAACTATCCGCAGGACGCCAAGTCTCAAGTTGACAGCGCGGTGTCTTTCTACAAGGAGCGGTTCGGCGCCCTGCCGCAAGGGATGTGGCCTTCAGAGGAATCGGTATGCGAACATATACTCCCGATCCTCATAGATTCCGGGATTAAATGGATCGTTACCGACGAAGCCATACTTTTCAAGTCGTTAAGGAAGAATAAGAGGGATACCCGGCTTATCTATAAGCCGCACCTGCTTAAAAGGAAGGATGGGCAGATCAGTATCATCTTTCGTGACCGTAACCTTTCCGACCTTATAGGTTTTGAATATCACCGTTATCCCAAAGCAGAAGATGCCGTAAATGATTTTATGAAACACCTGGAGAATATCGATAAGGCTTTTAAAGGGAAGGACCCGTTCGTGGCGGTAGCCCTGGACGGGGAGAATGCCTGGGAGTATTACCGTAATGACGGCCACGATTTCCTGGAGCTTCTTTACGCGCGCCTTTCGGAAAGTAAATTCTTAAAATGCGTGACGGTAAATGAATATTTGAATGAACGGCCAGCCAAAGATAATATAAAACACCTGGCAGCCGGCTCATGGATAAACGGCGATTTTTCCAAGTGGATCGGTTCGCCTTACAAGAACCTGGCCTGGGAGTATCTGATTAAGGCGCGCCGGGAATTTGAAAGCGTCAGCGCCGACTTTAAGGATTACGAGCTGGCGCGCAAGCAAATGGCGATCCTTGAGGGCAGCGATTGGTTCTGGTGGTACGGGGATGACCCCGGATATTTTGATGAACTTTTTCGCATGCATTTATCCAATTTTTATAGTATAATAGGTAAAGATGTACCCGGGTATTTAAGTAAGCCTCTTGAGCCGTAATAATGGTGTGTAGCTTCAAGGTTTAAGATATTGACACAAATAGGGTTTTGTGTTATAAGAAATAATGAAGAAAAAAGAAATATACGAGCATTTAGCGGATATTTACCTGAGTTCTCCTAAGAAAAAGAAGGCGAAATCCGCGTATTCGATAAAGATCGATAAGAACACGCTCTTTGTCAGTTTAGCGACTATAGCTGTTTTTATTGTTTTTATATCCGTGATCAGGACGCCCAGAGGTGTATCCAGCCTGGCCCTGGTGGTCCAGCCGCAAGCGGTTAAAATAAATTACGACCTTGGCGTTATTAAGAAGGAAGTCTATTCCCTGGACCTGACGAATATGGACCTTTCCAGGTTCCGGGCGGTGAGCTTCGCCGTAAGAAAAAGCAATCCGGGCGATGACGTCCATTTGAAGCTGGAGATGAACAGTTCTTTCCGGGAGGTCTCCGAGGTTTATATTTCCGGCCTTAAGGATAAATGGCAGGAGTTCCATATTTTTTTCAGGGATTTCAAGGGTATCTCCGATTGGTCGCGGCTGACCCGTATTTCTTTCGTGGTGGAGGAGTGGAATACCAGGGAGAAGAAGGGCGTTGTTTACATAGATGATATCAAGTTCTTAAGATGAGACATTGTTAACCAGACACCCGGCGCTTATAGGTCTTGCGCCGGCGGCCCCTTGTGGGGCAGGAGGTTAAAATATGCGCCGGATCTCGATCGCGAATCAAAAAGGTGGCTGCGGTAAAACTACAACCGCGATAAACTTAGCGGCATCGCTATCTGCCAACAAGCGCAAGGTATTATTGATAGACCTCGATCCCCAGGCGCACGCCACTCTGGGCTTAAATATAAGCCCCACGCTTAATATTTATAACGTGCTGTCCAGAAGCACATCCCAGAAGGCCGAACTCCAGGACATTATCGTCAACATATCGCCTGACTTTGACCTTGCTCCTTCGGGGATCATCTTAAGTATCCTTGAGCAGGAATTGGCCGGTGAGATCGGCAGGGAATCGATCCTTTTCGACGTCCTGAATAATTTCAAAAGCGATTACGATTATATACTGATAGATTGCCCTCCAAATCTGGGGATCCTGACTATTAACGCGATCCGGTCAAGTTCTGAGGTCCTTGTGCCTACCGAAGCCAGCAAGTTCTCCCTGGACGGCCTGGGCCAGTTAATAGACATTGTCAGCCTGGTCAAGGAACGCCTTAATCACAAGGTCGCCCAGCGTGTTTTAGTGACTAATTTTGATTCCCGCCTGCGGTATTCCTTTGGCATGCTCGATAAAATAAAGCAGATATTTTCCGAAGACCTGTTCCAGACCATAATCCACGTGAACGTTAAGCTTAAGGAAGCCCAGAGCGAAGGGGAGCACATTTTACTTTACGATAAATATTCCCGGGGAGCCAAGGATTATTTCAGCCTGGCCAGGGAGATCATTACCCAGGAGGACTGGCCGGATGGAAAGAAGCCGGTAGACCTCTCTAAAGAGATGCATAAAGAAGTGAAGAGGCAGCTTCCCAGGATAAGGGAGGTTGTTTTTGCCCTTCCGACCATCGATGCCAAAGAGGTACACGTGGCCGGTGATTTTAACGGCTGGCAGTTAGATGATTCAAGCCGCATGGAGTTTAAGGATGATGCGGGCGGATGGGTAAAGAAGCTTCCTTTGCAATCCGGGCGTTACCGTTACCGCTTTGTAGTGGACGGTAAGTGGATCGAGGATCCCAATAATCCTGATAAAGAAAAGAATCCCTTTGATGCCATGGATTCTTTATTGAAGATAGATTAGCTGGGGGGAGATGAGATGGCTGTTAAAAAGGTAAAAAAGAAGCCGGTCAAAAGGCCGCTGCTTAAAAAAAAGTTAACCTCCGGGAAAAAATCCTCTCTTAAGAAAGTTCCGGTAAAAAAGGCCAGGAAACCCGTAAGGGCTGCTAAGAAAAAGGCCGTTTCAGCCCCCAAGAAAAAGGCCGAAAAAGGCGTAGTTGTCGGTATTATTACGCATTATTTCCCCAAGGTCAGGGCTGCGGTAATAAAGTTAAAAGCTCCTTTATCCGCGGGCGATACTATCAGGGTCAAGGGGCACACCACAGACTTTACCGAAAGCGTAAATTCTATCCAAATAGACCGTGTTCCTATCAATACCGCAAAAAAAGGCCAGGAGATAGGGCTTTTAGTGAATTCCCGCGTCCGGCAGCACGACCTGGTTTATAAGGTCTAATCAAGGGTAAGACTTATGACACTGGCGATAGCCATTATTGCCAAAGACGGGATTGCCGTTGCTTCTGACAGCCGGGTTACCTCGGGAGACCCCCGCGGCCCGACTACGGTAAATGACACGGTCAAGAAGGTTTTTGGATTAGGCGATTTTTGCGGCTTGACCCTGGCAGGGGATGGGGGGTTGGGAGCCAGCCTGATCGATGTTATTTATTATGAACTGCATAAAAGGCCGGAATATACCCGGTTAAGCATAGATGAGGCCATCGTCTTGTGCCGGGAATGCGCCATCAGAAAATACGAAGAGTGGTTTCCTAAGCTGAGCTGTGAGGACCGGCCTTCATTACACCTTATTTTATCCGGCTACCGCAAGGATATCAATAATGCTAATTTCATCAATGAACCGGAGATATTCAGCCTTTACAGTGAGCGGGATTTTGCGCCTCACCGCTGGACCTTCCTGGGGTTTATGGCTATAGGTATCACCCCTATGGCTACCTATTTACTAAACACCTTGTATACCAAGGAGATCACTTTAAAACGCGCCCTGGAATTGGCGGCTTTTTGCATCCTGGAGACCGCCACCCAGGATGGCAAGGTGGGCAAGGACCTGCAATTGGCTTCCTGTTCCATGGACCAGACTTTCAAGATCTACACCCAGGATGAGGTGTATGAATACATTTACCAGGCTGAACGCCACAAGCGTAATTTAAGAGATACTTTTTACATCGACTAATCACAGGAGGTGAGAAGTGAAGATAGAGGAGATAACCAAAAAGGCAAAATCCTTAGGGATCAAGGATGCGGCCAAGCTTGCAGCTTCAAAAAAGAGCCTGATCCGGGCTATTCAGCGCAAAGAGGGTAATTTTGAGTGTTTTGGCTCTGCCCAGAGCTATTGCGACCAGTCAAGTTGCTGCTGGAAGGTCGATTGTTTTAAAATCAAATAATGAAATAAAGGGGCCCTAAAAAACAGCGTCGAAGTTTTTCTTACGAATGTTTTTTGGAGCCTTTTTATTGGGCTAATATTGAGTAAGCACTCATAATAAATAGGGCGTTAAAAGTAGGTAAGTCAGGGTAAAAATTAGTGTAATAGGGGTAAATCCATGACAAACCAGGGAACACGGGGCAGGCCTAAAAAGCGCAGAATAGTCCAAAAAGAGCCTGATATTTACAGGTATAGCCCAAGGGGCCGCGCCGGAAGGCCGGATGAAATAGCCTTAGGAATAGACCAATTAGAGGCTGTGAGATTGGCAGATTACCAGGGCTTAAGCCAGAAAGCTGCCGCGCAGTCAATGGGCGTATCCCAGCAGACCTTTAGCCGGATCCTTAAAAAGGGCCGCCGGATAATGGCTGACGGCCTGGTCAATGGCAAGATAATCCTGATCCAGGCCCGGGATTATGTGGATTTACCGCCAAGTAAGGACTATGTAATATAAGTAAGTCCGGGCGCCGGGGTCCAGATATACCTGGCTGTATTAAACTATATCAAAGTAGGACAACCCACCGCAGTAGATAGAGCCTTTCAAAAAAGCCCCAAATGATCCTTATAAACGTTTATTTGCGCTATATTCGCCTATTTGGCTAACTTCCTATAATATATCTTATGTTAACTTCACAGTATGAGGGAAAGCTGGCTAAGCCAAGCGTGGTTTCAATGAGTTACGGCAATTCGCAAAATGCCCCCTTTTAACCTTATATCCTTTTACTTTGACTTACTTATATTATTTAAGGCTGACATTTAGGCACAGTGTTTGATTTTCTTTATCTAGCGGAGTATCTGCGGAGCATTGGAAGTTTGCGGAGTGATATCAGGCCGCGCCGGTTATTGTAACAGCCTTTTTTAGGCGCCTGTCCCCTGTTTTAAGGCCCGATATCAAAAAGCCAGGGTTGGTATGATCTGGTTGTTTGCTTGCAAATCAGGCCTTCAGGAGGCCCAATTCAGGGGTAAATTTGGCTATAGTAGAGCTTTCTTATATGGTTAAATATGCTTAAATATTGGGGTGTGCGGTAGTCCGGGTAGGTCCAATCCAGGGGCTTAAAAGAGCTTTTACGGTAGGTTAAAGTTACTTCAGCGAATATGCCTTTTTTAAGGTATATTCTATGGCTGAAGTCTTTGGTTGTGGCCAGTACCAGTTTAGGCAGTTCTAAATACCCGGGGTCAATATTTATCCTGCGGGCTATTTTACCGGCGTTTTTGGGTTTATAACCAAGCTTAAACTCAAGTCTGTTAGTGAACAGTTTTATTGCGGCTAAATCCCCGGGGTTTATCAGGCGCTTAAAGCTTAAAAATTGCCTTTTCAGATCCCGGCCAAATTCCTTTTCATAGTAATCAGTATAGTTAAAATCCAGGATCTGGCTTTCGAAATCGGCCCTTCCAAATTGCCTGTTCAGGGCCGTCTTGGCGCGGCGCAGTACGCCTGCCTGGCTGAATATCAGGCCTGTTATAAGCTTGACCGGCTTATGCTCTGAGGCTTTATTCATAGCCTTCCTTTAAAATTAGGGACAGCGCCCTATTTTTTTACTGATGCAATCGATAAAAATAGGGCGCTGTCCCTAATTACCTAGACTATGTGCTGGTTGATATATTGCGCGATCTTGGTCTTATTGCGTTCGCTGATCTCGTTGAAGAAGACCGCGAGGTTGAACTTGCCGGTTTCAACCGCGGTATCGGACCTGACTACGACACCTTTGCAGTGGATCTTGGAGGTGACATTTCTGTTCTTGCTCCGCAGCGGCAGGAGCAAAAGAAGCGACAGCTTGGTCATGACCGGTATCTGTTTATCAACTATGCAATAGGTGCCGACACAGCTGATGTTTTCTGTCTGGGTGACTATATCGCACCCATCGGCCTTGATCTTAAGCGCCAGCTGCTTTTGCGCCCGCGGGTATTGCCTTCTTTCTGCAGGGATTTGGCCCATTATTTGGAGCCTTCCTTTTCTTTGGCTTCTTTGGCGTCTTTCGCTTTCTTTATGGCTTTGCGCCAGCAGTTCTTATCGCAGTAGAATTTTCCGTTGCGGTAGTACCTTTTTATTCTTTTCACGGGTTTTCCGCACGCGCCGCAATTAATACGCGCCGATTTTTCTTCGGGTGCTGCCTGGGTCTGTTCTGCCAATTTATCCTCCTGCCCCACAAGGGGCCACCGACGCAATTCCGATTAGCGTCGGGTGTTATTATACATCCTATTTTTTATCGTTTCTTCGATCAATCCCAGCGGTATGTTTTCTTTTATTACCGGATGGGTATTGTTTCCCTTGATAAGCACAAACCGGTTCTTCCGGCCGGCAAACTTCTTATCGTGATAATGCGCCTCGATTATCTTTTTTAGCGGGGCCTTTTTTATCTCCGCCGGAAGCCCGAGGGCCCGGATAAGATCTTCGATCCGCCCGGACACCTGCCGGTTTATCAGCTTTAAGCTTAAGCTTATGTCTTTGGCGCAGAGCATCCCTAAAGCTACCGCTTCGCCATGATTGTAGCCGCGGTAAGTCCCGGCAGTTTCAATGGCGTGGCCGATGGTATGCCCGAAATTCAAGATAGTACGGATATGTTTGATTTCCCGTTCATCTTGCACGATGATCCCGGCCTTGATACGGCTGCAGCGGTAAACTATGAATTCCAGGGCTGCTTCATCGCCGGCCAGTATTTTTTTGTGGTTTTCCTCTAAATACCGGAATAGCGCTTTGTCTTTTATGATACCGTATTTAACGGCTTCAGCCAATCCGGTTTTTATCTGCCGGGCGCTTAGGGACTTTAAGCAATTTATATCGCTTAATATCAGCCTGGGCTGGTAAAAAGCGCCGGCCAAATTTTTGCCTTCTTTTAAGTCTATCGCGGTCTTGCCGCCGATCGCGGAGTCGACCTGGGCTAACAGTGTCGTGGGTATCTGTATATAGGGTACCCCGCGTTTGTAGATCGAAGCTGCAAACCCGGCCAGGTCGCCGATCACGCCGCCGCCGAGCGCGATAATGAATACTTTTTTCTTTCCGTCATAAGCGGCCAGGTTCCTGATTATCTCTGCCGCGTTTTCAATAGACTTAGACCTCTCGCTGTCGGCTACCAGCTTGAATTTAGCGCTTATGCCGGATCTTCTTAAGGACTTCTCTAATGGCTGTCCATAAAGCGCTTTTACGCGGGCATTGGTGATTATATAGGCGTCAGAGCCTAATTTGAGCTTTTTTAGGAGCCTCCCTGCCGAATTTAACACTCCCCTGCCGATAATAATATCGTGGCTGCGTTCTTTTAAGGGTACGCGGATCGTTTTCATACGTATATCCCCAGAGCTTTCGCGGTCAGGATTATGGCCGGCCAGATCAGAATATTGAGTATCCCCAGGGCCATCAACCCGATTATGATGATGAAACCATAGGGTTCAAGACTATTATATGCCTGCGCCAGGCTGTCCGGAAGCAGCCCCGCGACTACGCGTGAACCGTCCAGCGGCGGGATAGGCAGAAGGTTGAATATCCCGAGTATGATATTGATGAAAGCGAGGTTGCGTATCAGCTCCGCGGCCAGGCTGGCGCTGTTAAGCCCCTTTAATATGAGGCTTAATAAGGCGGCCAGGATGATGTTGGATAATGGACCTGCCAGGCCTATTAATAACATATCCCTGCGTGGATTACGCAGGGCATAGTAGTTTATGGGGACCGGCTTTGCCGCGCCAAAGACGAATTGTCCGTTGGTGGTAATGAATAATAGAATAGGCAGCAATACCGTGCCTACCGGGTCGATATGCGCCAGGGGGTTTAAGGTAAGCCTGCCCTGACGGGCCGCGGTAGTGTCGCCAAGTTTATAGGCTGTCCATCCATGCGAAAATTCATGGAAAGTCATCGCGATCAACAATAATCCAAAGGATATCAGGAGCCCCAGAATGTTCAATTCAGGACCTCGATCTTTTCAACTGAGATCACCGGATAAGGCTGGCCGGGTATGTCCTGCGATGATCCTATTATTGCGGCTTTACGGTAAGAACAGCTGTTGAGCATCTTTTTATCGCCTTTTAGGATGTATATTTTTTGGCTTTCAGTGGTTATCTTATGGGTGCCTTTTCTCCCGATTATCTTGCCATAGGGCTCTATTATTCCCATTACCGTGATCGCGCCGTCTTTTACGGCTCCTTCAGACCTAACGCTGGGGCTTTTTAGCTGCGCCTGTTTCTCCCCGGGCAGAGGTTTTTCCGTTTCCGCCGGAGCCGCCGTATCGCTTACCGGGACCAGGATCTTCACGAACTTTTTATTTATCCATCCGCATGCCGTATCCGGCGGGGTGATCTTGTACCAGTCCCCCTGCTTTTCAATGACGTTTACTACTTTGTCTTTGTTTATCCTGCCTAAAATACAGGATGATTCATTCGGCTCAAGGCGTAAGTTCACGGCATCGGCATTAAGCATGCCAAAGCCCCCTGTTTTCGCGGTTGTTTCGCTTTCCCCCTGTTCTACGATATTCACGTATTTTGCTTTAATAAAACAGGGCGCGTTCTTGGGCAGGCGTATCTTATACCAGTCAAAGGCCTCATTGACGATGTTGATGATCTCGCGTTCGTCGACCATGCTTATGGCTTTACCGGAAGTGGTAGAGTCGCAGCGGATGTTGATAGCATTAGAAGTGACTTCGCCTACGCAGGGAAAGGTCTGCTCTTGGGCATCAACAGGGTTCGCCGATAGCAGCGTTAGCGCCGCTAACAGGATCAGTATTATTCGCATAGCTTGTTTACTTTGCGCCTTTTTCCGGTTTAGCTGCTGCTTTGGCTGCCGGGGCCGGAGCTGCTGCGCCTTCGGCTGCGGGAGCTGCGCCTTCAACTGCGGCTTTTTCCGCCTTTTCCTTCTTGATCTTTATTTTGACGGATTTTATCTTTGGCAGGCCAAAGACCGGGTCTCCCGGATGCCAGGTCCCTTTTTCCAGCATGTGCTTTAACCTGTCGGAACGTTTCAGGACTGAGCCCTGCTTACTGTCTTGCGATGACGAACTTAAAGACGGGTGCATTGACATTTTATAGCCTCCTTATGTAGCAACCTTTGTATTGTTTTTGTAACTCTTTTAACGCGGCCCGGGCTTCATCCTGGCTCGGGAACCGTCCAACGCATAAAACGAGGTATTCGCCTTTGGGCAATACCATCGCGGTGATGCCTTTTTTCTTGAATAGTTGAGCCTGCGTATCGGCAGATTTTTTGCTTTTATACGATGCTACCTGAATGGTAAAACTGCCTATTTGTCCGGATAGTATCATGGGCTTGGCAACAGCCGCTCGCGCCTGAGGAGCGGCCCTTGCCGCCAGTACCGTCCTGGGCGCCGTATTGATGGCTGCCTGCGCCGGCTGTATTTCGATCCTGCGGACCGGCTGGACAGTCGGCTGAGCAGGCTTTACGCTAACCGGACTGCTGGTATAGCTATCTTTGACAGCGTCACGGCGCGCCATCCTTTTGCCTTTTTCTACCCCTAAAGAAAAAGATAAAACACCCACCGCCACGATCCCGATCAGGATCAGGATGGTCTTCTCATAGCCCCAGAGGTATTCCAGGAAAGGGCTGCCCTTTTTTCCCGTCTCGGACCTTGTTGAAGGCGTAAATATCTCTAACTGAACAGGCTTATTTTCGCGCATAATATTCCATTTGAGAAACCCCGGGCTTCGCCCGGGTAAGCTCCATACTTTCGCGATCTCCGATACATACACTGTTGTGGTCGCTCAAGTATGTCGCTTTGAGAAACCCCAGGCTTCGCCTGGGCAAGCTCCATTATATCCCTAGCGTTGAATTGATTGCAAGTATTTTCTGAATTTGTTTAATTTGATAGCTTTAAAAAAAGCTTCTACTACTTTAGGGTCAAACTGGCTTCCGCTTTTTCTTCTTATTTCTTATATCGCCGCGTTG